>CETL01132790.1_pt1 | contig 11044 bp, 13 predicted proteins | sample 356371 | NCBI WGS metagenome assembly CETL01 (sample SAMEA2622518, study PRJEB7988) | marine metagenome | biome: marine biome (ENVO:00000447); feature: surface water layer (ENVO:00002042); material: "saline water (ENVO:00002010), including plankton (ENVO:xxxxxxxx)" | depth 5 m | reverse complement strand
TACGATGGAGCTGATGCCTCTTTTGAATTATTAGCTAATAGGTTATTAGGTAAAGTTCCAGAATATCTTAAAGTTAAAAGCTATGATGTAAATGTTTCAAAATCAAATAATATTTATACAAAAGCAAGTGTTGTATTTTTGATTGATGGGAAAGAAATAGAGTGTTACGGCGAAGGAAATGGACCGGTGAATGCTTTAGATAATGCAATTAGAACAAATTTTAAAAAAGTTACTAAATATTATAATTTTTTCTCTGATTTGAAGCTTTTAGATTATAAAGTAAGAATTTTAAATACAGGCACCGAGGCAACTACCAGAGTGTTAATTGAGAGTACTGACAAATCTGGAATTAGCTGGTTCACTGTTGGTGTATCTCCAAATATAATTGAAGCATCATTTAAAGCTCTGATTGATAGCTTGGATTACAAACTTTATAAAGAAAAAGCACCAGCTAATTTGAATGAAAAATAAATTTGGGTTTATTTTAGTAAAACCTCAATTAGGTGAGAATATTGGTGCATGTGCACGATCAATGAAAAATTTTGGCTTTAGAAAACTGAATATTGTTTCACCCAAATTTCTTTTCCCTAATCATAAAGCCAAAACAACATCTGTTGGTGCATATGATATCGTTAGAACTACAAAAGTTTTTGATAACACATATGATGCTATCAGTGAGTTTGATATAATCATTTCATTGAGTGCTAGGAGAAGAGATATTAACAAAAAACATATCACTTTTAAAAATTTTTTTGAAATTTTAAAAAAAAAGAAAAACTCAAAAATTGGATTTATGTTTGGCCCCGAAGCTTCAGGTTTGTCAAATCAGGATATTTCATTATCTAATTTTATTTTACAAATTCCTACGTCAAAAAAATTTAAATCATTAAATTTATCTCACTCCGTGACTATAATTTGTTATGAGATTTTCAAGTATTTGAATAAAAATCTATTTGTGAAAAGAGGCAAAGAGATAAAGGTAGCATCAAAAGGTAAAGTGCTTTCTCTTATTAATCATCTAGTGATTTTACTAGAAAGAAAGGATTTTTTCATTCCAAAAGAAAAAAGACAGTCAATGTTAGTAAATATTAATAATTTAATTTATAGACTTGAGCCAAATGATAAAGAATTAAGGATTTTAGCTAGTATTATAAGTTCATTATCTAAGAATAATCATTAACCATAATTGACAAATAGACCTGAAGTCCTATAAACACTCTGATATTAAATATGACAAAAAGACTTAAATCGAAGCATAAAGTAGATAGAAGACTTAAAGCAAATTTATGGGGACGGCCAAAAAGTCCATTTAATTCACGAGCATATCCCCCAGGCCAACATGGTCAAAACAAAAAAGGCAAACCAACGGACTACGGTATCCAGTTACAAGCTAAACAGAAGCTAAAAGCTTATTACGGAAATATTAATGAAAGGCAATTTAGAAACATATACAGAAAAGCGTTATCAAGAAAAGGAGATACAACTGAAAATCTTATAGCATTATTAGAAAGTAGACTTGATACGGTAATTTATAGAGCCAAATTTGCTCCAACTGTTTTCTCAGCAAGACAAATGATTAATCACGGCCACATAAAGGTGAATAAAAAAAGAGTTAACATCTCAAGTTATACAGTTAAAAATTCAGATTTAATAGAAGTAAGAGAGAAATCAAAAAAATTAACTTTCATCGACGGTTCATTGCAAAGCAAAGAAAGAGATGTTCCTGAATATATTCAATCAGATGATAAGAATAAAACTGCGAAACTAATAAGAATACCAAAATTTTCTGAAGTTCCATTTCCAGTTGTTATGGAACCTAATTTAGTAATTGAATATTACTCAAGATAATTGAATTTTTTCAGTCTTTTTAAACGAAACTTAATATTTAAATTTAAAAGAAAAATAAATATTGATAATGAAATATTTGATCTGAACACTCTGGACGAATTATTTCATCATTATGGAAGTGACAAAGCTAATGTATTTAATTTAGATAACTCTAAAGGTCATGGATATTCAAAGTTTTATACTAATGAATTAAGTAATTTTAAAAATAAAGAAATAAATATATTGGAGCTTGGTTCTTTTGCCGGTGCATCTGCGGCGGCTTTTTCAAAATATTTTCCAAAATCAAGAATTTTTTGTTTTGACATAAATATTTCCAATTTTAAATACGCATCTAAACAAATCAATGTTTTTGGGCTCGATATTGCAAATATCAAAAAAGTCCATTCAACTATAAGCAAAATATTTGATCAAAAAAAAATTCAAGGTTTTGATATCATTATTGATGATGGATCACATCTTTTGAGCGATATGCTAATAGGTTTAAGTGTGCTTTTTGATTATTTAAATTCAAATGGCATTTACGTTATAGAGGATTTTAGATTTCCAAATTATTTTAAAAGAAATAAAAACGTAAATGATATTTTAATTGACACCCTTATTACAAAAATTCAAGAAAAATCTTATTTTAAGTCTAATTATATTGACGAAAAAAAACAAAATAAACTTTTTGACTCAGTAAGCTCACTAAGGGTTTATAAAGGTAATTTAAAGGAGTCTGATATTTGTTTTATTAAAAAAAAACATTAATATAAATCTAATGAAAAAAAATTTAAGTTTTAAAGACAATTATTTTAATTATTTCTTATTATTATATTTTTTTATTGGTATTTTCTATTCTCTCAACGTTGGCATCACTCATGATGAAGCACATAGTAATTTAGTATGGGAATTGAATAAGTCTAAATTTTCAAATATTTTCCTAAATACTAAGGAAAATGTTGAACTTTTAGATTCTTATTTTGGATTTTATGGAATTGGGTTCTACTTGATTTCAACACCTTTAGAATTATTATTTTCTCAACTGATTAATTATAACGAAATTAATAGTGCCGGATCTAAACTGCTGATAAAACATCCTGTAGTTTTTATCTTTTTTATTTTGTCAGCTATATATTTTAAAAAAATTATATTATTATTTACTAAAGACAGATTTTTTTCAAACATAAGTACAATTCTTTTTCTCACTTACCCATATTTACTTGGACATAGTTTTTTTAATGTCAAAGACATACCCTCAATGTCTATATGGTTAATTTGTACCTATTTTATAATTAAAATAATGAATGAATATTTTTATTATGAAAAAATAAGATCTAAAAATATCATTTTACTTGCAACACTTACTTCATATTTAATTTCAATTCGTATCAGTGGAGTTTTAATTTTCATTGAATATTTAGTTTTTTTGATTTTTTACACAAATATTTTCAAAAAGAATTTATTTCATTTTTTGATTAAAAATATAAGATTGATCTCAATATTTAGTTTAGTTTTAATTGCCACTACTTTTCTATTTAACCCAAATTTTTGGGATAATCCCTTTAATTTTTTTAAAGCGATAAGTTTTATGAGTCAACATATTCAAACGGTTTGCACAATTACATTAGGGGATTGTATGAAAGCGCAAAATTTACCATCTAGTTATTTATTTATTTGGTTATTTTTTAAATTACCGCTTATTATACTTTTTGGATTATTAGTTTTTCCTTTTGTTGAAAAAAAACTTTTTATAAATAAGGAAAATTTAATAATTATAGGCGCATTATCCATATCTGTAATAGTAATTATGCTTTTATTAATTCTCTTTAACGTAAATTTGTATGATGAACTAAGACAAGTTTTATTTTTGATACCGTTAATTTTTATTATTTCTTTAATTATAATGTTTAATTTCAAAAAAAAATTGGGTTTAGCATTGATTGGATTTTCAATTATTTTCTTTTTATTTCAAAATATTAAATTATTTCCCTACAACTATATTTGGTTGAATAATTCAAATATTTTCATGAAAATAAGTAATAATTTTGAATTAGATTACTGGGGTGTATCAACTAAAAACGTTGCAAATTTTATTAATTCAGAAAATTTAAATCCCGATGACTGTATTATATCAAACACAAATGATAGAATAATATTTTTCTTAAATAATAGTAATCAATGTTTTAAACCTTTTAATGAGCTATACAAAAAAAATGAGAGACCTTTTTACGTGGCATTAACCGAAAGAGCCACAAATAAAGGAGTGCCAAATAAATGTGAACTTATTCATTCAGAGCAGGTAAAAATGAACTTTTCTAAGGAAGACTTAATTTTGGCTAAAATATTTAAGTGTTCTTAATTCTCTAACTGTAATTCTTTCTTAATTTTTATTATAAAATTTCTTAATAACACTCTCTCTTCTTCATCAAGATAATTTTCTTTTTCATTAGCTTTTCTAATTTCTTTTTTCAAAGATGAAACTATCTCTTTTCTTCCTTCTTTTGTTGTAAAGTATTCAACTTTTTCGTTGAATTGGTTAATATGTTTACCTATTGTAAACTCAAAAATAATAATTGTTGCTATTATAAAAATTATTATTTTATAAATATAATTTTTCATTAAATTAGATTTTTATCTTGAAAAATTTTTTTTAGTTCACCATTTTCAAACATTTCTTTAACTATGTCGCATCCACCAATAAATTCTCCTTTGATAAAAAGCTGAGGAATAGTGGGCCAGTCACTAAATTCTTTAATACCTTGTCTTAAGTTTTCATCCTCCAGTACATTTATCCCTTTAAATTTTACGTTTAAATGTTTTAAAATGTTCGTAACAGCCATTGAAAATCCGCATTGAGGTGAATCGGGCGTTCCTTTCATAAATAAACAAATATCGTTTTCTTTAATTGCATTATTTATTTTCTCTTTAATTTCCATTATTTGCCTTCTGTTATTAATGAAAGAGCGTGTAATTCATTACCCATTTTACCCTTAAGTGATTTATATACAAGTTTGTGCTGTTCAATTTTGTTCAAGTTATTGAATAGTTTTGATTTTACTGTAGCAGAGTAATGATTATTATCTCCCATTAAATCTTTAATTTCAATTGTAGCGTCAGGTATAGACTCTTTAATAAGCTTTTTAATCTCGTCAATAGGAAGTGGCATTAATAATTATTATACCATTGGTTATTAACTTTAAATAGGTCATTTATGCTGATTTTCATTTCACCTTCTATCTCAAAATTATTATCCTGTGTAAAACCTATTTTTTCGTAATATATATTTTTAGATTGAAGTATTTTCTCAACTTCGATTAAATTTTTTTCCTTAATTTCTAAAATATATCTACTTTGGTCCTCGCCAAAAAAATACTCAATTGAACTAGTTAATTTTTTTGGTTTTTTAATTTTGACTCCAAAATTTGAACCTATAGACATTTCGCTTAATGCTGTAATCAAACCTCCACTTGAAATATCGTGAGCTGAGGATATTAAATTCAGATTTATCAAATTTAGAACTGCCTCTCCATTGTTCTTTTCATTGATAAGATTAACTTCAGGCGGCTTACCATTTATTATAGAATAATTTTCTTTTAAATAACAACTTTGCTCTAGATGACCAAAAGTTTTTCCAATAAGTATAATTATATTGTTACTTCCCTTAAACATATGATTAATAGGTTGCACTAATTTTTTAATTAATCCCACGCCACCTATAACAGGTGTAGGATCTATATTTTTGTTATTAGTACCATTGTAAAAAGATACATTACCTGACACGACTGGAAAATTTAAAAATTCACAAGCTTTTTTTATTCCATCTAAACATTCTGCAAACTCTCCCATAATTTCTTTATTTTCAGGATTACCAAAATTAAGACAGTTAGTAATTGCTAAAGGTTTTGCTCCTACAGAAATTAGATTTCTCCAATTTTCACTTACAATTTGTTTCCCCCCGGTATACGGATGAGATTTACAATAATTAGCTGATGAGTCTACAGTTACTGCAATAGCTTTATCTTTACCATGTATTCTTATAACAGCTGCATCCGAACCAGATCTTTGCGCGGTATCACACATAACCATTTGATCATATTGGTTTGTAATCCAATTTTTATTAGAATGGTTCGGTGATGACAAAATTTTTAATAAAGCATCCTCAAGTTTAATTTTTTTTAGGTCTTTAATTTTAATTTTATCGGTTGGAACTCTTTTTTTGGAAAATTCTCTTTCATAAATCGGAGCGCTAGAAGAAAGTAAACTAATTGGAATTTCACCTTCAAGATTGTCGTTATATCTTAAGGTTAAATTTCCTGTATTAGTAGTTTTACCAATTACTACAAAATCTAAATCCCACTTTTTGAAGATTTCTCTCGCATGGTTTTCCTTACCATCTTCCAAAATGATCAACATCCTTTCTTGGCTTTCAGAAAGCATCATTTCATAAGGAGTCATATTTTCCTCTCTACAAGGAACTTTTTCGAGATTAAGCTCAATTCCTAACAAACCTTTTGAGGCCATTTCAACACTTGAGGAAGTTAATCCGGCTGCACCCATATCTTGAATAGCAATTATAGAATCATCTCTCATTAATTCTAAACATGCTTCGAGTAATAATTTTTCCGTAAATGGATCACCAACTTGAACAGTTGGTTTTTTCTCTTCTGAGTTCTCATCAAATTCTGCTGATGCCATAGATGCACCATGAATACCATCCCGACCAGTTTTAGACCCGACATAAACAACTGCTTTATTAACACCCTTAGCTTTTGAGTAAAATATTTTACTTTTTTTTGCGTGACCAACAGCCATAGCATTTACCAAAATATTTTCATTATAAGTTTCATTAAATTTTGTTTCACCTGCAACTGTTGGAATTCCTATACAATTTCCATAACCGCCAATTCCTGAAACTACTCCATTAAGCAAGCTTTTAGTTTTTGGGTGTGAAGGCGATCCAAAATGAATTGAATTTAATAATGCAATCGGTCTAGCGCCCATTGTAAAAACATCTCTTAAAATCCCCCCAACACCAGTTGCAGCCCCTTGATAAGGCTCAATGTATGAGGGATGATTGTGACTTTCTATTTTAAAAATTATTGCATCCTCATCGCCAATATCAATTACTCCAGCATTCTCCCCTGGTCCTTGAATTACCTGTTTTCCTTTAGTTGGTAACTTTTTTAAGTGAATTCTAGAAGATTTGTACGAACAGTGTTCGTTCCACATGGCAGAAAAAATTCCTAGCTCGAGTAGGTTTGGATTTCTTTTTAATGATTTTTGAATATTTTTATATTCATCTTTAGTCAATCCATGATTTTCAATAATCTTATCAGTAATCTGCATTTTATTAATTCATAATACTTGCAAATAAATTAATACCGTCGGTGTTAGAAATTAAATTATCTACCATTCTTTCTGGATGAGGCATCATACCAAGTATATTTTTCTTAGAATTATAAATTCCTGCAATATTTTCTACTGCACCATTCGGGTTAGATTGATCACTAATATTTCCATTAATATCACAATATTGAAAAGCAATTAGATTTTCATTTTTCAACTTGTTTAGGTGATCTTTGTCAGTAAAATAGTTTCCTTCATTGTGAGCAATGTTAATTTTTAATATTTGATTTAATTTATATTTTGAAGTGAAACTTGTTTTATTATTTAAAACTTTTATATTAACATCTTTATTTATAAATTTTAAATTTCTATTCCTTAAAAGTGTTCCTTTAAGTAAACCTGTTTCAGTCAATATTTGAAAACCGTTACAAATACCCAAAATTAAACAACCTGATTTTGCTGCTTTAATAACTTCGTCTATAATTAAAGATTTACCTGCAATTGCTCCAGATCTTAAGTAGTCTCCATATGAAAAACCTCCAGGAATCACAATAAGATCCGATTTAGGTAATTTTGTTTCCTTGTGCCAAACCATTTTATTCTTAAATTGCATTTTCTCCAAAGCAACTGCAATATCTCGATCACAATTTGAACCAGGGAAAACAATAACAGATGAATTCATCATAATTTACTTATTTTATAATCCTCGATAATCAAATTAACTAAAAGTTTTTTGCACATGTCATTAATTAATTCTTCAGCCTTAAGTTGATTTTTTTCTTCAATTTCAATTTCAAAAAATTTACCTTGTCTAATATTTTTCAAACTCTTCATACCAAGATTAGCCAAGGTATCTTGAACAACTTTGCCTTGTGGATCTAATACGTCTTTTTTTAAAGTGACTGTTACTGCAAATTTCAATTTATTTCTTTTTGAATTTTATTGGGATAGTTTTTCCAAAATTTACTTCACTAATATTTGTTTCCTCTGGCATAATTCCTAATCTCCTAGCTACTTCTTGATACGCTTGAATAATATTTCCTAAGTCTTTTCTAAATCTATCTTTATCTAGTTTTTTTTCAGTTTTCATATCCCATAGTCTACAAGTGTCAGGACTTATTTCATCTGCAAGAACTATTTCTTTTTCTTCAGTATCTTTATTCCAAGCTTTTCCGTACTCAATTTTGAAATCTACCAGCTTTATACCTACAGCTCTAAAAATTCCTGTTAATAAATCGTTAATTCTTAAGGTGATTTTATCTATCTTGTTAATTTCATCTTCATTAGCCCACCCAAAAGAAAAAATGTGCTCTTTTGAAATTAAAGGATCATTTAACTCATCTTTCTTATAGCAATACTCTAACAAAGGTTTTTCCAGAAGAGTTCCCTCTGGTATGCCGAGTCTTTTTGTGAGTGACCCTGTAGCAATATTTCTTACTATAAATTCAATTGGAAAAATTTCTGCCTTCCTTATTAATTGCTCTCTCATATTAAGTCTTTTTACAAGATGAGTCTTTATTCCACATTGAGATAAATTATTTAAAATAAATTCAGAAATTCTATTATTTAAAACTCCTTTACCTTCAACCTTTGCTTTTTTAAGATTATTAAATGCCGTAGCATCATCTTTAAAATGTTGAATAACTAAATTTTGATCTTTAGTTTCATAAATTATCTTAGCTTTCCCTTCGTATAATTTATTACCTTTATTCATTTGATTACTTATTTTTAAGACTTCGATTAAAAATTATATTAATTTTTTTAGTATGATAACTAAAATCAAATAAGTTTTTGAGTTTATTAACAGGTATTTTATCAGTAATTTTTTTGTCCGAAATAATATTACTTAAAAAAGAGGAGTTTTTTTCCCAGGCATTTAAAGCGTTTTTTTGCACAATTTTGTATGCCTCTTCTCTTGTAAACCCGGCAGTCGTTAATTCAAGAAGTACACGTTGGGAAAAAAATATTCCATTGGTCAAATTTAAATTTTTAAACATGTTTTTCGGATAAATATTTAAATTTTTAATTACATTTGACAATCTATTAAGAGCAAAATCTAAAGCGATTGTTGTATCTGGACCAATATTTCTCTCCACAGATGAATGAGAAATATCTCTCTCGTGCCACAAAACTACATTTTCAAGCGCAGGGATTACACTAGATCTTATCAATCTTGCCAAACCCGTTAAGTTCTCACTTAAGATTGGATTCTTCTTGTGCGGCATAGCTGATGATCCTTTTTGTTTTTTACCAAAAAATTCTTCAACCTCTAAAACTTCAGTTCGTTGGAGATGCCTTATTTCAACTGCTAGTCTTTCAACTGAACTGGCAATTATAGCAAGCGTTGAAAAATATTGTGCGTGTCTATCTCTAGGAATAATTTGTGTAGATATAGGCTCAGTAGAAAGATTTAATTTTTTTGCTACATATTTTTCAATTCTTGGATCAACATTGGCAAATGTTCCAACTGCTCCTGAAATTGCACAAGTAGAAATTTCTTGAATAGAATTAATTAATCTTTTTTTATTTCTATGAAATTCTTGATAAAAAGAGAGCATCTTCAAACCAAATGTAATTGGTTCAGCATGAATTCCGTGGCTTCTTCCTATACATAAAGTATATTTATGTTTTATTGCCTGACGTTTTATTGATTTTAATAATTCATCTAAATCTTTAAGTAATATTTCACCAGATTGTTTAAGTTGTAAATTAAAACATGTGTCTAAAACATCAGAGGAAGTCATTCCTTTATGAAGATATTTAGCATCTTTACCTGCTTTTTCTGTGATCGATGTTAGAAAAGCAATTACATCATGTTTTACTTTTTCTTCAATTTGTAAAATTCTTTTTACATTAATCTTGGCTTTAGATTTTACTTTTTTTACAACACCTTTAGGTATGATATTAAATTTTTCCATAGCCTCCGCGGCTGCCAATTCTATATCTAACCAAATAGAATATTTATTATAATCGTCCCAAATCTTTTTTATTTCTTTCCTTGAATATCTATCAATCATTTCATTAATAGTTTATTTTTTGATAATGTAAAAATTTCACATCCATTCTTTGTTACACCTACAGTATGTTCAAATTGTGCTGATAAAGATTTATCTTTTGTTACTGCAGTCCATCCATCATTCAAAGTCTTTGTCTCAAATTTTCCAAGATTTATCATGGGTTCTATTGTAAATATCATTCCTGTTTTAATTTTTTCACCTGTACCTTCTTTACCATAGTGCAAAACATTAGGCTCCTCGTGAAATGATTTACCAATACCGTGACCACAAAAATCTTGTACAACTGAATAACCTTGAGCCTCCACATATTTTTGTATGGTAGATCCAATATCACCTAAATTTGTGTTATCTTTCACAATTGAAATGGCTTGCATCATTGCCTCATAGGTAGTTTGTATCAATTTCTTAGCTTTTACAGAAACATTTCCTATTTCAAAGGTTCTACTCGTATCACCATGCCAACCATTTTTTAAAGCGGTAACATCAACATTAACAATATCACCATCCTTTAAGATTTTATCAGAGGGTATACCATGGCAAACAATATGATTTGTGGAAGTGCAGCAAGATTTTGGAAAACCTCTGTAAAGCAATGGAGCAGAGTAAGCACCATGATCATTAATATATTCAAAACACAATTTATCTATTTGATTAGTTTTTACACCTGGTTTTATTATCTTAGCTACTTCATCTAACGCACCAGCTGCAATTAATCCAGCCTCTCGAGTTTTCTCAAATGCTTCCTTATAATTTTCACTCATTAAATATTGAATTTTATTTTACGATTAAGTTTTATTCCTTTTGTTAAAAATTTACAATCATAGCAGAGTATTTTTAATTTTTTTTTAACAGCT
>CETL01073032.1_pt1 | contig 11096 bp, 7 predicted proteins | sample 356371 | NCBI WGS metagenome assembly CETL01 (sample SAMEA2622518, study PRJEB7988) | marine metagenome | biome: marine biome (ENVO:00000447); feature: surface water layer (ENVO:00002042); material: "saline water (ENVO:00002010), including plankton (ENVO:xxxxxxxx)" | depth 5 m | reverse complement strand
AAAAATCATTGTGTTATCATGCCAGATTGTGATTTAGATCAAGCAGTTAATGGTTTGATGGGAGCCGCATACGGTTCAGCTGGGGAAAGATGTATGGCTCAATCGGTAGCCGTAGCAGTAGGCAATATTGGTGATAAGCTTGTCACAAATCTTAAATCTAAAGTTGAAAATTTAAAAGTTGGACCCGGGATGGATAAAAACTCTGAAATGGGCCCTTTAATAACAAAAGATCATTTAGAGAAAGTTAAAAATTATGTAGATCTTGGAGTGAAAGAGGGTGCTGAGCTTTTAGTCGATGGAAGAGACCTTAAATTACAAGGTTATGAAAAAGGCTACTACATGGGTGGTTGTTTATTTGATAAAGTAACCAACAAAATGAGAATTTATAAAGAAGAAATATTTGGTCCAGTTCTTTCGGTAGTAAGAGCTAAAAATTTTGAAGAGGCATTAAGTTTGGTAAATGACCACGAGTTTGGAAATGGTGTAAGTATATTCACTAGAGATGGAGATGTTGGAAGAACATTTTCTACGAAAGCAAAAATAGGTATGGTTGGAGTAAATATACCTATACCAGTCCCAATGGCCTTTCATAGTTTTGGTGGATGGAAAAGATCTTTGTTTGGTGATCAGCATATGCATGGCCCTGAGGGTGTAAGATTTTATACTAAATTAAAAACAATAACAGCACGTTGGCCTGATGGATTAAAATCAGATCCTGATTTTGTAATGCCAACAATGAAATAAAAGATGAGAAAAAAAATAACTTTGATTGGATCAGGGCAAATAGGTGGAACGCTAGCACATCTTATTGCACTAAAAAATTTGGCAGATGTAATATTGTTTGATGTTGCAGAAGGTATAGCCAAAGGAAAAGCCTTAGATATTGCTCAATCATCTCCAGTTGAAGGATTTAACATTTCTCTTAAAGGCACAAGTGACTACAAAGACACAAGTAATTCAGATGTAATCATAATAACAGCAGGTGTTCCCAGAAAGCCTGGTATGTCTAGAGATGATCTATTAGGTATAAACCTAAAAATTATAAAACAAGTTGCTGAAGGGATTAAAAATACTTCACCAAATGCATTTGTAATTTGTATTACTAATCCTTTAGATGTAATAGTAATGGCTTTACAAAAATATTCTGGACTACCAAAAAATAAAGTTGTTGGCATGGCAGGCATATTGGACTCATCGAGATTTATCTATTTTTTATCTGAAAAACTTAAATTAAATGTACAAAAAATAAAATCTTTTGTTCTAGGGGGGCATGGAGATACTATGGTAGCAATGTTAAATCACACGACAATTGATGGAAAGCCTATACAAGAATTAGTAAAAAAAGGAGAGTTATCAAAAAGTGATTTAGATCAATTAGTTGAAAGAACAAAAAAAGGTGGAGCTGAAATAGTAAAATTTTTAGAAAAAGGGTCTGCATTTTATGCTCCTGCAGCTGCGGGTGTAGAAATGGCAGAAAGTTATTTAAAAGATTTGAAAAAAACTTTACCTTGTGCTGCTTATTTAAATGGAGAGTACGGTGTGAAAGATATTTACGCAGGTGTGCCAGTGATTATAGGAAAAAATGGTGTTGAAAAAATAAATATTATCAAATTATCTACAGAAGAAAAAAAGCACTTTAGTAATTCTATAAAATCTGTAGAGGAATTATTTGAAGCAGCAAAAAAAATTGATAACTCTTTAAATTAGCGATATTAGTGAAAAAAAATATAATAAATAAGGATATTCTTGTAATACCTTTTTTACTAGCATTTGGAATATTAATTAATCAATATTATGGAAATCAAGGAGCTTTTCCTCATGATAGTTTTGCTCATTTTGAGACCGGTTATAGAATTATTAATGGTGAACACCCATTTAAAGATTACTGGATAATTTCAGGACCTCTAGTCGATTATATTCAAAGTTTATTTTTCTTATTGTTGGGGGTAAACTTTCAAATTTATGTTCTTCATGCGTCAATATTCAATGGAATTTTAACAGTTCTAGTTTTTCTATTCTTTAGACAATTTGAGATGGATAAAATTTATTGCATAATTTATGCAATATTTTTTTCTATTCTCGCTTATCCATCAAGTGGCACACCTTTCGTTGATCATCACTCAGCATTTTTCTCATTAATAGCAGTGTTATTTGCGATTTTGGCTATAAATAAAGGTAATAAATATTTTTGGATTTTATCTCCAATATTTTTAATTTGTGCATTTTTCTCTAAACAAGTTCCAGCGTTTTACGTAACTATACCATTAGTATTAATTTTAATTATTTATTTTTATAAGGAGAAAGAAGTCAAGCCATTTGTTTTGACATCCGCTTCACTTATTATTTTTACTTTATTTGTTTTATTTTTGGGTTTTATAAATGGTATTACTTTTACATCCTTCTTTGATCAATATATTTCTTACCCTCAAACTATTGGTCAATCAAGATTTCAAAATTTAAAAAATATTTCAATATTTGGTATCATCGGAAATTTTAAATTTATTTTAATACTGAAAGTTTTATTAATTTTAATTTTTTTCAAAAAAAAATTATTTAATAAAAAAAATTTGTATTATTTTTTAATCATTTTTTCTTTTACGCTCGCTTTAATTTTTCACCAAATATTAACAAGAAATCAAATATTTATATTTTTCTTAATCCCTCTTCTAGGAGGCTTTATTCATATATATTATTTAAAAGAAAAAAAATTTTACCAATATCTAATGATACTTTTTTGTCTTTTTGTAACGATAAAGTATCATTATAGGTTTAACGAGGGTAGAAAATTTCACGAATTGATAAATGCAAATTTTGAACTATCTATAAATGCAGAAGTGATTAGTAAAAGTTTATCTGGCCTTCGATGGATTACCCCGCAACATTTAAATGATCCAGAAGCAGAAATTAAAGTCATATTAGAAAATAAAGAAATTCTCTTGAAAGACGAGAGAAAAAAAATGGTTTTAAGTAATTACCCTTTTCTGTCTGTTATTTTAGAAGAGGATTTTTTTTCACCTACAAGATGGCATGTTTTTGATGGCACTGATTATCCTCAGATTGGAAATAAGTTTTATTTAAGGTATCAAGAAATGCTCTTAAATCTTTTGAAAATAAACAAAATAGAAGTAATTTACACAATCGAGCCCATTAATGGAGATATCATATATAATTATATTGATCAAAATTGTTTTGAAGAAAAAAAAATTACCAATAATCTTAAAAGATTTTTAATAAAAAAATGTAAATTATTAAATTATAACTAATTGAATTCTCATTGCGCTTTCTTAAATATCTTATTTATCACTATTTTTCCTTTTGTAATTTCCTCATCTAAAATAAAGCTTTCCGGCTTTTTATATCTTTCTGTTGTTCTAGGATCAGATATAAAATATGAGTTCGATACTATATAATCGGCTATTTCAAAATTCTCTCCCACAATTATAATTTTATCTCTCTCACTTTTATCTAACATTTTCCTGCTCATTTCTAAATTAGCTAAACCTAGAACAGCCACCTTTACATTAGTTGAGCTTTTAAAACTAATTTTTTCTAAGGCATTTTTGTTTGATAATCCCCAGTAATCAACATCAAAATTTTTTTTTGCAATTCTTTCTAAAAAATAATTGAAATAAATATTTTGATAGGGATGTAACTTTATTAAATTAGTAAAGTTATTTAAAAAAATAATAATTAATAATAAATTTAAACATATTATCAAAAATTTATTCTTTCTTACTATTATTTTTGTGTAATGTATTAGACCTAAACATAAGATCAACATAGATGGCAAAATAAAAAAAAGATGCCGCCATCCATTGTATAGAGTAGAATTTTTTAAAATTATCAATATTATCGGAGATATAATCAATAATAAGTTAAATAATAAAAAAAATTCTAATTTACTGTTCCAAAAGAATGTCGTTGCCTTTATTTTATCTGAATTAACTACTCTTTTGGTTGATCTTATAATTATAAAAATTACAGAAATTACGATTAGAATAGAAAAAGGTATCGAAAGAGTTCCGAGTATCCAAACCGGAATATAATGCCAAGGTAGGGAATTTACTTCATAAAATTTTCCAAAATAAAAAACTTGACCACCCCAACTGTAATCGGAAAAACTGTTTAAGGCATATAAAAAATTTTCAATTGGTTTCTCCCATAAAAATGGCCAGAATAAATATAAAAATAAAAAATAAGATATCAAAAGGTAGATAATCAGCTTCGCTGTATTTTTTAGCTTAACTTTTTTATCAAGCAACTCCGCAAACATAAATAACAGTATGATTATAAAAAAATAAAAACCAATTGATCTCACCGACGTAAGTAATGCTAAAGATAGCCCTAGAAAAATAGTATTTAATAAAAATTTTTTATTAAAAAAACGAAATAAACAATACAAACTTATGATGAACATGCTTAAGAAAATAATATCTTTACTATTAAAAAAACTGTGGGCGAATATTCTTGGAGTTGTGTATAAAATTGCAGATCCAATTAATGCGAAGTAAATATTATCAAAAAGATTTTTAATGATGTTGTAAAAGAAAACAACACTTACTAAGAAAATAATATGAACATATAAATGCCTGAAATAGAAAATTTCTTGATAATTATTTATATTAAAAACTTTTTCTAAAATTGCCGGTATTATTTCAAAAAAAACTCCGTATTCCCTGTATTCATAGGACTCAAGTTTTTTTATATTTGTTGTAGTTTCAAAATTGAAATTAAAAAATTCAATTAAATAGTTAAGAGATACTAGACCATGATATCTAGTGCTCTCTTCATCTATTGATATTCCAAAATCTTTATAAATAGCAATACCTATCAAAAATGGAACAATTAAAATTATTATAGAAAAGTTTTTGTTTTTATAAATGTAATTCACTTTTAATTTATTTTTTTTTCAATATTTTCCTTAATTGGAATAGGTATTTTATCATAGTGATGCAACTCAATATAATCTTTAAAAAACCATTAAAATAACTTATGCCTGAAATTCTTTTGTAATGTTTTATTTTCATTTCACAAATTTTAAGATTGTTTAACTTACTCAATATATAAACTTCTGGTCCCACAAAATTGTAATTAAAATTAATTTTAATTTTTTTTGAGGCTTCATGCTTGAACCCCCTAAATCCACAATTTATATCTTTCAAATTAGACTCTAAGATTATTTTTGATAATAAGCCTAAAAAGTATGACATTAAAACTCTTAAAATTGGATCCTTACGAGGACTTCTCACACCGAATACCACATCATTATTTTCTAACAATTTAATCGCGTCTTGAACATCATCCGTATCATATTGCCCGTCTCCATCTATCACAAATATATAATTAGCGTTCATTTTTTTAATCGCGCTGTACAAATTTTGAGCATAACCTTTATTTTCACTTTGTTTAAAAAGTACAAGTTCATCAATTTGATTACATAAATCTTTGATGGTTTGGGATGATCCGTCTGAAGAGTTATTATCAAACACCCATATGTCAAAATCATCGGAAAATCTTTTTAAGCTTGCGTGGGCCCTCAATATAGTTTGCTTTAGGCTTTCATTTTCGTTAAACACTAAAAAACCAACAGATATATTTTTCATAATTGTTAATTATAATTGTATTTGATTATATCTCATACCTCATTTATTAAATACAAGTAATTATGAAATCAAAAAAAAAAACTCACGTTGTAATATTAGGCGCTGGAATTAGCGGACTTACAGTATCTTATTTTTTGAATAAGTTAAAAGTTAAGAATACTATTATCGAAAAAGATAAGGTTGCTGGTGGCCTACTTAAAAGTTTTCGAATAAAAAATTTTGTTTTTGATAATTTCATTCATATTTCACATGCAAAGAATTCAATTGCTAAAAATTTTTTTAAAAAATCTAGTTCTTATTACCAATTAAACCCAAAACCCAATAATCTTTACAAAAAAATCTGGATAGATCATTCTCCACAATTTCATTTATACCCTTTATCTTTTCAAGAGAAATTTAAAATTATTTTAAGTTATTTAAAAAGAAATAAAAAAAAAGATTTTAGAATTAAAAATTATGAGAACTGGTTAAAAGGTGCATATGGAAATTATTTTGCAAAAAACTTTCCTATGAAATATACAGAAAAGTATTGGGCTACAAAAAGCAAAAACTTATCTACTAATTGGATTAAGTTCCGAATGCAAGAAATATCTTTTTGGGAATTAATAAAGGGGTCATTTTTTAAGATATTTAAAGATACATATTATTCTAGTGATATGAAATACCCAAAGAAAGGTGGATACGAGTCATTTTTGAAAATTTTAAAAAAAAATAAAAACATTAAATATAATTCAAAACTAAATCATATTGATCACCTGAATAAGAAAATCTATTTTAACAAAAAAATAATAAATTACACTAATTTAGTTTCTACTATTCCCCTTCCAGAATTTTCAATATTAACAAAAAATAAAAGTAAAAAACTAATTAAACATGCAAAAAAATTAAGATGTACAGCCGGCATAATAATATCTATCGGCCTGAATACCGAAATAAAAAGTAGGACGTGGTTTTACATTTACAATAAAGACTTTAAAGCATCTAGGATCTATGCACCCAAAAAATTATCTCAAAATAATTGTCCGAATGGTAAAAGTTCGTTACAAGCTGAAATTTTTTTGGATAACAAGAAAAAGATCGACCAAAAATATTTGAATTCAATTAAAAAAAACACTATTGATAATTTAATAAAATATAACATCTTTAAGAGAGAAAATATTGAATTTATAGATATTAAATATAAAAAATATGCTAATGTAATATTTGATAAAAACTATGAGGGCTCAAGAAATTATATTCTTAGTTACTTCAAAAAACTGAATGTTGATTTCGTTGGTCGATTTGGTTCTTGGGCGTATTTGTGGTCTGATCAATGTTTTATGTCTGGAAAAGCGACAGCTCAAAAAATATATAGGGAGAATTTAGATTAATTTCGAATGAATATTCACGAACATCAAGCAAAAGAATTATTAGCTGAATTTGGAGCGCCAGTTTCTAAAGGTGTAGTAATTTATAATCTCGATGAGATAGATAGTAAAATAAGTTTATTAAATTCTGACAAATATGTTTTAAAAGCCCAAATCCATGCTGGAGGTAGAGGAAAAGCCGGTGGTGTAAAAATTGTAAAAAATATCGAAGAATTGAAAAAAGAAGCTAAAGACTTGTTAGGTAAAACTTTAATAACACCTCAGACGGGTTCAGGCGGTAAAAAAGTAAAAAGACTTTATATCGAAGAGGCATCAGAAATTTCAAACGAGTATTACTTGTCCTGCTTAATCGATAGGCATAGCTCTAAAATAGCTTTTATTAGTAGTAAAGAAGGAGGGATGGATATTGAGGAGGTAGCAAGAAAAAATCCAGAAAAAATTATAACAACTAAAGTAGAATACGAGGAAAATATAAATGTAGATGACATTGAAAAAGTTTTAAGCCCATTCCAATTAAATAAGGAACAAAAAAGAGAGGGCCATGATTTGATTAAATCAATTTATAAAACATTGATTAAAAAGGATGCTAATTTAATTGAAATTAATCCTTTAATTATCACTAAGTCAGGAAAAATACTGTGTCTAGATGCTAAGATTAATTTTGATGATAATGCTCTTTTTAGAAGACCAGAGATAGTTAAATATAGGGATTTAAATGAGGAAGATCCAAAAGAGATCGAAGCCAGCAAGCATGATCTAGCATATATTAAATTAGACGGGAGTATAGGATGCATGGTGAATGGCGCAGGTTTAGCTATGGCAACAATGGATATAATCAAACTTTATGGAGAAGAGCCAGCAAATTTTTTAGATGTAGGTGGGGGTGCCTCTAAAGAAAAAGTTTCAGCAGCTTTTAAACTGATTCTGTCAGATAATAATGTTAAAGGAATTCTAATAAATATTTTTGGAGGAATAATGAGATGCGATGTCTTAGCCCAAGGTGTAGTTGATGCCGCTAAAGAGACAAACCTTAATGTACCGTTAGTCGTTAGACTAGCAGGCACAAATTTTAAAGAAGGAAAAAAAATACTTGATAATTCAAATTTAAAAATTTTATCTGCTTCTGATTTGAATGATGCAGCAAAAAAAATTGTTGATGCTATTAAATAAATGTCTATTCTTATAAACAAAGAAACAAAAGTAATTTGTCAAGGTTTTACAGGTGCTCATGGCACATTCCATTCTGAACAAGCTCTAAAGTATGGTACAAAGTTGGTTGGTGGTGTTACTCCAAAAAAAGGTGGTCAAAAACATCTTGGGCTACCAGTATTCAATAAAGTTGCAGAGGCAAAAGAAAAAACAAATGCTAACGCAACAATGATATACGTACCTCCAAAATTTGCTGCTTCAGCCATACTAGAGGCTATAGACTCAGAAATGGAGCTTATCGTATGTATTACTGAAGGCATACCAGTTTTAGATATGATTGAAATCAAAAAAAAATTAAGTAGATGTAAAAGTAGATTGATAGGCCCTAACTGTCCAGGAATTATAACTCCTAATGAATGTAAGATTGGTATTATGCCAGGAAATATTCATAAAAAAGGCTCTGTTGGAATAGTTTCAAGATCAGGTACTTTAACTTACGAAGCTGTTGCACAAACTTCAGCAATTGGTTTAGGTCAATCAACATGTATAGGTATTGGTGGAGATCCCATAAACGGTACAAACTTTATAGATTGTTTAGATTTATTTCTTAAGGATAATGATACAAAGTCTATTGTTATGATAGGTGAAATCGGTGGATCGGCTGAAGAAGAAGCATCCGAATTTATTAAGAAATCAAAAATAAAAAAACCTATAGTTGGATTTGTTGCCGGCCTAACAGCGCCGCCAGGAAGAAGAATGGGTCACGCTGGTGCCATAATATCCGGTGGTAAAGGAGGTGCTGATGATAAAATAGAATTGATGAAGTCAGCCGGTATTACAATCTCAAATTCTCCAGCTGATATAGGAAAAACTTTATCTATAAAACTTAAGTCTTGATTTTTTAAAAATTGTGATAATATCAATTATTAATGTCTGTAGATAAGAACAATCTTACATATAAAAAAACCTCATTTCTGACAGGGGTTAACAGTGACTACATAGAGGAATATTATTCTCTTTACTTACAAAACCCAAAATTATTACCTAAGGATTGGATTGAGTTTTTTGACGGTTTAAAGGAGGACTCAAATAATATTATCGAAAATATTAAAGGACCAAGCTGGAGTCCAAAAAAAATAAAAATTTCAATAAATGATAAAACTGGAAAAAGAGACATTGAAAAGAATACACCCGAAGTTTTCACAAACAACCAAGCATCCAAAGACTCGGTTCGTGCTATTATGCTTATAAGAGCCTACAGAATAAGGGGTCATCTAATTGCTAACCTGGACCCTCTTAATCTTCAAAAAAAGGATGAACATCCGGAGCTAAAACCAGAGACTTATGGATTTAGTAAGAATGACTACGATAGAAAAATTTTTCTAGACGGTGTTCTAGGTCTTCAGTATGGGACTTTGTCTGAAATACTTAAAATTTTAAAAAAGACTTATTGCTCAACTATAGGTTACGAGTTCATGCACATGAGTGATCCTGATGAAAAAGCATGGGTTAGAAACAGAATAGAAGGTCCAGAAAAGAGTGTAAGCTTTACCGAAAATGGAAAAAAAGCTATTTTAAATAAGATTATCGAAGCCGAAGGCTTTGAAAAATATTTACATGTAAAGTTTGTTGGAACAAAAAGATTTGGTTTAGATGGAGGAGAGTCTCTTGTACCTGCTTTAGAGCAAATAATTAAAAGGGGAGGAAATTTAGGTGTCAAAGAAATTAAAATTGGAATGCCTCACAGAGGAAGACTTAACGTTTTAGCTAATGTAATGGGAAAGCCTTTCAAGGCAATTTTTAGTGAGTTTTTTGGCAAAAGTATTTCCGCTACAAAAGAATTTCAAGGTGATGTAAAATATCATTTAGGTGCTTCTTCTAATAGAGAATTTGATGGAAATGTAGTGCACATAAGTTTAACAGATAACCCTTCTCATTTGGAAGCTGTTAATCCAGTTGTTTTAGGTCAAGTGCGTGCTAAACAATTCTTTCATAATGACCCTAAAAGAAAATCAGTGATACCAGTTTTAATACATGGTGACGCTGCTTTTGCGGGTCAAGGAGTTGTTGCAGAATGTTTTGCAATGTCTGGATTGCCTGGTCATAATATTGGTGGAACAATTCATTTAATTGTAAATAATCAAATTGGTTTCACTACGGCACCAAGATTTGCTAGATCCTCGCCATATCCGTCTGATGTAGCCAAATTATCTCAAGCGCCAATATTTCATGTAAACGGAGATGACCCTGAAGCAGTTGTTCATTGCGCAAAAGTAGCAACAGAATATAGACAAAAATTTAACAGGGATGTAGTTATTGATATGGTTTGTTATAGAAGATTTGGCCACAACGAAGGAGATGAGCCCTCGTTTACTCAGCCGTTAATGTATAAAAAAATCAAATATCATCCAACAACACTAAGTATATATAGTAAAAAAATTTCACAAGAAGGATTACTAACCGAGGAACATATTAATCATAAGAAAATAGAATTTAAAAAATTTTTAGAAAATGAGTACATATCTTCCAAAAACTACAAATCAGAATTAAAATGGTTTGATGGGGTGTGGTCAAGATTCAAACCTGGGCTTGGTAAAGATAAGAAAGGAGTAAGCGGTGTTGAAAAAAATATTTTGATTGAAACAGGAAAAAAAATGTCTGAAATACCACCAAACTTCAAAGTTCATAAGACACTTGTCAAAGTATTTGAACGAAGAAAAAAAATGTTTACTGAAAATACTCCAATTGATTGGTCAACTGCAGAACTGTTGGCATTTGGAACTCTTTTAATTGATGGATTCTCAGTCAGACTTTCTGGACAAGACTCTGGCCGAGGTACTTTTAGCCAAAGACATTCAGTTTTACGCAATCAAGAAAGTCATGAGAGATTTATTTCTTTAAATAATTTAAGTAAAAAACAAAAAAAATTTGAAATAATTGACAGTTTATTATCTGAATTAGCGGTTCTAGGATTTGA
>CETL01147567.1_pt1 | contig 11122 bp, 9 predicted proteins | sample 356371 | NCBI WGS metagenome assembly CETL01 (sample SAMEA2622518, study PRJEB7988) | marine metagenome | biome: marine biome (ENVO:00000447); feature: surface water layer (ENVO:00002042); material: "saline water (ENVO:00002010), including plankton (ENVO:xxxxxxxx)" | depth 5 m | reverse complement strand
AGTTTAGCCATATTTATAGACCAGCAATTTCTGTAAATCGGTCTTGATAACAATCATAACATCTTAAAATAATGATGCAATATAGATATAAAAATTGCATATAAGTAAAGATAAACAATTTATATAACTAGAAAATTTATACTATTTGTGTTTCACTAGATTTTTATTTACGCAGTTTAATGAACAATTTAAGTAAGCCCAGATTCTTATTATCCATACTTCTTCTTACAGTTATTACGACAATTGTTTCTTTAAATTCAGATATTTCTGAAACATTTTTTCTTAATCTACAATCGTCATTGTCTAAGTATCTAGGCTGGATGATTATAATATTAGCTAATGGATTTTTAATATTTGCAATATATCTGGTCTTTACAAAATATAAAAATATCAGGCTTGGTGGCCCAAATGCTGTTCCTAAATATTCCTATGTTAACTGGATAGCTATGTTATTTAGTGCTGGTTTGGGTATTGGTCTTTTATTTTATGGCGTAGCTGAACCAATAATGCACCTAAATTCTTACCCAGGCATGATAGACGGTGATGTTTCATATAATGCGGGTAAGGCTATTGGGTTAGCAAATCTTCATTGGGGTCTTCATGGCTGGGCCATATACTCATTACTTGGTCTTTGTTTTGCTTTTGCAGCATATAATAAAAAACTACCATTTAGAGTAAGCTCACTTCTAGGAAAGAATGTTGCAAATAATAAACCTCTAGCAATCAGCGTTGATATTATAGCGATTTTAACAACTGTCTTAGGAGTTACTACGTCGCTTGGTTTAGGCACAATACAAATTAGTTCTGGCCTCTCCTATGTTTTCTCTGTACCCGAAAATTTTCTTAATCAAGTAATAATTATTGTAATAATTACATTGATAGGACTTGCTAGTGTTTGTTTGGGATTAGATAAGGGAATCAAAAGACTATCACAAATTAATATGGTGCTTGCTACGATCCTTATGATGTTTATTTTTCTTTTTGGACCCACTGTTTTTATATTAAATGCATTGATTCAAAATTTTGGATCCTATGTAAATACGTTAATTGAATCTGCAACATGGACTGAAGTTTATGAATCGACAACTTGGCAAAATGGTTGGACATTGTTTTTTTATACTTGGTGGTTTGCTTGGGCACCATTTGTTTCATTATTTATAGCTAGAATTTCTTACGGAAGGACAATTAAAGAGTTCATTATTGGTGTTTTATTTGTACCATCATTAATAGTTTTTTTATGGATGGGAATTTTTGGTAATGCAGCTATACATCAAGTAATAAATGAAACAAGCCAATTGAATGAAATTGTAAACAATAATTACACTGTTGCTCTTTTTGCTTTATTTGATATCTATCCAATAGCTTCAGCAGTTTCAATACTAGCATTGCTAATAATTGTAACTTTCTTTGTTACTTCTTCAGATTCAGGTGCCTTAGTAGCTTCAATGCTCTCTTCCAAAAGTCATGTAGGTATTCATGATGAGTCTCCGATTTTATCAAGAGTTACCTGGGCAATATTGTTAGGAATTGTTGCAGCAGTTCTTTTATATAAAGGTGGTCTTACTGCACTTCAAACCTCAGTTGTAATATGTGGAGTGCCCTTTTCTATAATTGTTGTTTTTGCTTGTATACAATTTTATAAATCTTTGGAAAGTGAACTAGAAGACTAATCTAATTCTTCGTCAATTTTTTTTAATTCGTCTTTATTCATTTCATCTTCATAAATAAGATTTTCATTATCATTGTTCATAAATTTTTTAGAAATAATTAATGCTGCTGCAACAAATATTAATATTATTCCGATTTGATATAACATATTTCAATAATTAATTTAGATTGTTTATCATAACTGTTATTATTTCACTTATAAATGGATGCACTAAATAATATTCTTAATCGAGTTTCAGCACGAGAGCTATCTAAGCCTCATCCAACAAAAGATGAAATGGATTTGGTATATAAGGCTGCATTGCGTGCTCCTGATCATGCTTGGCTTCGACCAAGTAATTTTATTGAGGTTAGTGGAGATGGATTAAAAAAACTTTCTTCAATTTTTCTAAAATTTGCAGAATCTATTGATGCCTCTGAAGAGATAAAAGAAAAGTATAAAAATGCTCCTTATAGGGCACCAATGATAATTATTTTAGTAAATACTGTGAAAAAACATCCTAAGGTTCCTGGAATTGAACAAAAACTATCAACAGCAACAGCAGCTCAAAACATAATGCTTGCTTTAAACTCAATGAACTATTCTTGCATTTGGAGAACAGGAAAATTAGCTTTTAATAGAAATGTTCAAAATGATCTTGGTCTAAATGAAGATCAGGAAATCCTTGGATATATCTATATAGGCACAGAAACAGGAACCAAAAAAAGAATACCAGAATTAAATATTGAAGATTTTGTTTCTTATCTTTGAATTAAGTTTTTGTATTATGAGAACTACCTCATAAAATGATCTTTTCTATATTTTTAAGATCATTATGGATAATTTCTTCATTCTTAGAGCTTACTAAGTAAACACTGGTATCAGACTTAAAACTTACTGAATACCTTGGAATATCATTTATTAGATGTAAGGCACAAAAACCTTCTATTGCAATACACTCATCGATTTGTTTGTTATTGAGGATTTCTTTTACATATGGAATCCTTTCAGGTTCTTCATCATAATGAGGACAACAAACACCATTAACAAAACCAAGACATGGCAATATAGCTTGATGATCTTTCCATGAATCTGTTATGCCTTTGTTAAACCAGCATATTGCTCCTGCACTGACTCCACTCATAATTACTTCATTCTGATAAGCACTATTTAAAATATCGTCAAGACCCCACTCTCTCCAAACCGCAAGCATACTTTTGGTATTTCCTCCTCCAACAAAAACTATATCTTGATTTGCAATATGTTTGTCCAATTTAATAGTTCTCTTAAAGAAATCTATATGAGAAGTTTTGCAATTTAAAGAATCAAAAGCTTTATAAAAATTTTCAATATAGCCTTGATCATCTCCAGTTGCAGTTGGAATAAAACAAATCGATGGATTTATATTTTTTGACTGATTCACAATATATTTTTCAATTTTTAAATCTTTTATTTGGCGACCAAATCCACCACCACCAATTGCAATAATTTGTTTCATTATTTTTCTGACTCCATTTTTAAGGTTTGTTTTAAAGGGCTTAACCAAGGTTCAAAATATTTCCATTGACCTACTCCTTTTTTATATATTGGTTGTCTTACTTGTTCTGAGCTAGGAGTTCTAACTGTTCTCTTGGTTTTAAAAAAATTTAGACAACCTGCTTCAAAATCAAGTTCACAAAAATCCAATAATTTGCGTATTTCAACTTCAGTATTTTCCACCATATCCTCATATACAACTCTATGGACTTTATTTGGTAAAACTTCGTCCCAATGCTGCATAATTTTTAAATAATCAAGATAATAATTGCCAATCCTATTTTGTGAATAAGTGAACCCTTGACCAGAACCAAAAAGTTGCTTGTAACAACTAAAACAACAATCCATAGGATTTCTTCGTGTATCAATTATCTTTGCATTAGGAAGAATAAGATGAATTAGGCCAATATGAATAAAGTTATTTGGCATTTTGTCTATAAAGTAAGGTTTATCAGTTACTCTTTGATCAAGTGTATTTTCAATATATGCCTTGCCCATTTGTTTGAATTCTGATCTTTTTATATTTTTTAAAGCGGATGGATATTCAGATTTACTAGAAGAATTTTTTTTATTAGCAATCTTTCTTGATAAAGCAATAATATTCTGTAACTCAGTTGTTCCTTCTACAAGAGAATGTGATGATAAGATCTGCTCAACAAGGGTTGATCCTGACCTTGGAAGACCAACAACAAATATTGGATCAGAATTTTCATCACCAAAACCTTTATATTCATTTATAAAATCTTTAGTAAAAAAATTTATTAGCTCATCGCATTCATTTGCAAAGTTTCTAGAGTTCCAAGGCACCTGTTTGCTTTTTATAGTATTTCCTTTTGTGTATGCAGCCATAGCTAATTCAAAGTTTTTAGCATCCTCCTCTGCCTTTCCTAAAGCAAAAAGCAAATGAAAGTAATCATCAATTTTACATTCTTTATCATTTAACAATATATGTAGATTCTCCATATCATCATCAGTGAATTTATAAGTTTTTAGATTTGCCAAACTCCAATATGCCTCACCATATCCTGTTTTGCTTGAAATAGCATTTTTATAGGATTTAATTGACTCATCTATCCTACCTACCGCTCTGAGTGTATGCCCATAACTTAGATGAAGTTGATTGTTTTTAACTCCGTGATCTTTAATAATTTTTTCAAAGATTATTAATGCCTGGTCGTGTTGATTTGCTAGAGCTAAATTTACTGCCTTTAATGTTAAGTATTGATTATTTTTAGGCTCCTTTTCTAAAAGAATTTGGATTTGTTCAAGAGCCTCAAACGGAAGTTGTCTTTTATATAATAAATTAGCATAACTTAATCTTGCTGGATCATATTCAGGAGATAGATCAAGTGCACGTGTAAGCAAATATCCTGCATCTTTATATGCTCTAAATTTAACACCAATATCTGCCAATAGCTTCATTGCATTAACATCCATCGGATATTCTTTTAAGTAATCTCTTAATATTGGTTCTGCTTTTTTAAGTCTTTCTTCTGATATATATTTAGCAGCCTTAATTAAAGGTTCTGGAATATTATTTTTTGTATATGAATTCAATTCTAATTAAATAAAAAAGGCTGTATTAAATACAGCCTTTAATTAGTTTTATACGACTATTACTTATAATTCCAACTATATTTAACACCAAATGTTGTAGGTCTATTTACAGTGGTGAGAACTTGAATATCCTCCTTATTTATAAATAATTCTGCAACCTCATCAAATATATTATCCATATATATTTGTAATGATGCATTGTCTCCAATCATTGTTGTAAAAGACAGATTAGCTATTCCATAAGAGTCTTGTAAAACTCTGTCATCGTAAAATAGGTCATTCCACATTTCATCAACAAAAACATAATTAAATTGAACATAAGATTTATCTGAAGTATCAACATTTACAAGTAAATTATATTTTGTATCTGGTGTAAATGGTAAATCTTGACCATCTCTGGCTTCTAGACTTCCTCGATAATAATAATCCTCTTTTAGAACAGCCTCGTTATTAGCATATCCAAATGATACGGTTGTGGTGTCATTTAGTATATATTTAGCATCAAACTCAAAACCATTACTATTTGCTTTACCTATATTATCAACTAGACCTAGCAGTGAAATATCTGAATCGAACCATCCAAGTTGAATATCTTCCCAATCCATTTGGTACATTGCCCCATTAAATCTTAATCGTCCATCCATAGATATAGATTTAAAACCAAATTCAGTGCTTGTCAAAATATCAGCATCGTATGTGGATCCAAGTTGCGGTGCTCTGTTTGCTCCACCTGGTCTATATCCCTCAGATCTAGTTATATAAATCATTGAATTATTATCTATCTGGTATGAGAGATTAAATTTTGAGGTACTATCACTGCCATCATATAAAGAATTAACATTATCTGGTCTGGTCGAACTTCCGTAAATGGATGTTGGCCACCAAATTGTACCAGCGAATCCTTTTAGACTTGTTTTATTATCAAAACTTCTGTGTCCCAAAGTGATTTCAATTTTATCACTTAATTGATAATAAATTTCACCAAATATAGCTGATTCTTCGTCGACTCTTACTTGATCGGTTTGAAAATATAAATCATCTGATTCAGGAACTGCAGCATCTGGATTTATTCCAGGCACACGCCATTGTGAATCATACTCATTAATATTCTCAGTTTCAAAAGCGCCAATTATCCAATTTAACTTTTCATTCTCTTTTGAAGATAATCTTATTTCTGTTGTGTCGTATTCTTGATGAGTATCATTCTCAAATTGGATACTTGGATCTACACATGGTCCAAAATAGTATTCATAGCATGTGTAATATCCTTCAACAAATCCATCAATAGAATAATGAGAATAGTCACTTAAAACTTCAAAATCTCTTTCAAGACTAGAAGTTGTAAAAGTTATATCAGCAAAACCTAAGTCACCTGTTATAGTTGCAGAGAATCTTTTCCAATCATCGTCAGTCTTATCATCAAAAAATCTACTTACACTATATTCACCTAACTCGTCTGGATTATGGTCCCAAACACCATTAGTTGATGTTTGTTGTCCCATAGTATTGACATCAAGCTTCCAGTTTTCATTGAGATCCACCCTTAATGCAGCCCTATATCCCTCTTTTACAGCATCATTAAAATTGTCATCTACAAATACTTCACTTGATTTCGAAATTCCACTAACAGGATAAGTAATAGTGTCTTGAACTGAGTCAATAAAACCACCATCTCTATCATTATAACCAACTATACGAAGTGCCATATTGTTGGATAAAGGTATATTTACAAAACCCTCAACCATTGTGCTTCCATCACCACCTCTTGTAGATTCAGCACTCATGTTATATCCAGAATCAAATTCAAATGATGGTTTTTTTGTTATTATTTTTAAATTACCTGCCTGAGATGCAGCACCATAAAGTGTTCCTTGCGGTCCAGTTAATGACTCAACTCTTTCAATATCATAAACATGAATATCAAGATTATCTCCAATCATAGTAACCGGAGACTCATCTAAATAGATTGCAACTGCTGGGCCCTGCAATGACTGATTAGTTTGTCCGCCGTCTGAGATACCTCTCATAAAAATCTGTCCCTGTCCAGGTCTTCTTTGAACAGCTGAAACAGATGGTAACTGCAATACATAATCAGAAAAATCCTTTATGTTTAACGAATCTAATTCATCTGAAGATAAAGTTGTTACACTTATTGGTACATTTTGAAGATTTTCAGATTTCTTTTGAGCGCTAACAATAACCTCTTCGATCATCATGTCATCTTGCGCAATTGTATTAGCACTTACTAAAACTGCAGATGCAATTGCAGTAGCCTTTGTAGTTTTAACTACAGCATCATGAACCTTCTCGGCATGAAAAATATTCATAGTTCCCCCCCATAAATAATTAAAATATATGTAAATATTATAATAAAAACGTTTTATAGTAAATTTTTAGTATCCTAATACACGACAAACATCTACAGAACTGCTGATTTTCATTGAAGTTTTTGTATTAAATGATAGAACATTAAACGCATTAGAATTATATTGCTCCCATTCTATAAGTTCTTTGTTTGGGTTGCCTGTTTTTATAAAATTTACCCAAAAATTTTGAATTTTATTTGTGATAACAATATCTGTGTCGCTTGTTGGTAACCAATCATCATGTGTGTTAAAAATATATGGCAATTCAGCTCCGTGGTAAGCTCCCATTTCTTTGCTTTTAGAACCATCTCTTACTTTATCAAATGAATAAAACCATACCTGTTTATTGGTATTTTCTTTTAGAGATTTTGCTATAAAAGATGAGGGACAGGTCCAATTTCGAGCAGTAAGTAAATAATTAAGTTTTTCCTTTTCATTAATAAAGCCTGATGTAAGTGAATCTAGTTGTTCTGTTTCGGTATAAAAACCCCAACTCTCGCGCTCGTCATAAAAATCATATAAATAATAATCCTTATCTAGATACATAAGTTCTTCATCTGCATTCGTCCCAATGATTAGATCAACATGATTATAATTTCCATGTACATAAGATTTATAAAGTGGCTCAAAAATAGAATAATTATCTATTACAGGATAATAACCAACATATCCAAATATATCTTCAGCTGAATAAAGTAAAGTTACTGAGTCAATTGCTCTTAATTTTTTTAAATTATTAGATTTGTTAGTTTCGCCAATTAATTTAATGGAGAGCTTATTAGAAAGTTCTATTTGAATATCATAATCTAAATCTTTTTCTGCTATAGACCAACCTGCGCTCTGATGAATAGCTTTATTGAATAATCCTTTTCCTAATGGAGATGCAATTAAATGTGCAACATTAGTTGCGCCGGCTGATTCACCTGAAATTGTAATATTTTCTGGGTCTCCTCCAACTTTAGCAATATTTTCTTTAACCCAATTTAATGACTCTATCAAATCAAGTAATGCAAAATTAGATGCCTCTAAATTAGGATGCGAGTAAAAACCAAAAACTCCAAGGCGATAAGAAACAGTAATAACAATTACGCCCTTTTTGGATAAGTTTTTTCCAATATAATTTGGTTCAAATGACCAACCAGCTCTATTTGATCCACCGTGAATATACACAAGCACAGGAATTTTTTCTTGTTTAGCATGATTTTTCGGAACCCACATATTAAGGTATAAACAATCTTCAGAAATTTCTGGAGTTTTAATATAATTAGGGTCGCCTCCAAATCCTGCAGCAACACCCTTATACCAATTTACAATTCTTGGACCTTGCATGCATGCAGGTGCAAATTTATCTGCTTTAAATAAATTTGTCTTAAATATTTTTGGTTGTGTAACTTCCCATCTCAATGAATCAACTGGTGGTTCTGCATATGGTATGCCCAAATAAATATCTACACCTTCGGATGAAATTCCAACTATTTCTGTTTTATCAATATAAAAACTTGGATTTGCAATTATTTCAATTGCATATATATAAATTGTGATCGTTATAAATATTTTATATATATTTTTTTTCAATTTATGCATATTTATTATGAAATTCTATCAATCTTTTTTTCCACAGCTTAGTAAGAATATTAAATTCAGTGGGTTTTACAATAAACTCTTTAAAAATTAAATTTCTATCAATCATTAAAATAACGATTTGATTGATTTCGGTATTGAACATTACGTTATGTGCATTTGCATATGCACAACATTGAAGAAAATAATCTTCAATCCATTCTCTCTTTTTCATCTTTCTTGCAGTTTTAAAATCTATTAGTGATGGCACTCCATTAATCTTTCCAACGCAATCTGCTGTACCAGCATATAAACCATCTAGAATTAATCCTACTTCTAACCCCCATACTTCAGTAATAGAACCAAGTCCAGATTTTATAAATTTTTCACTCATTCTTTCAGCTAGAACTCCATCTTGATTATCTGAAAAATTTCTCCATTCCTGTTCATTTAAATATGACTCAAGAGCTTCATGGACCATAGTTCCAATATCTGTACTCTGTTTGATAATCCTATTAGCCTCATCTTCACCAACTCTATTTCGCCACTGCTGAATAGAATCTTTTTTGTTGGAAGTTTTATTTAAAACCGTAGTTACGCTTGGGACTGGAAGATTCTTTGAATCAAGATAAAACCTCCCTTCTTCACTGTCTTGTCTCTTTAACTCAGGATAAGTGTAAATATTTGTTATCATTACTTTTTACTTTACAGTTGATAATGTTTAAATTAAAAATTAATCCACTATGGAATACATCAGTAATATTTATTACTTTTTTCTTTTTAATTATTCTCTCATCATATGTTTTAAATAATCCAAATGAAAGTGCAAATAGGTTAAAAAGTATTTATGATTTTTTTGCAATTAATTTTGAATCATATTTTTTAATAATTGGTTTCTTAATTCTCATATTTTTAGTTTTTATAGCAATTACTCCAGTAGGTTCCAAAAAACTTATCCTTGAGGGAAAAGATACATTTTCTTATTTTTCGTGGTGCTCTATGTTGTTTGCAACAGGTCTTGGTGCTGCTTTGTTATATTGGTCTACCGTAGAATGGTTGGTATATTTTACCAATCCTCTAGAAGGAGTAAGTACCGAGGAATCAATAAATTATCTAAAAGCAAGGTCATATCCTCATTTTCATTGGGGTCTAACTGGTTGGGCAATTTATTGCCTTCCAACAATAGCTTTCTCGTTAGCCCTTATCAACAAACCAAATACGCCTTTAACTTTTTCTGGAATTTTATTAAAAAAACAGTCTGGAATATTAAGATTATTTCTGGATTTAATATTTATAGGAGCGATACTCACAGGAGCTGGTGTGGGTTTAACTCTATCATTCCCATTGATTTCGGCTGTAATATCAAAAATATTTTCAGTTGATAAAAACATTTATTTAGATTTTTCAGCTTTAGTTATATGTCTGCTAATATTTGGATCAAGTGTTTACCTTGGTATTCAAAAAGGTATTAAAAGATTAAGTAACTTAAACATAGTTTTAGTATTGATATTTCTATTGTTTATATTATTTTCTGGTCCAACTAACTATATTGTTAAAAATACTATCGAACCTCTTGGTTATATGTTCAATAATTTTATTGATTTTAGCTTATCAAGTTCAAAATATAGCATTACTTGGACAGTTTTTTATTGGGCATGGTATTTTGCTTTAGCTCCTGCAGTTGGAACTTTTATTGTTAATATTTCAAATGGAAAATCAATAAGAGAAATTATTTTTGGTTGTTTGCTTATAGGGTCTCTTGGATGTTTTTTTCATATCGGAGTCCTCAGTAACTCATCTATTTACTTATATGAAAATAATATATTTAATGCTCCTGAAGTTTATACCTCCGGAGCTATGGGTTTAGAAACAATTGTCGTACAAACTATTTCATCATTAGACTTCGGCTTCTATTTATTAATAGCATTTGGAGTGATAGCAATTATTTTTTTATGTACAACTTATGACTCATCTTCATATATTTTAGCTACCGCAGCGATGAAAAATTTTAAAAACGAGCCTTCGCGAAATCTTAGATTATTTTTTGCTTTCATGCTTGTAATTCAACCAGCACTAATAATGTTTCTTGGCGGTGGAGATTCATTTATGTGGCTTTTAGTTATATTTTCGGTACCATTGGTGTTCGTTAATATTTTATTAGTAATCTCAATAGTTAAAAATGCAATTAAAATTAAAAAATCATAAAGCTAACATATTTGAGCAATTACCTTTTGATAACTCAAAACAATCAATTGTTTTCATTCCTGGTGCAGGAATGGATCACAGAATATTGTCGATGTTTAATCTTGAAGAGTTGCACGATAGTCATAATGTCCTAGGTTTTGATTTGCCTGGTCATGGCTATACTTCTGGTCCTATTGTTAATTCCATAGATGAACATTCTTTATTTTGTATTGATGTTTTTGATCAGTTAAATATCAGAGAACCGATATTA
>CETL01052923.1_pt1 | contig 11147 bp, 10 predicted proteins | sample 356371 | NCBI WGS metagenome assembly CETL01 (sample SAMEA2622518, study PRJEB7988) | marine metagenome | biome: marine biome (ENVO:00000447); feature: surface water layer (ENVO:00002042); material: "saline water (ENVO:00002010), including plankton (ENVO:xxxxxxxx)" | depth 5 m | reverse complement strand
TGTGTTTTGAATTATTATTTAATTTTTTTTCTTCTGTTTCCCAAAATATGTTGTGTGCTGTTAAAATTCCGTCATCAAAAAGTCTATCTACAGAAGGTATATCAACAAGTAAGTGCTTAACTCCTAGTGAAACAATATAATCCATCGCTTCAATTGTTAAAAAACAAGATGGTTTTTTCATGTAATCTCTAGTTTTTTTATCTTCACCATTTGGTGTAGTCCTAATTATTAATGCCTTTAAAAATGTTGAACTTATATTTTCAAGCTTGTCTTTTAAGTTTTGTTTTGAGATGACTAAGTCTTCTGGCATTAACTTAGGAACGTAATTTTCTATTGTTTTACCAGGATTAATAGTGATAAGAAATGATGGAACAAATTCTTCTTTTAGAGATTCTATAATAGAAATTCTTTTTTCTGTTATATGCCCAATACATTCAGTATGGGTACCATTACAATGGGGTGTTAAATTAAATGTTTCAAAGTTACACGGACCTCCTTTTCTGGTATCACCGATGAAATTATTATCTGAATATGGTTTTGAGCTAGCCTTTGGAACGTCATACGTGTTAGGTTGATTACCGTTAAAATTTAATGGTATAGATACGTCTTCACCCTTAGAAAAATCAACTTGAAATTTTTTTGAATCTAAATCAATTATCGCTTTCATCTAACTCAACTATTTAAAAACTCAACTTATTTCTTTTCAACAAATCTTTCATCAACATCCATAACCTCTCCTGTAACAGGACATGTTCTTAGCTTCTCATCAGAATAGAATTTCTTAAACACAGGTAAAAAATCTTTTTCAATATTAGTAAGTTGAAAATATTCTTCATACAGCAAGGCGTTAGCGGTGTCAGAAAACCACATTAAACCATCTTTATGTTCTTTTGCTCGTTTTTTTTCAATTACCAAACCTATAGAACCCTCTGGTCTAACAGGTGAGTGTGGTACTTTCGCCGGCAACAAAAACATTTCACCCTCTTTTATATTATATTCAACTAATTTACCCTCTTGTTGAGTTTTTACAACTATGTCTCCTTCAACTTGATAAAAAAGCTCTTCAGTTTCGTTATAATGATAATCTTTTCTAGCATTTGGACCTGCGACAATCATAACAATATAGTCGCCTGATTCAACATAAAGATTTTTATTTCCGACTGGAGGAACAAGTAGATGTCTGTTATTGTCAATCCAGTTTTGCAAATTAAATGGTTCTTTTATTTTCATATTTGATGTTTTAAATAGTTGCTATTACTTTTAATTCAATTGCTATTGGTGTTGGTAAACTTAGAATTTCAATAGTTGTTCTACACGGCTGATTGTCTTTAAAATATTCTGCATATATTTTGTTATAAATTTTGAAATCATCTTTCATGTTAGTAAGAAACACTTGCACGTCAATAATATTTTCCCAAGACGATCCAGCATCCTCTAAAATATAGCGAATGTTTTGAAACACAGAATGACACTGAACAGCTATATCATATTCAATTATTTTACCTTTTCCATCCAATTTTACGCCAGGAATTTCTTTGGATCCTGCTTGGCGAGGACCAACTCCAGATAAAAATAACAAATTACCTACTTTTCTAGCATGTGGATAAATCCCAACTGCTTGTGGCGCGCGACAAGAATTAAATTTTTCTCCGTTCATATTAAATCTTTAAACATATATTTTTTGGTTCTGTAAAAAATTCTAATGATTTAAATCCTCCTTCTCTACCTACACCTGAACTCTTCATTCCACCGAAAGGAATTCTTAAATCTCGTAACAACCAAGTATTAACCCAAACAACACCAGATTGAATACTAGCTGCAACTCTATGTGCTCTACTTACATTTTGAGTAAAAATACTTGCAGATAAACCATATTTTGTTGAGTTTGCCATATTAATAACTTCTTCTTCAGATGAAAAAGGTATAATGGATACTACTGGACCAAAAATTTCTTCTTGATTTACAGAACAATCAAAATTAAGCCCCTCAATTATTGTTGGTTCAATATAATAACCGTCAGCTAAATCTCCATCTAATATTTTTTGTTGACCGCCTATTAAAATTTTACCTCCTAAACTTTCTGCCTCTTTTATTTTAGTTAAGATTTTATTCATATGCTCCTTAGAAACAACTGCCCCTAAATGAGTGGTTGAATTTTTTGGGTCACCAACTACTAATTTTGAAGCTTTCTCTACAAGCTTTAACTTAAATTCTTCATAAATTTCATCTTGTACAAATAGTCTAGAACCGCATAAACATATTTGTCCTTGATTAGTAAAAGCTGCTCTTGCAGCAATACTAACCGCATCATCTATTTTAGCATCAGAAAACACAATGTTGGGATTTTTACCACCTAGTTCTAAAGATAGCTTTTTAAACATTGGTGCAGTAACTTTAGCAATATGTTGACCTGTATCTGTGCCACCAGTAAAAGAAACAATTGGCACGTCAGGGTGTGAAGTTAAGGGGTCTCCAACCTTAGAACCATAGCCATGAACAATATTTATTACCCCATTTGGAAATCCTGCTTCTATACACAGCTTACTTAACATATAAGCTGTCATAGGTGTTACTTCTGATGGCTTTGCTACTACAGTATTTCCACTTGCTAGTGCAGGAGCAATTTTCCATGTTAAAAGATAAAGAGGTAGATTCCAGGGTGAAATGCACGCAGCCACGCCAATTGGTTGACGTAGAGTATAGTTAATCGCTATACCATCCATCTCGTGTACGTTTGAACTTTCATGTAAAATAGCACTTGCAAAAAAACGTAAATTAACTGAAGCTCTTGGAATATCTACTTTAGCAGCTAAACTTTCTGGCTTTCCGTTATCTTTACTTTCAGCCTTTACAAGCTCATCAAAATTTTTATCAATCAAATCTGCAAGTTTTATTAACAAATCTGATCTTTCTTGCTTTGGTGTATTTTTCCAAAAAGGAAACGCATTTTTTGCCGAACTAACAGCATTCAAAACATCTTGTTTGTCAGAGTCAGGAATCAAAGAATAAACCTTTCCGTTTGAGGGATTATAATTTTCTAAATATGAGCCTGAGAAAGGTTCAACTAGTTTTCCGTTAATATAATTTAATATTTTTTTCATTATAAACTTTTTGTTCTACCTCCATCTACTGGAACATTAATCCCATTTATATAAGAGGCAGCAGGTGTAGACAAAAAAGCAACAGCATTAGCAATCTCTTCAGCTTCTCCAAATCTTCCTGCTGGCACTTGAGACTTCATTAATCTAGCAACTTCTTCTTTTGATTTTTTTTGAATCTTTGCTTTTTTATCAATCAATGATTTTAATCTATTTGTGTTAGTAAAACCAGGCAAAACGTTGTTCACTGTAACACCATAAGCTCCAAGCTCTATGGATAAAGTTTTAGCCCAATTTGCTACAGCTGCTCTAATAGTATTTGAAACTCCCAAGCCAGGAATTGGTGCCTTTACTGAAGTAGAAATAATATTGATAATCCTTCCATATCTTTCTTTTTTCATTCCATCAACAACTTTTTGAACCAAAATTTGATTGTTAATTAAGTGCATTTTAAAAGCTGACTCAAAAGACTCAAGCTGTGCATCAGCTATTGGTCCTGCAGCAGGGCCACCAGTATTATTAACTAAAATATGATATGTTCCAGTCAATAAATTAACTTCATTTTTTAATTTTTCAGAATCTCTAAAATCAATCGCTATAAAGCTATGAGTTTGTCCTTTACTGGTATCTAACTCACTTATCACGTCTAATAGCTTTGTTTCGTTTCTAGCTATTAATGTAATGTTAGCTCCTAAACTTGCTAATAAAATAGCAGAAGATTCTCCAATACCTTGTGTGCTTCCACATACAATTGCGTTTTTATTTATTAAACTTATATCCATTATTTAACTATTTACTATATACATAACCTAAATTTTTCTTTACACTAGTAGGTAATTTTGGCAAATATGATCTGGAGATCATTAAAGTTGCAATATTTGCAAAATCAGTAAAAACCTTATGTTTATCAACGGTTTCTTTTAGATAACCTTGACCTGAGCTTCCACCTGTTCCAATTTTTTGTCCTAACATTTTCTCTACCATTTGAACGTGTCTAAAACGCCATTCAGCAATTTTATGATCCAAAACAACTATGCTTTTTAGTAGTCGATAAGGTAAATGTAGTATTGGCTCATCCCTATATAAATTTATCAATAATGCTGACATTGTTGCTTTATAAGACAATGATATTTCTTGTTCTTCAATAGCTTTTAAATGCTCTTTTTCATCTAAAACTCGATGAAAATATTTCATGTTCTCCTCAATCATACGAATTCTTAATTTTTTATCATTTTCATTTAGAATAGTAGACTGCGAAATAGATGAAATCTCTTCACTTGATATTCCATTAATTGCTTCTTCATACTTTTTAATAAAGTCAAAGTTTTTCATATTTAAAAAAGGAATCCTTTCAAGCCACTTTTCAATCAAAGAAAACAATGATTCATTGGTTTCTAAATCTAGAATCTCATCCTTTTTCTCTCCTTTAAACTGATCATGATATGGGCAACCGCCAAACTGATGTCGTTTATTAATTTTTAAGCCCAATAACACCTCTATTCTTCGAAACTGATGTGACTGAAATCCAGATGCAGGAGACAAATGATGGCGAAAATCTAAAAAATCTAGTGATGACATGCTTTCTAAAACATCTATTTGATTTACTAAAATATCCATTATTTTGTTTGAACGCTCAATTCTTGAGACAATTAAACCTATATTTTCTTCATCAATTTTATCTTTACGAAAATATAGCATAACGGATTCAAGCTCATGTAATATTTGCTTAAACCAAAGCTCATAAGTTTGGTGAATAATAATAAATAACATTTCTTCATGAGCCTCATTTCCATTAGATTTGCTTTCAAGCATCTGAGCATCTAAAATCTTATCTAGCTGGAGGTAATTTTGATAATGCAATGAAGTGTTTTTCTCCGACATAGTATAATTTAATTAATTGCAGTAAAGGTAAGAATATGATTTATACAATACAAAATGAAAAGAACAAAATTATATACATCAAAATGCTAGCAGACTCTACACCAAATGAAAAATAAATATCCTTTCTTTTTGAGCTTGATTGAATAATAAGTATAATGGTAAAAAAAGATAAAACCATAGTTGCATAAAATATTTGACAAGTAATAAAATCTAGTAAATATAGTTTCAACATAATTAATTGACTGATAAATATAAAAATTACACCAATATATCTAGAAATTTTTTCACCAAATCTAATTGGTATTGTTTTAATATTTTTAAAATCTATTGTAATATCTCTTATGTCAAAGGGGATAGTTATCGCAAAAACAAAACAAAATCTTGAAATATGTAGATAATATATATTTTGATCAATATGCATATCATTTTCAATCACCAAAAGAGTCGTAGAAACAAATGTCCAAACAGTGGAAATAATAAAAATTTTTAAATAAGGAATTGATCTAAGATATAGCGGGTATAAAATGGAAATAATACAACAAAATATGATAACTAATTGAGTTGGGAGCTTGAAATTTAAAAATAAGTAAAAGGAAATTGCAAAAGAAGATATAGCTGTAAAATAAATTGTTTTTTTATTTTTCTTTATCCATAATCTTTTTTTATTGTCGATGCCATTTTTAATTATAATTATCCTTTGAAAATTGTATGTTAAAATTGTGGCAAAAAATATAAAAATTGATATTCTGCTGTTACTACTATTTAGTAAAATTTGCGAGCTAAGGTGTAAACATAAAACTGCTAGTGCAACAAAAAAATTAGTGTTTATACAAAAAAGAAGATGTTTGTTTAAATACTTAATCAAAATTAAAATACAATATTGACGATTTTTTTAGGAACAATAATGACTTTTTTTGGTAATTTTCCCGAAAGATAATATGCTGTTTTTTCATGCTCCATAACTTGCTTTTCAATTTCTTCTTTGGAAATATCTACATCCAATGGAATTTTATAGCGCATTTTTCCATTAAATGATATTGGATAATTAATTATTTTTTCTTCTAGAAACTCCTCTTTATATTTTGGAAAAATTGCATTAACAATTGACTCGCTATTTCCTAGTTTACTCCAAATTTCTTCAGCAATATGAGGTGCATATGGAGATAATAAAATTGTGAAATCTGAAATAATTTCTTTGTTATTGCAATTTTGATCTGTTAGTTCATTAATGCATATCATCAATGTGCTTACAACTGTATTGAAAGAGTATCTAGAAATATCTTCTTCAACTTTTTTGATTGTTTTATGTATTGTTTTTAAATTGTTTCTGTTTACAGGTTCTTGTGAAATTGAAAAATTATTTTCACTATCATGAATAAGACGCCAAAATTTTCTTAAGAAGTTATGCACTCCATTAATTCCTTTAGTGTCCCAGGGCTTAAATTGTTCGAGCGGACCTAAAAACATTTCATATAGCCTCAATGTATCTGCGCCAAATTTATCAACTAACTGATCGGGAGTTTGAACATTATATTTTGACTTGGACATTTTTTCAATTTCTGAACCACAAACATATTTTTCGTCTTCATTTAATACGAATTCTGCGGTATTATATTCTTTTCTCCACTCTCTAAACTTTTCAATATTTAAGATGTCATTATCTACTAAACTTATATCTACATGAATAGGTATTGTAGAATATTTGAATTTTTCTTCATAAGTTACAAATTTATTACTATCGACTATTCTGTATACAAAATTAGACCTTCCCAGAATCATACCTTGATTTATCAGTTTTTTAAAGGGTTCATCAAAACTTATAAGCTTTTTGTCATATAAAAATTTTGTCCAAAATCTAGAGTATAATAAATGTCCCACTGCATGTTCAGCGCCTCCAATGTATAAATCAACTTGACCCCAATAATCAGATTTTTCTTTAGAACAAAAATCAACATTATTTTTAGGGTCCATATATCTCAAAAAATACCAGGAACTACCCGCCCATCCCGGCATAACATTAGTCTCCATTCTATCTCCATCAAAAATGTTCCAATCTTCTTTTTTTGCTCTTGCTAATGGTGGTTGTCCTGTTGATGTAGGTAAGTATTTATCTATATTTGGTAATGTTAAATATTCATCAGCTTTCAAAACCATTGGAGTGTCATCTTTATAATAAATAGGAAAAGGTTCCCCCCAATATCTTTGTCTACTAAAAACAGCATCTCGGAGTCTAAAATTAATTTTTTTCTTTCCAAGTGCTTTGTTTTCAATTTTTTCAATTGCGCAATTTATTGCCTTATTAATTTCTAAATCATTTAAAAATTCTGAATTTGTAATAATTCCATTTTTTTCTTCATAGGCTTTTTTACTAACATTAATGTCTTTAAAGATATTTTTAAACTCGATATTAAAATGATTAGCAAAATTCCAATCTCTTTGATCTCCACATGGAACTGCCATAATCGCTCCTGTACCATAGCTAGCTAGTACATAATCAGCTATCCATACTTGTAATTTCTCAAATGTAAATGGATGTTGCACATATGAACCAGTAAATACACCAGTTATATTTTGACTAGATTGTCTATCAACATCTGATTTTAACTTAACATTTTTAATGTAGTCCTCAACTTTATTTTTTTGTTGAGATGTAGTAATCTTTCTTACTAACTCATGCTCAGGTGCTAACACAATAAAGCTAACACCATATAAAGTGTCCGGTCGAGTAGTAAAAACTTCAATCGTTTCATCATGTTGTTCAATACTAAAATTTAGTGATACTCCATTAGATCTTCCTATCCAATTTCTTTGAACTTCTTTTATGGATTCACTCCATTCAATTCCATCTAACCCTTCTAACAATCTTTCAGCATAAGCAGTAATTCTTAATGACCACTGTTTCATTAATTTTTGTTCAACCGGAAAACTCCCTCTTTCAGAGTACCCATCTTTAACTTCATCATTAGCTAAAACAGTACCAAGTCCTTCGCACCAATTAACTAACGTTTCAGATAAATAGGCGAGTCTAAAATTACCTAAAATATTTTCTTGCTTTTCATATGTAAATGAATTCCATTCTTCAGATGAAAATATTAATTCATCTTCACCACAGTATGCATTGCAACTGTAGCTTCCTTTTTTAGAAAATTTTTCCTTAAGTACTTGGATATCTTTTGCTTTATTTGACTTTAAACAATAATATGAATTATAAAATTGTTTAAAAATCCATTGTGTCCATTTATAATAATTTTTGTCAGATGTTCGTATCTCTCTTGACCAATCATAGCTGAAGCCCAATCTGTCAAGTTGTTTTCTATATCTAGAAATGTTGTTTTTTGTAGCTAACTCAGGATGAATTCCTGTTTCTATTGCATATTGTTCCGTGGGAAGTCCAAAAGAATCATAACCCATAGGATGTAAAACATTATACCCTTTAAGTCTTTTATATCTTGCATAAACATCTGAAGCAATATATCCTAGCGGATGTCCAACATGAAGACCAGCACCTGACGGATATGGAAACATATCAAGAACATAGAATTTTGGTTTTTTTTGATCTTCATATACTGCATATGTTTGATTATCAAACCAATATTTCTGCCATTTTTTTTCTATTTTCCGAAAATCGTACTTCATTTTTATTAAGTTAGTTAGGGCAAAGTTAATCAATAACTTCAAACTAAAATAGAATTTTATATTTTAGCAAAATATATGGCATCTGAAACTAAAAAAAAATTTAATTCTTCTGTTTTTTCATCTTCAATATCAGTAGTTATCAGTCTGTCACTTGTCTTATTTATTGTAGGAGCTTTATTCTTAGTACTAATTAATGCTCAAAAACTATCTAATTATGTTAAAGAAAACATAGGTTTTTCTGTAATGCTTGAAGAAAACACTAGTGAGCTAGACTGTTTGCGCTTTCTCAAAGAGATAGATGCCAACAATTTTTCTAAAAGCGCAACTTTAGTGTCAAAAGAACAAGCAACAAAAGAACTTAGAAATGAATTAGGAGAAGATTTTGTAGATTTTTTGGGTTACAGTCCTCTTCTGTCTTCAATCGATGTAAAGCTTAACGCTAATTACGCCAACCCTGATAGTTTACTTAAAATAAAAAATCAACTACAAAACAATACAAATGTATTTGAAGTGTATTATCAAGAAGATTTAGTTGAAAAAATTAATAGTAACGTAAATCGAATTACAATCTTTTTGCTTGCATTTTGCTCTTTATTATTAATAATTGCCTTTGTTCTTATAAACAATACTATAAGGCTTTCTGTGTATTCAAAAAGATTTTTAATTAGAACTATGCGATTAGTTGGAGCTAAAAACTCATTTATTAAAAAACCATTTCTTATAAATAGTTTATATCAAGGGCTTTATGGCTCAATTTTTGCTGTCTTTATGTTAATTGGTTCATTACAACTAATACAAAAAGAAGCTATGCATATTTTAAATATCTCTGATTTAAAAATTATAGGAACTGTGTTTCTATTAATATTTATATTTGGAATATTTATTAGCTGGATATCTACCTATTTATCTGTAAAAAAATATATTAAACTAACTGAACATAAACTTTATAAATAAACAACTATGGATTTTGTATTTAAAAAGAAAAATTTTACTCTACTTTTTGTTGGAATAGCATTTATTCTTAGTGGTCTAATTTTAATGATTGGAGGTGGATCAGAAGATCCAACAAAGTTTTCTGATGAAATCTTTAACTTTCAAAGATTAACTCTAGCACCTATATTAATTGCTATCGGATTTATTATTGAATTTTTCGCAATTATGCTAGTCACTAAAAATGAAGAAGACAAAAAATAAATGGAAATAATTAATGCCATTATTCTTGGTATTATCCAGGGACTAACAGAATTTCTTCCCGTAAGTAGTAGCGGGCATTTAGAAATTGTAAAAAAAATACTTGGTCAGGAAATAGTTGGTGAAAAAAGTCTTTTAATGACTGTAGTTTTACATTTTGCAACAGCCTTAGCTACGTTATTAGTTTTTAAAAATGAAGTATTTTCAATAATAAAAGGTTTGTTATTATTTGATTTTGAAAATGAAGAGTTTAAATTTTCTTTGAAAATTATATTCTCAATGATTCCAGCTGTTTTTATTGGCTTATTTTTCAATAATGAATTAAAACAGTTATTCAGTAGTGGTATCTTCTACATAGGAATAATGTTGATGATAACTGGTATTTTACTATTATTTGCAGACAAATCTAAAGCTAGTAATAAAAACATCAACTATAAAGACGCGCTATTAATAGGATTTGCGCAAGCAATTGCAATTATTCCAGGAATTTCAAGATCAGGAGCTACAATTTCAACCTCTGTTCTTTTAGGCATTGACAAAGAAGCTTCAGCTCGTTTTTCATTTTTAATGGTTGTACCTTTAATTTTCGGAAAAATATTACAAGATTTTCTTTCTGGAAATATTGTTTATGAAGATAAAATTTTTACAAGCTTACTAATTGGATTTTTTGCAGCATTAATAACTGGTTTTTTTGCTTGCAAACTAATGATTAATGTTGTTAAAAAAAGTAAACTAAAATACTTTTCAATTTATTGTTTTTTAGTTGGATTGTTGACACTCATTTATTCAAACTGAAACTATGTTAGATCATCTCGGTTCATTAGATGAAATTTTAAAAGGTAAAATTTTATTGATAAATAAACCAAAAAACTGGACTTCATTCGATGTTGTAAAAAAAATTAAATCAACAATTAAACAAAAACATAATATTTCAAAAATTAAAATTGGACACGCTGGTACTCTTGATCCATTAGCAACTGGACTTCTTATTATTTGTACTGGAAAATTTACCAAGAAAATAGCGGAAATACAAGAACAAAAGAAAACTTATATCGGCGAACTAATTTTAGGCAAGACCACACCATCATATGATCTTGAAACTGAATTTGATGCATACTTCCCAACTCAACATATTAATAAGGAAATGCTAATTGCGGCATCAAAAAGTTTTATTGGAAAAATTGATCAAACACCTCCTATATATTCTGCTCTTAAAGTGAAAGGAGAGCGATTATATAAGAAAGCAAGGCGAGGAGAAAAAATAAAAATATCAAGTAGAAAAGTAGAAATATCAAGTTTTATTTTAACAGATATTTCACTTCCAAAAATTCAATTTAAAAT
>CETL01065090.1_pt1 | contig 11153 bp, 2 predicted proteins | sample 356371 | NCBI WGS metagenome assembly CETL01 (sample SAMEA2622518, study PRJEB7988) | marine metagenome | biome: marine biome (ENVO:00000447); feature: surface water layer (ENVO:00002042); material: "saline water (ENVO:00002010), including plankton (ENVO:xxxxxxxx)" | depth 5 m | reverse complement strand
TCGAAAAACGCTCTACTACCATCCCAATCTTGGCATCTGTGATATAGCAAATTTCTCCTGTGCATGAAACTTTCAATAACCTTAGCTGCCATTGAAGTCTTGCCGATTCCTGCTATCCCGGGAACCATAAGTGTCGAGGACCGTGCTTCCAATAAGTTGACCATATTTTCTAATTCTGTCGAACGACCGTAGAAGTGTCTCAGTCTCGGAAGATCTCCTAAACTCGTGACGAGCTGCTTTTCAACGTGTTTGGATAAATCTCTTTCCACTAAATCCGCTGACAATGAACGAACATCTAGCACTCCATTATCATCGAGGTAACGAATTACATCAACCGGGCGCATTGTGAAGGGTAGCTTATCCTGAATTTCTCCCAAAGAAGAGGATATCGAGTTTCCACCAGGCAATATTGCTCTAAGTGGAAATTGACGCAGCCGCTTCCAAGTGTCTTCAGCCAAATTCATACCGGAATCTGTTAAGAAGTACGCTTTCCTTTTCCTACTAACACCTTGAACGTGCGCTTGTCTTTCGATTAACAACCCTTGGTCCTTGAGGCCTGCGATTGCCCTTGGGACGTTAGACCTTGCAATCGCAACAGCATTTGCGATACCCATTTGTGATAGAGAAAATGGTACCTCAACGGAGTTCATGAAATCCGAAAAATCCGATAAGTGTAACAATATCCTCTCTTGGACTCCTGGCTTTGGCCGAGTTACCATACTATCCCCTTGACCTTACTCCTCTTAGATTGTTGTGTATTTCCGTGCGGAATCACTCGCTAGGTGGTTTGTAGTTTGGATCTGCAACCCATTGGTTGCTTTGAGCGTCCCAAATCCACCCCGGATGTTGAGGTTGTGCAGCAGGCACGGGAGCAGGCGCAGGCGCTAATTCACCTGCAGCTTTTTCCACAGCCCTTGCTTTAGCCCAGGCATATGGATCTTCCTCTTTTTGCTGTTCTGCAGACGTTTCTTCATCATCCTCATCAAACTCCTCAACTTCCAAGAAGAAGTATGCACCAACTCCCAGCAAGAGTAATACCGCTACTATCGCTATGACGATCCACAACCATGTAGCAATACCATCTGTTGATGATTTCCCGTTTTGAAGTTTTATGGCATCCCCACTAGCGCCGATTGTCTGACCATCCTGTTGGAAATAAATTTCATACGATCCTTCGTCGCCTAACTGTGCAGACGAGACCTGCATTGTCCAGGTTCCATCTACATTGATTACTGTGCTATTTAGCAAGATATCACCGCTCACGAGACGAGCCTGAACCTGTGATCTTGGCAATCCAGTTCCAGAGAACTCAGCCGGATCATCAAAAGTAACTCCTCCGCTATCTGTTCTATCAACAGTAAATTCAACACCTTGAACAATGAAATTAACTGCATATGAGTATACTATTGAATCATAAATGTCTCTTGCTTCAAACATTACCTGTGGCAAAGACCATTCACTAATATCAGAAGTGGTAGTGTAAATTGAATCCATTGGATTGTAAATCGCTTTACCGTCAGCTGTTATTCGTATATGTTGAGAGTAACTGTCGTCAATAGCACTGGAAGGGTCATCATAGATATCGAATACCATATGAGTTTCCTCAGGACCTACTCCGTCCGAATCATTGAAGAATTCAAGTAGATTAATTTCTGCACCAACCCCGCACTTGTCATATGCTGTTGATTTTTCGTCACAGAATATCTTAATCGTTGATAACCAGCCATCAGGATTGAATGTTGGCGCAATATTGTCAGCATCAGTTGGGTTGTCGATTATTATCCTAACAGTAGTAGTTTGTGAATAATCTACACCATCATAGGATTTTGCAGATATTTCATATTGCTGATCGTGTATCAATTTGCTTGTATCCCAATTTGTAGTCCAAGCTCCATTGGGTTGGAAAGTTGTTATAGGGTCGGGCCCATCATTCAATTCAATTCCACTGGCTAGATCAAATATTGTTATCTCTACTCTTGTTACTTGACCATCATTATCCCTAGCAACACCGCTGATTACCGTATCCTTTGAAGCACGAACTGTTTCCATTGGTAGTGGATCACTGACTTGAATGATAGGAATTCTGTTATCATTGTCTATCTCTAATATCACAGTGTCTGGATTACAAATATCTATGCTCTGTTGACAATAGTTCGAATCGCTCGCCCAGACTTGGAAGGTGTATGACCCACTCGGCAGTGATGAGAAATTCCACGAATCTGCCCAAACACTTCCCCCACCGCTATTTGCTGCATAATTTGCTGAGTAATTGTTTGGCCCTACAACGGAGAACCAAATATCACGAATATCATTTCCCTGAACACCAGAATAATCATCAGATGCTGTTCCACTGAAAAGGACTTCTTGCCCTGAGTGAGTAGACCCATTTATCGGTGACTCCAAATTGATAGTTGGAGGATTTATGTTCAATTTGAAAATTCTCGTGGTTGTCGCAGATTCGTCAAGTCCATCATGGGATTTGATTCTAAATGTTACATCCTCTTCAAAGTGATTAGACATATCCCAATTAAAACTCCATGTCTTGAATGGCCAGTTCGACATACTGACTTCTCCATCTGCACCAGAGGTATCTGTTGCAAGATACCAGTCTAAGCTGCCATGCGGTTGAATTTCAACTCTTTTTATTGCACCAAACTGCTTCATTACTGAATCATAGTCGTTGAAGTAAGGTCCTTCTATGCCATCGAAGGCCGAACCCGTGAGAGATATTGTCCTTGCAAATGAAGTTCCGTCTATTTGGTTAACGCTCACTGAAGGGGCAAGATTGTTCAGATTGATTACCTCATCGACCATTCCCGTTAGTGTGAAGTCGTGGTCCGATGTTCCTTTTCCGAACTTTCTGGCTTCAACCGTGTATGTTGGTAGCTCTCGATTACCATTCTGGCAGTCAGGATCTTGACCATCTTTTAACGTGTCACCATCATTATCGATTCCATCCTCACACGAGTCTTCCCCATTACCATTTGCATCTCCAACTGCGACGTGATCCCAGTTTGTGTCTATGTGGAAATTAGAAGGAAGTGTTACCCATGGTGTGTATCCAAACGAATCAGTTGTCATATTATACAGTGGTTTACCGTTTGCATCCTTTATCCTTACCAATGCGTCACTTACCTGTGAGTTATCAGCCTTTACTTGGTAGCGAACCAGCTCTCCTTGCTCGACTTGAACACCCCATGCTGTATTTTGATTCTGAATGTGTATTTTCGATCTGTCGAAGTTTTGAACATCAGCATAAGTGAATGTAGTTGCATTATGATTTACTTCCATAGATAGCGGCATAAATCTTGGTGGCCATTCCGATGTTGGCGGCGCTGCGATACACTCGTCGTTGTCAAATGGGCACTCTGCACCACCCCATGATAGTTGCACTGGATACATTTCTCCAGCGCCTGGGTCGGGCATGAACTCACTTTGGACGGCAACTCTAGATTCTGTGACATTGTATATCTGTGAAGCGTTACTGTATGTGTTCTCTGAGAAATATCCAATTGACCCATACTTGTTTCCATAATTATCGTCATAAAGGGAAATGTTGGCAGCAAATCCCCCGACTTCAATGTTATTTCCTTGAGCATTTACAATTCCTCCTTTGATCCTAAAGCCATCACCCATGTTACTTGTGACGGTATTGTCAATGAATGTAGCCGACGACATGTAAACGTGGAATGCGGGACATGCGAAGTCACCACCATACATGTATTGCGACGTGCATGTGCCACTGTTGTTTGAAATTACGTTATTTGCAAAGTATAATCTCGCTTTTGTGGGGGCAGGAACGTTCCATCCCTGATCCTTGTGGTGATATTCACCAATCAAGACAGGTTCTTTTGCTGTATTCATGATAGTGTTATTCTCTGCCACAACATCAGACTCTCCATATATCCAGAAACCATTCCATCCACCGATTGGACCGATTGTGTTTTCGTTTGCAGTAACAATTGATGACCTAATTCCAAATCCAGATCCATCAGAGACACCTGAAATGACGTTTCTTTCGGCAATGACTATTGCACCATCATAGGCTGTTATTCCTGCACCTTCCGAAGGTGTGATCGTATTATCTGAGATTACAAACGTATAGTCTTGATCGTTTGTAGACAAATGCGAATTTGTGTCAACAGCGTTACACTTGGTTGCTATCGTAGAGTTTGTAAGAAAACCACTGCTAGCTCTCAGGAAGGCACCATAGGAATTTTCAGTGATGGCAATATTATCCATTCTTACAAACGAATTCTCTAAGTATACTGCGGAGCGTCCTCCTCCCTGTGTCCCACAGTCGGTTTCTTCACCAGTAAATGCTGAATTCAAAATCTGCATTACCACCAACCCGGCACCAGCTCCAAATGCTTGAATCGCAGGACCCCTGTATCCTTGTGCATCAATTCCAACTTCAAAGGTCCCGCCTTCAAAGGTAGGTGAAGCCCCACCAAACGCCAAAACATTGGAAGTATTTACTTCTCTGAAGGTTGGATTAGATACCGACAGACTTGCACCATCGAAAACCATTGCACCATACTTTATACTTCCTTGACCATCGATATCAACGGGTATGCCGTATGCTCCATCAATTGTAATGTGGTTCATCCTTGTCAAAGACTGGTCAATTGTAGAGGCAAGGTAGATACCTGATCCGCAAGCCATGTCAGGGTTGAATACTCCAGTAACGTAACAGCGTCCTGTTTGGTTTGGTGCAACAGCTCCTGGCTCTCCCCAAATGAACCTGATCGGTGATCCTGTACTTGCTTGAGTTGCTCCACAGAAAGAATCACCTGCACAAATCGATCCTTGAATTTGTATATTTCGATTTGACGGGATGTTGATTGTAGTACCTGCATTGATGATTAATTTCGCTCCACCTGCAACCAATAAATCACCATCAAGGTTCATTACTCCAGTCCAAGTCTCAGTTCCAGTTATTGTGCCAGAAGTCGTATCATTAACCGCTCCTACTGTTGGAGTGGTTGTTGAGACCATTGCAACAAATAGGGATAACATGAACAAACCGACTAAACCTATGCTCTTACTTTTCTTGATTGTTAACGACATAAACCAACCTCGATAATATCTCCAAGAGAAAGTCCAACTTAACACATTGGGCTACAAAACACGAGATAAATATCATTTTCATGAGATAATATCATATTTTTCCTCAGAAAAAAATATAATAATATCAAATTCACTTTAGTGTATCAACGCTTTATGAGCATAGTTTTTGGTGATGATTTACGTAATTATAATACTCCACACGCAGATGTATTTCGTATTTGATATAGCCAATTATATCCGTTTAGAGAACCGTAACCTGATTTTGAATCATGAGCTATCCCGTTTCCTTGTGGTTCTGCAGATAACATCAATGCTGTTTTAACCTCCTCAATACAACTTGAATCAGATGCGTTCTGGAGAGCCGGTTCGGCTTCCAAAATAAGTGCTAAAATTCCAGAGACGAATGCGGTTGCATCACTTGTTCCGGTTGATGAGTAAAATTGATTGGAAATTGCAGTTGATATTATGTCAACACCCGGCGCTGAAATTTCTGGTTTTAGGTGTGGATTTTCCCTAACTGTGCCATCATTATCAACCGAATCACCAAGGGAAGATCCTTCCCAAACATCTCCGTTCTTGTCAAGAGCTGCCACGGAGATAACATGATTCACATTAGCAGGAGTCGCCATCCTCCCATCGTCGTCATTTCCACCATCATTACCAGCAGCAGAAACCACGTATACTCCATTATCAATGGCCTGTAATACTGCATTAACAGTAGGTCCTTTTGAATTAGAGTCTGGATTGCTAACACCTCCAAGTGATAGAGATATTATGTGCGCATCGAAATCTCTCCAGCACCACTCAATCGCTTCAGCAACATTTTCTTGCTCACCGCTATTCCCACCTTCGCCATCATCCCCAAGTGCAGCAGCCATACCGAGAGTTATACCAGGGGAAATTCCGTTGATATGTCCTTGTGCAACTAGTATCCCCGCCATCATTGTACCGTGCGACAGAGAGCCATAATCTGCTGCGGTGTTCCTAGGAGGATTCATGAAAAAGTCCTCGAACTCGTAATCGACATGATCTAAATCATCGTGAGTTATATCAATCCCTGTGTCAACCATGCATAGTCTAACACCTTCACCCGTGTAACCCATATCCTGTAATTGTCTAGCACCCGAATCCTCAAATGCCCACTCAGAGGTGGGAGGAGGTATCTCGATAGTCAGCAGTTGCGTTTTCCAAACGCCCCATACTAGAATGATAGTTAGAACAAATATACTCGCATTGGCAAACTTCCTAATCGTCCTTCTGGGCTTAGACATAACTGGCACTGGTTGCGGATTCCATCCTATTACCTCACTGCGCCAGGAGTCTTGGTGTCCCCTTGTTGATGAGTCGGCAGCAGATAAAATTCTGTAATCGGTAGGTTCGGGAATAAAGTCAACTCCATCGAGCTCCTTGTCTTCCCACATACACTTAGCCTATGGCAAACATGTATTGAACATATGTCTGAAAGCGATAGCAGTCAATCTGTGTTTGATTACTCTATACAAAACCTCAGAATTTACCTGATGAACCCTTTCTTGCTGTATTATATCCTCCATATAATACTAGTAATGTCAAGATTACTATTACAATGGTAAACAGCGGTGATTCATCATCTGCATCAGCCATGTTTGAGAAGGTTCGAGTGAATACGACCTCGGTTTGAGAACTGTCTTTCACTTGATTATCTCCGGCGTCAATCGTTACCAGTAACCTAGCAGGTCCTGGCGGGAAACTATCATACTCGAACTGAACAAAAGTTGTGCCATTCGCTGGAACATCGATAACCTTGGTAACTGACTCGTATACAGTGTCGCCCAATTCGTCAGCGGACAGTGTTACTTCTATTCCCGTAACAGCAAGGAATCCATTGTTCTTTATTGGTATTTTAAACACTCCCGGAGTGTTCGCCTCAGCATCTGCATCATCTGGCTCGATTGAACTCTTGATAATCTCGAAATCTGCTTCTTCAATCGACACATCGATTGAGTCGCTTTCAGTTTCTAATTCTGAGTTTTCACTGGATGCTTCAAATGATAATTCGCATTCCCCTTCTGTAGAGTTAGTAGATGCGAATACTGTGAATGACTGGCTTCTATCATCGTCAGCTGCAACTGTTAGGTTTGATATTGGTGGCGTAACTTGCCATCCTGCTTCCAAACATGATTGCTCTAATGTAGGCGTTACAGTTATTGTGTCATCTCCGTTTCCTTGATTTTGAACTCGCACTGTGACTAAAGTTTCGCCACCATCTGCTATTCCAATACGGTCCTCTAATGGATCCATTGAAATCCCATATTGTTGCGGAACGAAGACTGTGATACTAGACTCTGTAATACCACCATCAGCAGTAAATCTCATGTTGACAGTGTGACCATCATCATATGTCTGCGATTGATTTTGAAGAGGTAGTTTTATACTTACATTCACGGTCTTGCTGAGTATCTGATTTTCATCGGAATTGTTCTCACCAATACCCAAAGTAATTTCAAGATTCTCGGAGTAATTTCCATCCTCGTCTTCATATTCAACTAACCAAAATTCTGAATCTTGTGTTACAGATATTGTTGAACTGGCTAGGAATTTGTCTGAAATCTCGGTTCCTTCATATGATAACTCTAAGGTCATTTCAATGACCCTGTAACCTGCGGACTCTTCATCAGAATCTGACTCTACTTCCTCAATTGCTGTAAGCTCTGTGAGATCTTCATCAGAGAATTCGGCTGTTGATGCATTGACGGATATAATCTCAACGACCATATCTGAATTTACCTTTCGAGTGAACTCCATAACCTTGTCAACAGCAGTATCTTGTATCACATCTACTGAGATACCTGAACTGTATTCCATTGTTAGGTTCATTTCATGTTGAATTGTTTCAAACTCACTATCTATGTCAACTACTCCCGCTGGCATTATCAAGATAATCTCTCCATTTGAGTCAAAGGTTTCAACCCAATTGATATTGTCTCCTAGGTCAAATTCAACAACCACTCCTTCGCTTACATCTCCTGCATGGTATGCAGTGTTATCGATGCTAACCCAGGAAGTGGATATAGACAATAGTCCACCCATTTCCATGACCAAATCAACAGAAGCACCCTCTTGCACAGAAGCCTCTAGCAAGCCTACTGCAATTCCTCCACCATTTGGTCCTGCTTCAGTATCTTCAACTATGACAACCCAATCACCAGGGGCAATTTCTCCTGTCCATGAAAGAGTGCTATTGATGTATGATGTGTCAGTTATGCTTACGGTGTCACGAACTATTCCTTTTGCAGGATACAGTGTGATATGAGCAGATTCTAATCTTGCGGTATCACCAAGTTTGTCAGTGACGTTAATGGTTACAGTAACAACTCCCGCACTCATCTCAAAGTCTCTGCTTTCATGAGTATCGTTCACTACGTAATATGACGAGTTACCATCGGTGTAGTTTACAGTAGCAAATCCATCTTTCTGTGCCACAACTGTGTAATTATCTCTAATCGGGACAAATAGCGACCAGACGCCGTTTTCATCGGTTACAAGTTGCTCGCTAAATCCAGAATCAGATGTAATGCTAACATTTACTCCTTCGATTCCTTCACTAGACGATGGGATATCATTCTCATCTAAGTCCCAGAATATCTTTCCACCTGCGAGCACTGATTTATCGACTTCTACAACACCAGCTTCCCAAGTTCCGTTAATCATGGATTCTGCGGAATTATAAACGCCTTCGTGGAGTTCCCACATCTCAAGGTTGTCGGTTCTGCTCAGTGCTAATGTCCAATTACCCGGCATCAAAACTTCGCTGATCTTACCCTCGTTGTCTGATGGACCAAGACTCACATTTCCTAAGCCATCTAGGCTCACAGCGGTCATTCTGGTTGCTGTAACATTGACTCCTGTTACCGATTCTTGTATTTGTATATTAACTTCCATTGCAGTCACTGTCTGCAATACCAAATCTCTTTGGGCGGATTCAATCGATAGATTCATCCTTAGAATTTCGGTTTCGTTGCTGTCTGCCTGATAGTCGTCTACTTCCAAGAACCAGTCTCCCTGAGGAACGTATTCTGCAAACGTTCCATTAGCGTCAGTAGGTAGAGGATAGAAATCATCACCTGCTGCATTTCTGAGCCAAACCGTTGAATTGTCCATCGGGAATCCACTCTCCATCATCATTGTTCCAGTGAACAAATACTCAGGTGGTATAATCACGTCGATTGGTTCGCCTGAAGGACCTAATCCAATATCAATAGTAGGCAGTCCTGATGAATACAGTTTGTAATCGGTTGCATTTTCATCCCGCGGGCTATCGCTAACCATTTCCAGAATGTATGTTCCTATCGATAAGTCAACCATCAATTCACCTGTGACATTGTCATACATGTCTGCGGTTACGTTCAAGTCTATTCCATACTCATTTATGGATTTTATAACAAATTCTGGGGTCACTGCTGTACCGTTTTCCCATTCATTGTCTTCATTTACGTCAAGGAAGGTTCTCATAGTTAGAGAAATATTTTCTGGATGTGCAACTAAATCTACTGTTGAGCCTAGTTCTAACAAATCATAATCAACAGCAGAGACATTCATAAGGTCATTTGATACTGTGAAAGTATAGTTTCCGCTTATCAGATTCATGTAAACACTACCATCTGAATCTAGGCTATCTATCCACTCCAGACCATCTGCATCAGTAGCGATTACTTCAACTCCGGAACCTCCGATAATGGTATCACTCCATGAAACACCGGGTATTCCTTCTGAACTATTTCGCAGATATACATTTGCTGTGACTCCAAGTGTTTTGCGCAGGATAAGGTCTGTATTATCTACCTGAGTTGCGTTAGTGACCACAAATCCTGCAACATATGTGTAGCTGGTTCCTACACCTATTTCTGTTGCAGTAATGTGGAATTCAAGGTTTTCAGGTAGCCTGAATGAGTATGTTCCGTTTTCTCCGGACTTAGCGGTTAGAATAATCGATCCTGAACGGGCCTCTAAGTTTACATCCTCCTGCTTTTCAAACTCATCAGTTGGCAAGTTGTCAAAGTCAAAGTCTGGGTCATCTAGTTCTGTGAACATGCTATCCTCTCGTGGTAGATACACTGTTCCATTTACCCAAGCACTAACTGCATAGGGTAACTCCAAGTTCAAATCCTCATCTGCAATTTCTACTTCATACCAGAGAACGAAGTCCTCATTCGTCTCATCAGATATTATCCAACGACCTTTTGCAAGTTCACAGTATACAACACCAGATTCGTCAGATGTTGCTGTGACTACTAATTGATTCAGACCGGTAAATTCGGTGTGAGTCAGCGTAATAGTTCTATTAGATAAATCAAAATCTGAATCAGTAGAACTCAAATTTATAGTTAGGTCAGTCTTTGTTGGTATTGCCATATCTAGTGTTATGTTTTCTGAGTCTAAGCCAACTGTAAAGTTAGCCTCAACTTCATACCAATCATCTTGATCAACATCAACTCTCCATTGGTAAAATCCGGGAGCAAGTGGGCCGTATGAGAATGAACCATTCTCATCAGTCACAATCGAAGCAGCATATTCACTTTCCGAATAACCGAAATCCAAAATTTCAATCGTAGTGTGTGGAAGAGGTGTTGGATTCGAATCAGTAAAGTAATCAGCGTAGAGAATGTCTTCGATTACCGACCCAGGCATATTCATACTGACATCATTTCTTGCTTCTATTGATACTTCGACAGGGTCTGGTAGTAGTATTTCTCTACCATTCTCCATTACTGCAATCATGTTGTATGTTCCAGGCATAAGGCCAGTTATGTAGAATGAACCCGGAGCTACCATAGGCCCTGTGAATGTACCTTCCCCAACGAATCGTCCTGTCCCATTTGCTATTCCTGTTCCTCTGTAAACACCTGTTCCCTCAAAAGTCTCACCATTAAGATCCTTGACTACTGTAACGACACCGTCGGCTGTGATCCTTCCGTTTGCGTTTATAATGCCCTGGAAAAGATAGGTGTTTGAATCGCTTGTTAGACAAGCAACGTGGGTGAGAGTCTCGTTTACATTGTCCTCACCAGTTATGTTGTAGGTAGGCAGAGATGGCTCGTCATCCT
>CETL01146031.1_pt1 | contig 11166 bp, 7 predicted proteins | sample 356371 | NCBI WGS metagenome assembly CETL01 (sample SAMEA2622518, study PRJEB7988) | marine metagenome | biome: marine biome (ENVO:00000447); feature: surface water layer (ENVO:00002042); material: "saline water (ENVO:00002010), including plankton (ENVO:xxxxxxxx)" | depth 5 m | reverse complement strand
TGAATGGAGTTTGCGTCAACGACTTTTGTAAATTTTTTAACCAAAAAATATCTAATTATTAAAAAATTAATAAAAATCAGACTTTTATAGAAAAAAAACCAAGAAAACATTATTATGTTTCATAACTTTATGTCAGAAAGGATTTTTATTTGGTTACTGAGAAAAAAACAATATTAAGTGTGGGGCTAAGTTTATCAAAATCAGAAGAATTAATTGCCAAATTTTCAAATTCAGACTATTCATTGGAACAAATAAAAGACATTGAAAATCTTGTAAGTATTGAAAATGAAGAAATAATTTTAGTTTCTGGAGAAGATTTAAATCTCGAACTATTTAAAGAAAATCTGAAAAAAGCTGAAAAAGCCGATAAAAAAGTTATAGCATTAATGCCACTAAAAGATATGGATCTCTTAATTTCAAACTTTTCTAGACCTTTCTTTGATTTTTGTCTTCCTCCACATGATGTTAATGAGATTTTCTTGAGAATCATTAATGTAATGACAAAGTCAAATCAAAGCGAAAAAGAATTAATAGTGATTGGCCCATTAACAATAAATCAAGAAAGTTATGAAGTTACTTTAGACGGTCAGAAAATAGAGTTAACTTTCAAGGAGTATGAATTGCTTAAATACTTAGCCGTCAAACCAGGTAGAGTATTTTCAAGAGAATCCTTACTTCATAGTGTTTGGGAATATGATTACTACGGAGGGACAAGGACTGTAGATGTACATATAAGAAGGCTAAGAAGCAAAATTAACAATATTAAATATAACTTTATTGAGACAGTCTGGAATGTTGGATATAGGTTTAAAATAACTAATGAAAAAATAGGTATAAAAAAAGATGAAGAATAATAATCAAGATTCAATTAATTACGTATTGAACCAAGCAAGCGAAAACAAGGTTAAGTTTATACGATTGTGGTTCACTGATTTATTTGGAAATATTAAAGGGTTTGGTATAACTGACTACGAATTTGAAAAAGTATTAAAGGAAGGTATGAGTTTTGATGGTTCTTCAATATTTGGCTCTGAAAGGTCTAATGAAACGGAAATGATTGCATTTCCTGACCCAACAACATTTGAAATTTTGCCCTGGAGGCCTGATGAACCATCTGTTGCCAAAATTAATTGTGATATTTTAAAAAAAGATGGGAATCCTTCAAATTTTGACAGCAGATATATTTTAAAAAAGAAAGTTGAAGATTTAGTTAATAATGGCCTAAATTTTTATGTAGCTCCCGAAATTGAATATTTCTATCTTGAGAGTTCTGAATCAATGAAGCCTATTGATGAAAAGACATATTTCGATCAAATTGGGATACATGGTGATTTAGGATCAGATTTGAGAAGAAATACAGTTCTTGGGCTTGAAAAAATGGGTATACCGATACAAAAATTTCATCATGAAGTATCTCCTGGCCAACAAGAAATCAGCTTAAGATATAGTGACTCAGTTACTATTGCTGACAGTATTCAAACTTTTAAAATTATTGTGAAAGAAATAGCGATGCTTTCTAATGTTTTTGCTACTTTTATGCCTAAACCTTTTGAAGAATTTGAAGGAAATGGTATGCATTTACACTTATCACTTTTTAAAGACGATAAAAATCTATTTGCTCAAAATTCCTTAAAATCTGGAATTTCTAAAGATGGAGAATATTTTACTGCTGGATTATTGAAACATGCTGTTGACTTTATGATAATTTCAAACCAATGGGTTAACTCTTATAAAAGAATTGCTGCTGATAATGAGTCTCCATCGCATATAAGTTGGTCCAACATTCCAAATAATTTCAATGCAATAACTATTCCTCAAATACGAAAGGGGAGTGAAGATTCTTCAAGGATAGAATTTAGAATTCCTGACCCCGGGTGTAACCCTTACTTAACCTTTGCTTCAATAATTACCGCAGGTCTTGAAGGTATGAAAAATAAATATAAACTTGAAAAACCTTCATTAGAAATTACAGATTTAACTCCTGAAAATTCTATACCAAGTAATCTTGGAATAATTTTGGACCATTCTAGAAAAAACTCATTTCTTAAAGGAGTTCTAACTGAAGAAGTTTTAGAAATTTATTTAAGAGGCAAAGAAAATGAATGGAAATCTTTCTCTAAATATATAAGCGGATTTGAATTGAATAATTGGTTGAACTTATAATAAATTTTATATTCAGAAAAATATAATTTAACAAAAATTTAACATTTGAGACAATTCTTTTTTTAAAATTGGAATTTATTTTGTTAATTATAATATGTGGAATGTTAACAAACTTTACTATGCCGTTTATGAAAAGTATAAAAATAAAAGAAAATTTTAAATTATTAGAATCTAGTGGTTCTTATGATCCAAAACTTGAACACGATGCTTGTGGCGTGGGATTAGTTGCCAAAATCACTGGTGAGGCATCACATGAAATTGTAGAGAAAAGTCTAAAGGCATTATGTAACCTCGAGCATCGTGGTGCATCAGGAGCTGATAAAGAAACAGGAGACGGTGCTGGAATACTTATACAAATTCCTCATGACTACTTTTATAAGGAATTAAAAAAATTAAGCATCAATATACGTAAAGATAATTACGGAACAGGCTTAGTGTTCTGTGGCAGAAATGAAAATGAGTCGAAAGTAGTACAGGAAATATTTGAAAATTGTGTTAATGAACTTGGTTTAAAAGTTATTTTATGGAGAGATGTTCCAATTGCACCAGATAAGATAGGTAAAACTGCTAGAGAAATCATGCCAATTATAAAACAGGTTTTTGTTGGTAGTGAAAGTAATAATATCATAGATGATATTGAGCAAAAATTATTTATTATACGTAAAAAATTTGAAAATATTATATTGAATGATTTCGATAATGATGCCAGAAATTATATTTATGTTTGCAGTCTATCTAGTACAAAGATCGTATACAAAGGGCTTTTGACATCAGAACAGGTTAGAGAATTTTATATTGACTTGCAAAGCACTGATGTAAAAAGCAGTTTTGGTTTAGTTCACTCAAGATTTAGCACAAACACTCTTGGTGACTGGAAGTTAGCTCATCCCTACAGATTTATTGCTCACAACGGAGAAATTAATACAGTTAGAGGTAATAGAAATTGGATGAGTTCTAGAGAGCCAATACTTTTTTCTAAGAAATTTGGTGACAAAACTAAAGATTTAATACCAATTTGTAACCAAAATGATAGTGATACAGCATCTTTCGATAATGTTTTTGAATTATTAAATTTAGGTGGAAGAAAACTTGAACACACAATGGCTATGATGATGCCTGCGTCTTGGGATGGGCATGAATCTATGAGCAATGAATTAAAAGATTTCTACAAGTTTCATAGTATTTTAATGGAACCTTGGGATGGCCCTGCTTTAGTTGTATGCACAGATGGCAAAAAGGTTGGGGCTATTCTTGACAGAAATGGTTTAAGGCCATTTAGATACTCGGTTACCAAAGATGGAACTTTAATTATGGGTTCTGAAACAGGATTAGTTGATATTGATGACGAACAATTACAATATCGCGAAAGACTTAGGCCAGGGAGGATGTTTTTAATTGATTTTGAAGAAGGGCGAATAGTTCATGATGATGAGATAAAAGAATCTCTAGCAAACTCAAATCCATATTCAGAATGGCTGAAAAAAAATAGTGTTTCTTCAAATGACTTGAAAAAAGTTGATTCAGATAAAGTCAATTCGTCATTAATTAATATGCAACAAGTATTTGGTTATACCCAAGAAGATCTTAAATATTTAATAGAACCTATGTCAAAATCCTCAAAAGACCCTGTAGGATCAATGGGTAACGATTCACCAATATCAATTCTTTCTAAAAAACCTCAAAATTTATTTACATATTTCAAACAAATGTTTGCACAGGTTTCTAATCCTCCCTTAGATGCAATTAGGGAGAAGCTGGTTACCCAAATATCACTTCCTGTTGGCAAAAGATACAATCTGTTTGAAGAAAGTGAAAGACAAAGTTCTATTTTATTTTTAGAAAAACCAATTATTGATAACCAAACTATTGCTTCTATCAAAAATTTAAATGACGTAGGCATGAAAACCAAGGTTATAAGCACACTAATTAAATTAGATAGTAAAAATAACTTTAGTCTAAGTGATGGAATAAAAAACCTTAGAGCTGAATGTAAAAAATCAATCAAAGAGGGCTATAACATACTTGTGCTTTCAGATAAGAAACTTGAAAAGGGCTATATTCCTATCCCTAGCCTTTTGGCATTGTCATCTGTACATCATTATTTGATTAAATCAGGTTTAAGATCAAATGCAGATTTGATTGTAGAATCTGGAGAGCCAAGAGAAGTTCATCACTTTTGCGCACTTTTTGGTTATGGAGCATCTGGAATAAATCCTTACTTGGCAATTGAAACGGTTTTAAATACTTCTAACAATGACGAAAATGCCGTAAAAAATTACATCAAATCTACTGAATATGGGATGTTAAAAGTAATGTCAAAAATGGGAATATCTACTTTACAAGGATACCAAGGAGCTCAAATATTTGAATCAATTGGTTTGTCAAAGGAATTTGTAGATGAATACTTCACTTGGACTGCAAATAAGATTGGCGGAGTTGACGAAAGAAGAATAAAAAAAGATATGCTTCAAAATTATTTATCTGCCTTCAAGGAAACCAAAATCCCAGAAGAACTTGAATTAGATTTAGGAGGCCTCTATTTATGGAGAGGCACTGGCGAATCGCATATGTGGAACCCCCAAACCATTTCTTTACTTCAACATTCTTCAACATTAAATGATAAAGAAAAATTTAAGCTTTTTGAAAAACTTGCTGATGATGAAACAGAAGATGCATTTACATTAAGGGGGTTATTGGAATTTAATTATTCTGAAAAAGATTCAATTCCAATAAACGAAGTAGAGTCTGCTAAAGAAATTGTGAAAAGGTTTGCTACGGGAGCTATATCTCTTGGATCAATAAGTAAAGAGGCTCATGAAACACTTGCTGTTGCAATGAATAGAATTGGTGCTAGAAGTAATACTGGTGAGGGTGGTGAAGATTCTGCAAGGTTTAATTCTGAAAAAAATAGTCGTATGAAACAAGTTGCTTCTGGACGATTTGGAGTTACGGCTGAGTACTTGGTAAATTCAACTGATTTACAAATAAAAATGGCGCAGGGTGCAAAGCCAGGTGAAGGTGGTCAAATTCCTGGAAGTAAAATTTCTGAATATATTGGATCTATTAGAAAAACAACACCAGGAGTTGAGTTAATATCTCCACCTCCTCATCATGATATTTATTCTATTGAAGACTTAGCTCAGTTGATACATGATCTAAAAAATATTAATAGAGATGCCAGAATACATGTTAAGTTAGTTTCTGAAGCAGGTGTTGGAGTAATAGCAGCTGGTGTAGCCAAAGCAAAAAGTGATGTTGTTTTAATATCTGGAATGAGTGGAGGGACAGGGGCAGCACCTTTAGGGTCTATTCGCCATGCAGGACTACCATGGGAACTTGGACTAGCTGAAACAAATCAAATTTTGGTTGCAAATGGTTTAAGGGGCAGAATAGTTGTTCAAACTGATGGGCAAATGAAAACTGGTAGAGATGTAGCTATTGCAACACTATTGGGCGCAGAAGAATGGGGAATCGCTACTGCAGGATTAATCGTTATGGGTTGCATAATGTTAAGAAAATGTCATTTAAATACTTGCTCAGTTGGTGTAGCTACACAAGATCCTGAATTGACCAAATTATTTAAAGGGACACCCGAGGCAGTCATCAATTATTTTATGTTCTTAGCTGAATCTCTTAGGGAGTACATGGCAAAACTAGGTTTTAGAACGGTTAACGAAATGGTTGGAAGAACAGATAAATTAAAAGTATCTGAAAAAGCAATAAATATGCCAGATGCATCTGTTGACTTAGGCATAATCTTAACAAGACCTGAAATTATAGATGGGGACTCTCCATATGCAACTCAAAAACAAGACCACAAACTTGATAAGGCTTTAGATTTTAAGATTTTAAAGAAAATTTCAAAATCAATTGAATCTCAATCTAAAACTTTAATAAGTGAAAATATTCATAATTACAATAGAACAGTTGGAACAATAATTAGTTCTGAAATAACAAAAAAATATGGCGCAAATGGGCTACCCGACGAAACAATCACCATCAACTTCAAGGGTAGTGCTGGTCAAAGTTTTGGTGCATTTGCTTGTAAAGGGCTCAAATTTAATCTTGAAGGTGACTCAAACGATTATTTTGGCAAAGGTCTTTCTGGAGGAAGTTTAAGTGTTTTCCCAAGTAAAAATTCAACTTTTAAAGCTGAAGATAACATAATTATTGGGAATGTTGCTCTTTATGGTGCGACTGGAGGAATAGCATTTATTAATGGAATTGCTGGTGAGAGATTCTGTGTAAGAAATAGTTCTGCAATTGCTGTTGTTGAAGGAATAGGTGATCATGGATGTGAATATATGACTGGAGGAACTGCAGTAATTTTAGGTGAAACTGGCAGAAACTTTGGTGCTGGCATGAGCGGTGGGATAGCTTACGTATTTGATAAAAATGATAACTTTAAAACAAAGTTTAATTCTGAGCTTTGTGACATAAAGGAAATCAAGTCGGGTTCAGAAGATGATAAAATATTAAATATTCTTATCAATAAACACTTTGAGGAAACGGGAAGTTCATTGGCAAGCAATATGCTTAGTGATTGGACAACTATTCTACCTAAGTTCAAAAAAGTCGTCCCTAGAGATTATGAAAAAGCTCTAGAAAAATTAAATAAAAAACATGAAATATTATTGAAATAATGGATAAAATTACAGGATTTAAAGATTATAAAAGAGAAAATTTTAAAAGAAGAAATGTTTCTGAAAGAATTAATGATTGGAAAGAAATATATTTTCCATGGACAGATAAACAAGCAAACGAACAAGCTTCGAGGTGCATGGATTGCGGAGTACCGTTTTGCAATAACGGGTGCCCCTTAGGTAATTTGATACCCGATTGGAACGATTTAGTTTCAAAGGGTGATTGGAAGAAAGCGATTGCTCAACTTCATGCAACAAATAATTTTCCAGAATTTACTGGAAGAATTTGTCCTGCTCCATGTGAAGCAGCTTGCACACTAAACATTAATTCAGATCCTGTTGCAATTGAGTTTATTGAAAAAACTATTGTCGAAAAAGCTTTCGCTGAAGGTTGGATAACAGCCAATCCTCCAAAGGACAGGACAGGAAAGATCATAGCAGTTATAGGATCAGGTCCTGCTGGTCTTGCTGCTGCGCAACAATTAAACAGAGCTGGACATAAGGTAAAAGTTTTTGAAAGAGACTCTGTAATAGGAGGATTACTTTCATTAGGTATTCCTGAATTCAAATTAGAAAAATGGGTTGTGAAAAGAAGAATTGATCTTCTTGAAAAAGAAGGAATAGAATTTTTTACAAATGTGAATGTTGGCGTTGATTATAAAGTAGAAGACTTAGACAAGGACTTTGACGCAGTATGTTTGGCTGGCGGATCAACAATTCCAAGAAATCTTGAAGTTGAGGGTCGAGACCTTAGCGGTATTCACTACGCAATGGAGTATCTAACTCAACAGAACAAGAATCATGAAGGTTTATCAAAAGAAGAAATTATTAATGCCAAAGGTAAGCATGTTGTAATTTTAGGTGGGGGTGATACTGGTGCTGACTGCCTTGGTACAGCTACACGACAAGGAGCAGCTTCAGTTACCCAACTTGAATTAATGAGCGCTCCGCCAGAACAAAGAGGAAAATATAATCCTTGGCCAGAATGGCCATTAGTGATGAGGACTTCATCAGCCCATGAAGAAAATGGCGAAAGAGACTATTCAGTCCTTACTAAAAAATTGAGTGGAAAAGGTGGTAATGTCGAATTACTTCATGGAGTAAATATAGACTTTGTAAAAAATGATACTGGCGGAATGGAAATAAAAGAAATTCCAAATAGTGAATTTACAAAGAAAGCCGATTTAGTTCTACTTGCAATGGGATTTTTACACCCACAAAAAAAAGGCTTAATTGAAATTTTAAATGTAGATCTTGACGATAGAGGAAACGTAAAAACTGATTCCAGTATGATGACAACTAAGAAAAACTACTTTTCTTGCGGAGATATGAATCATGGCCAGTCACTTGTAGTCAGGGCTATTGCGAGCGGAAGGGAATGCGCCAGAAACATTGACTTAATTCTTGAAGGTAACTCAAAATTACCTAGGGTAAGAGGCTACGCAAGAATATAATTTTATGATAAGTAAAATTACAGATTGGATCAAAGCATATTGTACAGATAATAATCTCGAAACTTTGGTTGTTGGTATATCTGGTGGAATTGACAGTTCAGTAGTCAGCACTCTGTGTGCAATGACTAATCTTGAAGTTTTTGCCGTATCAATGCCAATTAATCAGATCAAATCTCAACATGATCTGAGTTTAGCTCATGGACAGTGGTTAACTAAAAATTACGATAATGTAAAACACCTAACTATAGACCTAACAGACATTTATACTGAATTTACTAAATCTCTTAATTTATTTAATTCAGATCATGCATTTGCAAATTCAAAATCAAGATTAAGAATGGTAACTTTGCATCAAATTTCAGGTTCAAAAAGAGGATTAGTAGTAGGAACAGGAAATAAGGTTGAAGATTTTGGTGTTGGATTTTACACAAAGTATGGTGATGGAGGCGTAGACATATCACCAATAGCAGATTTAATGAAATCTGAAGTATGGGAATTAGGAAAGAAACTGAATATATTACAATCAATTATAGATGCCCCACCAACAGACGGATTATGGGAAGATGGAAGAACCGATAAAGACCAGTTGGGTGGACTGTCATATGAAGAATTAGAAGAAGCAATGATAGATTCATCTAGTAAATTTTATAATCAATATAACAAGATCAGAACTCCTAATTTACACAAAATGAAACCAATACCAATATTCAAAAAAAATGAAAACTAAAAATTTAATTATTACATTATTGCTTTCAATTTCTTTATTCTCGTGTTCTGAAAGCGAACCTGAGAAAATTATTCCTAACCCTGTAGTTAATGAAAGCAATAGAGTTAATTACCTTAGTGACTTATCTGAAATTTACAATAATGCACTTCCTGCGATAGTTGCTATAAGAATTGATACTTTTATGGGCCCTTCAGGGTCTGGGTCTGGTTTTATATGGGATGATGAAGGTAGAATTGCAACAAATTCTCATGTTGTAAGAGAAGCTGCTGCTTTTTTAGATAACGACATAATAGTTGCTTTTCATGATGGTTATGAGTTCAAAGCAAACTTAATTGCACACGATATTTATTCTGATCTAGCCATTCTTGATGTGGAATATCCAGATTTTTATCAATATAAGTCCTTGCCTCTTGGTGACAGCTCAAATGTGAATGTTGGTAATCAAGCTATTGCAATCGGAAATCCTTTTGGTGAAAACTTTACTTTAACATCTGGGATAATTAGTGCAATTGGAAGAGCAAGATCTGACTTAGAAACAAATTTTTTAATTGGTTCAGTAATACAACATGATGCTTCAATTAATCCTGGAAACTCAGGAGGGCCATTATTTAACTCAAGCGGTGAGGTTATTGGAATAAATGCACAAATAGCAAGTAGGTCTGGATCTAGCTCTGGCATTGGGTTTGCTATACCTATAAACACTGCAAAAAGGGTAATACCATCTTTAATTTCAAAAAAATATTATGAGCATTCACTTCTTGGGATAGGTGCAACTGAAAAATTAACTTATGAAAGAAAAAAACAATTAGGTCTAAAAGATCAAATATTAGGTATTGAAGTTACATATGTTGACCCAGCTGGTCCGTCTGGTGATACAGGGTTAATTGGAAGAAATGAAAATGATCCAGGAGATATTATAATTTCTATTAAAAAAGATAATACCGAATTTAAGGTAACTTCATTTAGCGGTCTTGTTAACTTATTAAATGAAAATACAGTTCCAGGTGACACTATTGAATTGACTGTAATTAGGGATAATGAAAACTTAAACTTAAATGTCAAATTAGGTTTCAGGCCGTTAATAAATTAGTGACATTAAGTTATAAAAAAAAATATTGATCTGTAGTAGGCTATAAATATGCCAAAAAAAGAAGTTAAAACAAAAGAAATTGAAAATACACTTGCTGGAATAGAAAAAACATTCGGTAAAGGATCAATAATGTTAATGAAAGATGATGTCCAAGACTATGAAGATGGTGTCATTCCAACAGGATCCATTATATTAGACATGGCATTAGGAATTGGTGGATTACCGAAAGGAAGAATTGTTGAAATTTTTGGTGCTGAATCAGCAGGAAAAACTACTTTGGCATTATCAGCAGTTTCACAAGTTCAAAAACAAGGTGGAAATGCAGCCTATATTGATGTCGAGCACGCATTGGATCCTTCGTATTCTGGAAAAATAGGGATAGATCTTGATAAACTCCTAGTTTCTCAGCCAGACTCGGCCGAACAAGCACTTGAAATTACAGAATATTTGGTTAAGAGTGGCAATATTGATCTTGTGGTTGTTGATAGTGTCGCAGCACTCGTACCAACAGCTGAAATTGAGGGCCAAATGGGAGAGCTTCAAATTGGATTACAAGCCAGATTAATGTCTCAAGCTTTGAGAAAATTGACAGGCACAATAAGAAAAACAAATTGTACTGCAATATTTATAAACCAATTAAGAGAGAAAGTTGGAGTAGTTTTTGGGAACCCAGAAACAACACCAGGAGGAAGAGCTTTAAAATTTTACAGCTCTGTAAGAATAGATCTTAGAAGAATAGAACCAATTAAAAATGGTACTGATATTGTTGGCAATAAAGTTAGAGCACGTATTGTTAAAAATAAAATGGCCCCACCTTTTAAGAAAGCAGAAATGGATATAATTTTTTCTGAAGGGATAAGTAAAGAAAGTTCATTGATTGATTTAGGAGTTGAAAAAGAAATTATTACTAAAAGTGGGTCATTTTTTTCATATGGAGATATTAGGTTAGGCCAAGGAAGAGACAGTACTAGAAAATTTTTAAAAGAAGAAAAGTCAATTTCTGATGAAATCGAAAAAAAGATTAGAGAATCAGAATAATAAGGATTTACAATATCTCCTCGTCATCATAAAATCACACTTCATAATTAA
>CETL01052796.1_pt1 | contig 11196 bp, 10 predicted proteins | sample 356371 | NCBI WGS metagenome assembly CETL01 (sample SAMEA2622518, study PRJEB7988) | marine metagenome | biome: marine biome (ENVO:00000447); feature: surface water layer (ENVO:00002042); material: "saline water (ENVO:00002010), including plankton (ENVO:xxxxxxxx)" | depth 5 m | reverse complement strand
AATTATTTTTAATAAATAAAGATAAAATAAAGACAATTTATAACCCCTACTTATTAAATATTAAAAGAAATTCAAATCATAAAAAGAAGAACATAATTTTATCTGTCGGAAGACTCGTAAAACAAAAAAATTTTGAAACCTTGATAAAGGGATTTTCTATATTTTCGAAAGATATTCCTTCTTACAAATTAATTATTTTAGGTGATGGGCCAGAAAGAGAAAAATTAAATCAGCTAATAAAAAAATTAAATTGTGAAAAAAAAATAATAATTAAAGGTTGGGTAAAAAATACTAATAAATATTTTCTTTCATCAAAATTGTTTATTTTAACCTCATTATATGAAGGACTGGGAAATGTATTTATAGATGCTGTAAATCATGAAGTCCCATGTATTTATACAAATTGTAAAAGTGGGCCAAATGAAATTCTTCTAAAAAATAAAGGTGGTTATCAAATTAAATTAAGAGATCACGAACAATTAGCCAAAACAATAAAAAAGTCATTAATCAACTATAAATATAGTAAGAATATGATAAAATTTGCGAAAAAGAAAATTCACCGTTTTTTGTATAAGGAGGTTTGTCCTAAATATTTAAAATACTTAGAAAAAATTAATCAATCCTAAACTTGGATTTTTTACTGTCATCTAGAAAAGCTTTTACAGTTTCTACTGTAAGGTTTTTATAAGTTTTACCAAATTTTTCTATCTTCTCAATTATCACTGGGGGCACTGTTATAATATGACAACCTAATTGTTTTGCTTGTAAATAATTATAAGGTTCTCTTACGCTAGCCCATAAAATTTCAACATTTTTAAATTTACTTGCTAATTCAATACTTCTAATGAACTCTGGAACTGGATTTTTGCCTGTGTCCGAAGCTCTTCCAGCAAAAATTGAAATTATAACTTTTGTTTTTTTATCAATAAATTTTAAAATTTTTTCGGTTTGTTTTGCAGTATAAACTGCAGTTATATTCAACTTAATACTTTTGCTGTTAAGCTCTTTAATTACTTTACCAGAAAATATGTTCTTTGAGTTAATAACTGGAACTTTAACAAACACGTTTTTACCCCATTTATTGATCTTAATACCCTGTTCAATCATACTTTTTTGATCATCTGCAAAAACCTCTAAAGAAACAGGTTTATTCTTACAAATACTAAGTATTTTTTTCGAATAAAGCTCGTAATCTTTTGCACCTGCTTTTCTCATTAAACTTGGATTAGTTGTAAACCCTTTTACAATAATTTTTTTATTAAATTTTTTTATTAAAGATAGGTTGGCAATATCACAATAAATTTTTGTTTTCATTAAAAACTATAAATTTTTTGTAATTTCCTCTGTCATTTTTTTTGCATCTGCAAATAACATTAAAGTATTCTCTCTATAAAACAGATCATTATCAATGCCAGCATATCCTGGGGAAAGACTTCTTTTTACAAATAAAACAGACTTGCATTTTTCAACATCTAAAACTGGCATCCCATAAATTGGACTTTGGGGATCAGTTTTTGCAACAGGATTTGTTACATCATTTGCACCTATTACAAAAGCAACATCTGCATTCGCAAAATCGTTATTTATTTCATCTAATTCAAAAACTTCATCATATGGAACATTTGCTTCTGCTAGTAACACGTTCATATGACCAGGCATTCTCCCTGCTACTGGATGGATAGCATAAGATACTTTTATGTCATTTTTTTTCAAAGTATCAACCATTTCTCTTAATGCATGTTGGGCTTGTGCAACAGCCATTCCATAGCCTGGAACAATGATCACTGAAGATGCATTTTTCATTAAAAATGCTGCGTCGTCAGCATTACCACTTTTAACTGGTCTTTGCTCTTTAGTTTTCTTTCCAGATACGTCATCCTCAGTTGCTCCGAAACCTCCTAAAATTACATTAAAGAAAGATCGATTCATTCCTTTACACATTATGTAAGATAAAATTGCTCCAGATGATCCGACCAACGCACCAGTAATAATCAATGCTGTATTTTCCAAGGTAAATCCAATTCCTGCAGCTGCCCAACCAGAGTAAGAATTTAACATAGAGATTACGACTGGCATATCAGCTCCACCTATAGGGATGATTAATAGAAAACCGATCAAGAAAGAAACTGCTAATAATATCCAAAACAAGCTAGATGATTGAGTTGAACACAATAGATAAATCAGAACAATTATTGAAATTAATATTATCGCATTTAAGGGATGTTGCCCTTTAAAAGTAATTGGAGAACCAGACATAATTCCTTGAAGTTTTAAAAAAGCTATAACAGAACCTGAAAAAGTTATTGCTCCTACACTCGCTCCAATTGACATTTCAATCAAACTTCCAAGTTTAATGTTGCCTGGAAACCCAAGCTTAAATGCTTCTGGGTTTAAAAAAGCAGAGATTGCAACGAAAACTGCTGCAAGCCCAACTAAACTATGAAATCCCGCAACCAATTCAGGCATTGCAGTCATAGGAATTCTATATGCTATAAAAGCTCCTATTGAACCTCCTACTAAAATAAAAATCAAAACAAAAATAAATCCGCTCGAAAAATTTCCAATTGACATAAATGTTACTGTCACAGCAATAATCATTCCAACAATTCCAAAAAAATTTCCTTGTCTGGAGGTTTCAGGAGATGATAGGCCTCTCAATGCAAGTATGAACAATACTCCTGATATTAAATAAAAAATTGCTGATAAATTTGCTGATATCATATTACTTCTCTTTTTTCTTCTTCTTATACATAGCCAACATCCTTTGGGTTACTAGGAATCCACCAAAAATGTTTATAGCTGCTAAAGCAATAGCTAAAAAACCAAAAATACTTGAGGTGTTAAATATGGTATTTGAATCACCAGACAGTCCTGCGATTATAGCTCCAACAATAATTACAGACGAGATTGCGTTAGTAACAGACATTAAAGGGGTATGTAATGATGGAGTAACACTCCACACAACATAATAGCCAACAAATATTGCTAATATAAAAATACTAAGTCTAAAAATTAAGGGATCTATTTCCATAAAATTATTTCATTAATGTTTTCTCTATTATTTCATCTTCTAAGTTAATGTTAATTTTATTTGTCTTTTTATCCAACAAATTTGACACAAAATTAAACATATTTTTTGCATATAAACCTGACGCAGAAATTGGAAGTTTATTTAATATATTACTTTCACCAAAAATTTTCACGCCATTTTTTATAATTATTTTATCTACTTCAGTGAATGCTGTATTACCTCCTTGAATAGCTGCTAGATCATAAATTACAGACCCGGATTGCATATTATTAATCATATTATCTTTAACAATAATAGGTGCTTTTTTTCCAGGTATTAGGGCTGTACAAATAACTATATCAATTTTTTTTAAAGTATCAGTCAATAATTCCTCCTGTTTTTTTTTAAAATCATCCGAAGCTTCTTTTGCATACCCACCCTCTGTTTCAAGGTTTTCTGAGCCATCGACAGTTAAAAATTTTCCACCTAAACTTTCAACCTGTTCTTTAGATGCCATTCTAACATCTGTAGCAAAAACTATTGCTCCCATTCTTTTTGCAGTCGCTATTGCCTGTAAACCTGCAACCCCTGCTCCTACAACTAAAACTTTAGCCGCAGGAACTGTTCCAGCTGCTGTCATCATCATCGGAATTGCTTTTTCAAAAGTTGCAAAAGACTCTATTACAGCTCTATATCCAGCTAAGTTTGCTTGAGATGATAAAATATCCATTGATTGTGCCCTAGTAATTCTTGGAAGTAACTCCAATGAAAAAATATTTACTTTTTTTTTTATGAGATTGTCAATTTTAATTTTATTTAAAAAAGGATTTAAAGAGCCTATTAAATTTTGATTTTCTTTTAATAAGTTTTGCAAATCGTCTGAAAATAAACCAACTTGAGCGATAATGTTACCATTACTGATAATTTCTTTATCATCCTTTGAAGTTTTTACTCCTAATTTTAAAAATTCCTCAACCTTTATTCCAAGATGGTTTCCATAATTATGAGATATCAAAACTTCAAATCCTAATGCAATATATTTTTTTGCAATTTCAGGTGTAATCGCAATTCTTTTTTCTACTTGTTGATTTTCAGAAATTGATACAATTCTCATAATGGTTTATAATAGAAATAGAGCCATCAATATTAGTACTGATATAACTGCTATTGTTCCCCATAAAACAAATTTTGTAAAATTATTCCAGGTTTTTTTGTGATGTTCATTATCCATGAAAAATTATTTTTGTCGTGCTTTAAATTTGGGATTTGTTTTATTAATTATATAAACTCTACCCCTTCTTCTAACTAGTTTAGAATTTAAATCTCTTTTTTTAATAGATTTTAAGGAACTTTTTATTTTCATAACTAAAAATTTTATTTATTGTATAATGCCGGCAACGACCTACTCTTCCATACCTTAAGGCAAAGTACCATTGGCGCAGAAAGGCTTGACTTCCGAGTTCGGAATGGGATCGGGTATGACCCTTTCGCAATAATTACCGGCGAAATGTTTATACCTAAATCTAATATATTGTAAACAATGAAATAAAATCAAATAAGCCTTAATTAATAATAGCTTTTATATAGTTTTTTAACTGTATTTTTCCAAATAACTTATAAACTTTATTAGATAAATTCATATTGGTTAAAGCTGAAGCAAATCTCTCGCCTTTTCTTGCAGGTATAAATTTTATTCTTGTTTTAAACATTTTCGCGACCTCTAAAATTGAATAGATATTTTTATTAGAAATACTGTAATGTCTGCATCTATTTTTTTTCCAGGCATAAAAACAAGCATCGACAGTGTCATCGATGTGGGTAAATCTCCTTGATTGTGAGCCAGGTCTAACGACTGTCAATGGTCTCTTTTTTTTATATTGATATTCGAAAATCCCTATCACTGTTGCCATGTCACCAACACCTATCTGTTTTGGGCCGTACACATTATAAAAATAAACTATCTCATACTTAAAATTAAACCAATTTTTTAAATTTTCTAACATTTCTAGATTTTTTGCTTTAGTGAAAGCATAAGGTGACAAATTTTTATCATGTCCTCTATTACCTATACTTGCAGATGTTGCTGAATAAATAATTTTAATCTTGTTTGCAAGACAAAAATTAAAAACGGCATGAGACCCAATTGTATTTGATTTAATACATTCATCCATTTTCAAAAAACTTTGATATATACGTGCAAATTCACCAAAGTGAAAAATTGAATGTATCTTTTTTTTATATAAATTTAAAATCTTAGCTATTTGAGCTGTATCAGATTTAATATATCTTATCCTTTTACTTTTAATATGATTTTCTTTAACTCCTGATGAATAATTATCAATACTTATAATCTTATATTTAGTTTTATTAATTAGTTTTTTAATTAAATTTGTACCTACAAAGCCAGCACCGCCAGTCACAACTATAATGTTTCGCATATAAATTAATCAATAAAGCTCTTAAAAACTTTTATATATCTATCGAATTTTTTTCAATAAAAAAACATATAAAAGAATATAAATAAATATACTTATTGATATGAGCATAACTTGAATATTTGTTTTTGAATAGAATTGATATCCAATTATATAAATTATTATCAAATAAAAATTAACACAGATACCTGTGAATGAACTTAACAGATACTTCTTTTTTTTTAATATTTTATATTTGATAAAAAACTTAAGTATTAATTGGTGCAAATGAAAATTATCAGCTAAGTAATTTTTTCTCTTATAAACAGATCTTCTTACAATACTAAATAAATTTTCAAAAGCCGGATACCACAACAAATTTGCAATAAAATATGGTGAAATTTTTTCCGATAATGTGGATATTTCAATCGATAATACACCAATCAAAAAACTAATTCCATATACACCACCGTCCCCTAAAAAATTTTTCCCAAAAAAATTTAAAAAAACAAAAACAAGTAAAAAAATAATTAATACTTTGATTTCATACAAAAATAAAAAATTATCTAAATCATTACCCAGCAAGTATAAAAAAAATAATACAATTAAAAAATTTAATGAACAAAGATTGTTGACACCATCTATGAAATTAAACCCATTAATTAATACTAATAAAAAAAAAGATAAAATTAATATTCTAAAAAAGTCACTTTCCATAATTGTGTCTAAAAAGTTAATTCTTAAATCTAAAACAAGACTTTCTTGAAAAGAAATATAAATTGTTAAGATTATTATTTGTAATAAGAATCTATTTTTTGGAGATGATATTTTTTTAATGTCAGACAAAAGGCCCAAAGAAAAAAATAATAAACAAGTTGAAAATAATAAAATATTATCAGGGAACAAAAGATAAAAAAAAACAGGTAAAAAGAAAAAAGATCCAGATAAAGGAATTCTTTTTTTAAAACTAGCCAATATTTTATGTTTTTCACCAGATGAAACACGATCTAGGCAAAACTTATTTTTTTTTTGTAAGCTATTTAGAGTTGTGAGATAAATTGTTGCTATAAAAAAAAATATATATACAGAAGTCATTTGGATATTCCGTATTTTATATCATATAATTTTTCTAGTTATAATTAATTCTAAAATATTTATAAATTAATTTATTTCTTTTAATAATTTCAAATAACTCGAATAAATAAATGAAAAGATAAACCAGAATATCATTGCATTCCAATTTGAGAAAAAACTCCCTTTGGGTAGAAAAGGCATAAAGTAAACAATTAAAATAAAAATTTTTAAGAGTAAAAAAGAATCATCTTTTTTTAAATATAGATTGAAAAATTTATAAAAGGAAAAAATAAAGAAACTTAAAATTAAAATAAAACCAATAAAACCAATTTCTGACAACATTTCAAAATAGAAATTATGAGGATGAGTTGCGCATTTTCTACTTTGCCAGTTTTTGTGAATTTTCTCATCCAAACTTTTATCATCGCAAAACTTTCTAAAATTTTTCAATCCAACCCCAAAAAAAATATTTCTTTCAAATAATTGATACGCTGCAGAATAATGAGCAAAATAATGTGAGTTTTTTTTCAAAAAATTTTCATCATTATTTATGTCAAATAATTGAACTTTATTTGCTAAATCATTAATCATTCTTTTTGAATGATTATTTTTTGTTATAAATCCTAAAGACAATAGAATCATAAACACTGAAAAATAAATCAAAAAAATTTTCTTATTTTTAAATGCCAAAAAAATAATTAATAAAGAAATGAATAAACAAACTGTAATAAAATTAGCTCTCTCTGCTGTGAGAAAAATCGATATAGTTATAAAAATCAAAAAAATTAAACTTAAAAGAGTAGAATTAATCTTTATGAGAGATTTTTTACAAAAATAAAATGAAAAAATTAAAGCTCCAAAATGGTAAATTAAATTAGATATTTTTAGCTCATCATTCATAAAGCCGCCAAGTCTATAGATTGAGCCTTGCTGAATTGCATTGTAACCTAGGACATTTGAATGAGTAAAATATTGAATATATAAATCAATACAAACTAAAATAAATATAAATAACCAAAAATTAAATATTCTTTTTAAATCTATTTTAAGAGTATTAATTACATAATTTAAACTTAAAATTAATAATGGGAATCTTATAAAAAAGATAGCTCTTTCTAAACTTGGTTTGTTATCAATATTGATTGCAGTATTTAAAATTAAATATATCCAAAAAATTATCAAAAATAAAATTATGGGTTTTTTTAAATCTAAATAAAAAACTTTTAGTTTTACTTTTAAAAGATAAAAAATGATAAGAAGTAAAATTAAAATTTCTGCTACTATATTGCTGAATAACAAAGCAACTGGGAAAATAATAATAAAAATTTCAATGATTTTTATTGATATTAATTTATCATCTAACTTCATAAAAATTTTTATACCAATCTACAAATTTTCTTATTCCATTATTTAAATTTGTTTTTGGTTTAAAATTGATCAATTTTTTAGCCATAGAAATATTGGAAAATGTTTTTTTTATATCACCTTGAGGTATTTTATCTCTAAATTTTATCTTAAATTTTTTTCCGTAATTTTTTTGTAATAAATCAATTAAATCCATTAATTTATCAGGTTTTCCTTTTCCAATATTTAAAATCATATGATTATTCTTAACATTCATTTTACTTACTTTAATAATTGCTTCTATGACATCATCTATATAAGTAAAATCTCTTTTCATAACACCTCTATTAAAAACGTTAATCGGAATGTTCTTTTTTAAATTATCTAAAAAACTATAATACGCCATATCTGGTCTTCCATATGGACCATAAACAGTAAAAAATCTCAAACCCACACAATTAATTTGAAAATTTTTTGAATAACTCGAGGCAATTATCTCATTCGATAATTTTGTTGAGCCATAAACAGATATAGGTTTATTTTCTTTATCATTTTCTACAAAAGGATAAATTTTGGTATCTCCATAAACTGAACTAGAAGATGCATATATAAATTTTTTAACTTTCTTGATTCTGGCAATTTCAATTATATTAGAGAAAGTTGAAATGTTTTGTTGAAGAGTATTAAAAGGTTTCATAATAGAAACTCGTACTCCTGGCTGAGCTGCAAGATGAAAAATGATATCAATTTCTTTTCTTTTCAAATAGCTATTAACTTTTTCATAATTTTTAAGATCAATTTTTTTAAAGTCAAAATTTTTAAAACGTCTCAATATACTTAATCTTTTCATCTTTAAATTTTTAGAATAATAATTATTTAAAGAATCTATTCCAATAATTTTAAATTTTCTTTTTAAAAAATTTTTTGTTAGGTGAAAACCGATAAAACCTGCACATCCTGTAATTAATATTTTTTTCATTTATAAACTATATAGAATTTAAGAATATAATTTAATCCTTAGACCAAAATTGCTTAACTGTAAAGATACTCATAAATTGATCATAAAAAAATTTATTGATTAATTGTACTTTAAGAAATTATTAAAAATTTTTTTTTATAGAGTAAATTGCTAAAATCATTAATCTGAAAAGAGACTCTATAACTCCAAATTTTAAGTGATTTCTATAAACTTTAAATCCATTCACAAAACTAATTGTTATATTAGAGGAGAGAGAATTTTGTCTTTTTCTATAATAAGTTAGTTTTTTGTTTAAACCTTTAATTATCTTTACTTTTTTTATTAATCTTAACCATAACACGTAGTCCTCTTTTGTACTTAAAGAGGAGAATTTCAAATTATTCTTTTTTAAAAATTCTGTTTTTACCATCACAGTTGAAAGTCCAATATCACAGGAATTAACTAAATCACTATAAAATAAATTTTGTTTTGCAATACGAGAGGATATTTTTTCTCCTTTTTCATTAATCAAAAAAAAAGATGTGTGAGAAATAGGCACTTTTTTTTTTATCATATATTTAATTTGTAATTCTAATTTATTTTTAGCCCATAAATCATCGCTATCAATAAATGCTAAGAACTTTGATTTACTATATTTAATTCCAATATTTCTCGATTTTCCAGCACCAACATTTTTATGATTTAATATAATTTTTATTTTTGCTTTTACATCTTTTTGATTAATAAATTTTCTAATTTTTATTAAGTCTTGTTTATTTTCATCATCATAAATAATAACTATTGAAAAATTTTTATAAGTTTGATTTAAAATAGATTTTAAGGTTAAAAAAAAATATTTTATATTATCCTTATAAGGAATGATTACCGAGACATTAGACACCTACAATTTATATGAAATCAAATAAAAAAAATCAAATAATTTTTTTTTTTCCATTATTTGAATTGGGAGGGGTAGAGAAAAACTTTTTGATCATTTCAAATTATATTGCAAATCAACTTAAGCACTTTAGTTTTTATTTAATAACTTTTAAAAGATCTGAATTTTTAAAAAAAAATATAAACAAAAATATTAGAATAAGTTTTGTAGAATTAAAAATTTCATTTTTATCAAGAAGGATGAAGTTTATTTATTGCATGTACAAGTTGTTCATAAGATGCTTAAATAACCCACAAGCATCAATATTTTCTTTTCAAGGAAATTTTTATGCTTTAATTGTTGCTATCATTTTAAAAAGAAAAATTATTATAAGATCAAATATATCTCCTGAAGGTTGGTCAGAAAACTACCTTAAAAAAAAAATATTTAAATTCCTTCTTTCTAAAAGCGATTTAATTATCGTAAACGGAGAAGAATTCAAAAAAAAATTTAAGAAATTTTTTAACCTGAATGCTGTAAAAATATATAATCCTATCATAAAAGAAAAAAAAAATACCAACTTTAAAAATAATTTTTTTCAAAAAAAAACTATCAATCTTATTAATATAGGTCGTCTTGTTAAACAGAAAAACCAATCGGAAATTATAGAAGCTTTATCAACTATAAAGTATAAGGATGAGTTTAGATTATTAATAATTGGTCAAGGTCCTGAAAAAAAAAATTTAATTGATTTAATCAAAAGAAAAAAATTGAAAAAACTAATTAAAATTTCAAATGACCAAAAAAATAAAAATTTTTATCTTGAAAGATCTAATATTTTTATTCTCTCTTCGATTTACGAAGGTTTCCCTAATGTATTATTGGAAGCTGCTATAAAAAGAAAATATATAATAAGTTCTGACTGTCCTACTGGACCAAAAGAATTAATTAAATTCTATAAATATGGAGAATTATATAAAAAAAATTCAATCTACCAACTAAGTAAAATTTTTGAAAAAATTTCAATAAATAAGAAAATTTTTTCTAAAAATAAAAAAGAAATTAGCCTAAATCATACAATTTTTAATTCACAAGATAATCTTAAAAAATATAAAAAAGAACTTTTAAATATTGTCACTTAACTGTATCTCGTCAAAAATTTTTTGCGCGAAATGTTTTTTAGTATATCTTTTGGATTTTATATAATTATTTTGAATTTTTTTAAAATGTTTATCTTTTTCTTTTGTCATTAGGTTAAATTTTTTGATGAAACTTTCCTTGTCATTTGATTTAAAAATATAACCATTCTCGCCACCATTTAAAAATTCAGCTGGTCCACTTTCACAATTAGAGGTAAGGATAATTTTTTTACATGCCGCAGCCTCTTGTATTACAAATCCAGGTTCTTCCCACAAAGAAGTGCATATTAAACCATTTGAACGACTTAGGTATCGATAAATATTTTTTTTATAACCCAATAAAAAAATTCTGTTTTCTAGTTGATTATTTTTTATCATTT
>CETL01069563.1_pt1 | contig 11198 bp, 9 predicted proteins | sample 356371 | NCBI WGS metagenome assembly CETL01 (sample SAMEA2622518, study PRJEB7988) | marine metagenome | biome: marine biome (ENVO:00000447); feature: surface water layer (ENVO:00002042); material: "saline water (ENVO:00002010), including plankton (ENVO:xxxxxxxx)" | depth 5 m | reverse complement strand
AAGTTTTTAAAAAAAAATTCTAAAAAGAAAGACTCTTTAATAGAAACGGCATTCGATAATAATGTTCCTATTTTTTGTCCTGCCTTTACAGATAGTTCTGCAGGCTTTGGATTGGTAATGCATCAAGAACAAAACCCTAAAAAACACATTACTATTGACTCTATAAGAGAATTTAGAGAGCTTACTGAAGTAAAACTTCAATCAAAGCAATCAGGTTTATTAATGATTGGTGGTGGAGTTCCAAAGAATTTTGTACAAGACACAGTCGTATGTGCAGAGCTACTAGGTAAAAAGGTTGATATGCATAAGTACGCTATTCAAATAACAGTGGCTGATACTAGGGATGGTGCATGTAGTAGTTCAACTCTTAAAGAGGCGAGTTCTTGGGGTAAAGTAGACGTCTCTAAAGAACAAATGGTTTTTGCAGAAGCAACTAGTGTATTACCATTAATTGCAAGTGATGTTTTTCATAGGCAAAATTGGAAAAAAAGAGAAAGAAGAAGTTTTCAAAAAATATTTTTTTAATATGAAGAAAATAAAATTAGCTCTTATACAGATGAAAATGTCATCTGCTAAGGAGAAGAATATATTAAAAGCAATAGCAAAAATTCGTTTGGCGAAAAAAAAAGGTGCTAATATAGTTTGTTTACCAGAATTATTTTTAACAAACTATTTTTGCCAAGTTGAAAAACATTCTAATTTTAATTTAGCTGAGAGTATACCAGGACCAACAACAGCTATTTTTTCTCAATTAGCTAAAGAACTAAATTTAATTTTACTTCTCTCAGTTTTTGAAAAAAGAACGTCGGGCATTTATCATAATACAAGTGTTGTAATAAATGAAAATGGAAAAATTTTGGGAAAATATAGAAAAATGCATATTCCTGATGACCCTCAATACTATGAAAAATTTTATTTTACTCCTGGAGATCTTGGTTTTAAATCTTTCAAAACAAAAAAAGGTAATTTAGGAACACTAATTTGTTGGGATCAATGGTTCCCTGAAGCAGCTAGGCTTACAGCTCTTAAAGGCGCAGAAATATTGTTTTACCCTACAGCGATTGGATGGCATCCTAGCGAGAAAAGAAAATTTGGCGAATCTCAATTAGAATCTTGGTTGACTGTGCATAGATCTCATGCAATTACTAACGGTGTTTACGTAGCAGCGATTAATAGAGTTGGAGTAGAAAAACAAGGTAGTAAAAAGTTGGAATTTTGGGGAAATAGCATAATATTTGATCCAAATGGTAATATTCTTAAAAAAGGAAATTTGAGTGAGCAAGTTTTAATTTGTGATATTGATTTAAAAAAAATTGATACTGTTCGAAGACATTGGCCTTTTTTTAGAGATAGAAGAATCGATTCGTATAAAAATATTCTAAAAAATCCAAAAGATGACTAAATTTTCTATTTTCGGAAATTTACGAATGCCTGCCGAATGGGAAAAACAAAAGTCAACGTGGATAGCTTGGCCTCATAATAAAAAAGATTGGCCTAATAAATTTGATTCTATTCCAGAAATATTTGCTAAAATAATTTTTCATATATCTCAAGATCAAAGGGTAAATATTTTAATTGAGAATGTTGTTTTAAAAAAAAGAGCTATATTAATCTTAAAAAAGTTTAAAGTAAAATTTTCTAATATAAGATTCAATTTATGTAAAACAAATAGAGTATGGTTGCGAGACTCATTTCCAATATTTGTTAAAAGTGATAAAAAGAAAAAAGTTTTAATAAATTGGAAATTTAATTCATGGGCAAAATACAAAGATTTTAAAAAAGATGATAATATAATAAATAGAGTTAAAAAAGTTTTAAATTTAGGCACAATTTCACCCAGATTTAAAAAAAAAAGAGTAGTTTTGGAAGGTGGTGCAATCGATGTTAACGGTAAAGGAGTTCTTATAGCTACTGAAGAATGCCTTCTTAGTAAGACTCAACAACGAAATCCTGGATTAAACAAGCCAGATTATGAGAAGCTATTTCTAGATTATTTTGGAGTGAGAAAAGTAATATGGCTTAAAAGGGGAATTATTGGTGACGATACCCATGGCCATATAGATGACATAGCGAGATTTGTTTCGGTAAATAAAATATTTTTAGCGTACGAAAAAAATAAAAAAGATGTGAATTATAAAATACTAAATAATAATCATAAGATCATTAAGAAATTTGATGGTCTGAAAAATCTTAAAATAGTAAAAATACCTATGCCAACAAGCAAATATATCGAGGGTACTAGGGTCCCAGCTAGTTACCTAAATTTTTATATTGCTAATAAACTTGTTTTGGTGCCTACTTTTAAAGATAAAAAGGATAATCTGGTTTTGAAAATTTTTAAAAAACACTTTAAAAATAGAACAATTGTTCCTATTGATTGTTCAGTTCTTATTTGGGGATTTGGCGCAGTGCATTGTATGACACAACAGGAGCCTAGATAACTAAATCGTTTATTCTCCACTTTATTTTTACTTTAGCTCCACTTAATGAACTTTTGTTTTCAAAATTTATAACTGCTGATTGTCTCTCTAATAAAGTTTTTCCTAAAAAGGTACCTAGTCCTAATCCTGCATTGTTTTTATATAGTTTCGACCTAGATTTAATATAAGGCTCTCCTAAAGCTTGCATTATATCCTCAGGAAAACCTGGGCCATCATCTTCAATTAAAATATACAAATTAATATTATCGCTAATTATTGATAAAAGAATATTCTTATTTGCAAATTTTACTGCGTTCCCAATAAAATTCCTTAAGCCATAAACAAGTTCAGGATTTTTCTTAATATCTATTTTATTAGTATCTTTATCTGTATTTAAACTAATATTTTTTTCTGAAGACTCTTTGAATGATTTAATTATTTCCTCTAATAAATCTTCAAAGCTCATAGAGCTCAAAAATTCATCGTTGATAATTTTTTTTTGTGAAATATTTTTCAAAATATCACTACATCTTTTAGTCTGGCTTATTAGCAGGTCTATATCTTTAGTAAGTTTTGAATTATCTCCAACTTCTTTTCTCATCTCTTTAGAAACCACTGTTATTGTGGCTAAAGGTGTACCTAAAGAGTGAGCTGCAGCAGCTGCTTGTCCTCCTAACGACTCTAATTCATACTCTTTTGCTAATATTTGTTGAAGTTTGTTAAGAGCATCCGATCTTTTTTTTGTTTCACCAGCGAATCTAATACCAAAATAACTTAAAAAAATTAAGCCAATTATCAGAGAGATTAAAATTCCTGTTACGTAATAATTTGGGAACGACAAAATATACTCTTCCATGCCTGGTAAAGGTAAATTAAAAAAAGTTAAAAAAAAAAGCAAGAATATTGTAGATGAGCCAAGTATAATTGTACTTCCCATACTTAAAAAAGTTGATGATACAATGGTCGGAACAATTAGAAGTATTGCAAAGGGATTAAATATTCCACCTGTTAAAAATAACAGTATACTTAATTGAATAATATCGTACATCAAAAAAGAACTTGAATATAAATCTTTAAGCAAAGTAGCTTTAAGTCCAAATTGTAAATATATATTAGTTATTAGACCAATAAGAATTACTATATGACAGAGCATTATTGGAAAATTTAAGTCTAGAAAAAAATATACTAAATTTACCGAAAATAATTGACCGAGTATTGCAATCCACCTTAAAAAAACTAATGTTTTTTTATCTAAGTTAAGATTTTCTTCTAACCTGAAAATAGTGGCGAAATCCATGGGTTTTATATATCTAAATTAGCTACGTCCAAAGCGTTGCTAGTGATAAATTCTCTTCGGGGTGCAACTTCATCACCCATAAGGATGCCAATAATTTTTTGATCTTCTTTTGATTTATCTTTAGTTCCATTAGAGTATTGAACTTGTAAAAGATTCCTGTTATCTGGATTTAAAGTTGTTTCCCATAATTCCTCTGGATTCATTTCACCTAATCCTTTGAACCTTTGTATTGAAAGTTTTTGTCTTTCATTTTCCATCAATTTTGATAATTCTTTTGAACTTAATTTACCTTTTTTTCCTTTAATATTTGAATGTTCAAAAATAAATTTTTCTAAATCTTTTTCGTCCTTTATATAAAAACTTTTATTACTTTTCGTAATTTTGAATAAGGGAGGCTGAGCAAGATATAAATGTCCTTTTTCTATTAATTCATTAAAAGGATAATTGTTAAAAAAGGTTAGGAGTAATGTTCTAATATGTGATCCATCTACATCTGCATCTGTCATGATAACAATTTTTTCATATCTTAAATTATCAATGTTGAAGTCTTTAGAGCCAGTGCCTAGAGCATTAATTAGAGTAACAATTTCACTTGATGACATCATTTTGGATAAAGCTTTAGTCTCTAGATCATTAATTTTTCCGTTATTTTTTCCATTGGTATTTACATAAGTATTTAAAATTTTTCCTCTCAGTGGTAACACAGCCTGAAATTCTCTGTTTCTACCTTGCTTTGCAGAACCACCTGCTGAATCTCCCTCAACGATATAAAGTTCTGTTCCCTCTGCTTTGGAAATTTGACAATCTGCAAGTTTACCAGGTAGACCTGTTATTTCAAAACTACCTTTCCTTCGAATATTGTCCCTTGCTTTTCGAGCAACATCCCTTGCCACTGCAGCTTGTGTAATTTTTTCTAAAACATTCTTTATAATCGCAGGATTTTGATCAAACCACATTGATACTTTATCATTTATAATAGACTCAACAATTAATCTTATCTCGGAGGAGACTAATTTATCTTTAGTTTGTGATGAAAATTTTGGGTCAGGCATTTTTACTGATAAAACTACAGTCAAACCCTCTTTTATATCTTCTCCTGTAAGAGAAATTTTGTTTTTCTTATTAAACTCATTAGAGTATTTATTAATAATTCTGGTTAAAGCGCTTCTAAATCCTAAGAGATGCGTTCCTCCATCTTTTTGATGAATATTGTTTGTAAATGCTAGAGCCTCCTCTGAGTATCCAGCATTCCACTCTATGGAACATTCAACATTTACATTGTTTTTATCAGCACTAATATATATGGGTTTTTTAAAAACTGGTTTATCATTTTTATTGCTTAAAATTGGTTTTTTTTGATTTATAAATTTAACGAACTCAAGGATCCCACCATCATACTTATTTTCAAATTTTTTTTCTTTAGAAGATGACTTATCGTATAATGTCAAATTAATACCTTTATTTAAAAAAGCTAATTCTCTCATTCTTTTTTGCAGCACTGTTGAGCTAAATTTAGTGGATGAAAATATTTCTTTGGAAGGTAAAAAAGTTACACTTGTTCCTCTTTTTTTTGTTTTTCCAAGCTTTTTTAAAGGTTTTAAAGATTTACCATCTGAAAATTCTATGAAATATTCATTATCATCTCTATATATACTTAATTTAAGATTTTTAGATAGAGCATTGACTACTGATACCCCAACGCCATGCAATCCACCTGATACCTTATACGAGTCATGATCAAATTTTCCTCCAGCGTGAAGTTGAGTCATAATTACTTCTGCAGCAGATACTTTTTCTGTCTTATGTATGTCTATTGGAATTCCTCTACCGTCATCTTCTACAGTTATTGAATTATCAGAATTCATAAAAACTTTAATATTTTTGCAGTGTCCTCCAAGAGCTTCATCGATAGAGTTATCAATGACTTCAAAGACCATGTGATGTAGGCCGGTTCCGTCATCGGTGTCACCAATATACATCCCGGGCCTTTTTCTTACAGCTTCAAGACCTTTTAGAACCTTAATTGAAGATGCGCTGTAATCTTTGTTTTGTTTTAGTTGGGTTTGTTTAGACATTTAATATTTATTAATTTAAATTTTATATCATTTTTTGTTAACAATATACAATCAACGAATTCTTAATCCCTCTATAATTATTCAATACCAATGCTTTTAGTTGATTTTTTTAAAAAAAAAGGTAAAAAGAAATTTCTCAAATTTTCATAGGCATTATAACGTAAAAACTGTTTTTATCTGAGTTATCTAAGACAAGAACGGGCGACGTAGAGTCTTTTAAACTGAAAGTTAAGTTTTTATCTTCAACTTCTGATGCGATATCAATCAAATACTTCGAATTAAATCCAATTGTTAAATCTTCACCTGTATATTTTGCTGAAACAACTTCATTTCCATCACCAGAGTTTGTGCTATTAACGGATAGCTTTAATTGGTCTTGGGTTAATTCTAATTTAACTCCCTCTTTTCTATCCAATGAAACTGATGCTACCCTTTCAACTGAATTAATAAAGTCATCAGATAAAACAGTAAGAATTTTTGAATTATCTTTTGGAACCACTTTTTGATAATCTGGGAATTTACCATCAATAACTTTTGATATTAATACAATTTTGCCCAGTATAAATTTAATTTTGTTATCGCTTATTTGTATTGAAAACGACTCATCAGAGTCATCCAATAGTGAACATAATGTAAATACTGTTTTTCTTGGTATTATTACTGAGGAAAAATTATTAAGTTTGTCTAACTGTATACTGCTTGAGGAGAGTCTATGGCTATCAGTAGCTACGCCAGTTAGAAATGTATTTTTTTCTGATTCTGTGGCGTGAAGATATATGCCATTCAAATAATGACGTGTGTCATCATTAGAAATTGATATCTTTGTTTTGTTTAATAAAGACAAAAACCTTTTTTTATCAATTTTAATTTCATCTGTTTTGAAATTATTATCAAAAGTCGGAAAATTTGAAGCTGGTAAACAAAGTAAGTTAAAATCAGAGTTTTTAGTTTTGAGGCTCAGTTTATTTTCACTTTTTAAAGTAAAATTGATTTCCGCTCCCTGAGGAATTTTTCTTAAAATGTCGAAAAGAACATTAGCTGAAGTAGTGGTGTTCCCAGCCTCGATGATTTTTAAATTTTCTATTTCATCATAAAAAACTATGTCTAGATCTGTAGCAATAATTTCTAACTTATTTTCTTTAATATTTAATAAAACATTAGATAAAATTGGTAAGGTATTTTTTTTTTCAACCACGCCTTGTACAAAATTTAACGATTTAAGCAACTGGTCTCTATTTATGTTAAATTGCATTTTATCAATTCTCTAATAAAAGACTTCTAATTTGTATGAGATTTTTTTTCATCTCTTCGTCCTTCTCTGATAATTTAGTAATAGTCTTTACCGCATGTATGACTGTAGTATGGTCTCTATTCGCAAATCTTCTACCAATTTCAGGTAGGGATCTTGTTGTTAGCTTTTTAGCTAAAAACATTGCAATTTGTCTTGGTCTAGCTAATGGTCTCGATCTTCTTTGAGAAAGCATATCGTTTAACGTAATATTAAAATAACCAGAAACAGTATTTTGAATTTTATCAACAGTTACTACTTTTGACTGATTAAAGACGTCTTTTAAAATATTTTTGCAGTCATTAATATTAAGTGCTCTTTTGTGAACTCTACCTAAGGCAATTACTCGGTTTAAGACTCCAATTAATTCTCTAATATTTGTTTTAGCCTCTGCAGAAATAAAATTTATTACGTCCTCAGATATATTTATATACTCCTTAAATTGGTTTTGGATTTGAGTAATTCTGTTTTTAATTATATTTTTTTTAAGTTCTAAATCGGGTACGTCTATGTCTACTATCAGCCCCCCTGATAACCGAGATTTAATCCTTTCCTGAACTCTATCCAGTTTCATAGGTGGTCTATCTGCAGAAATAACTATTTGTGATCCTTTTTCCAATAGACTATTAAATGTATGAAAGAATTCCTCCTGTAAACTCTCTTTGCCTCGTATAAACTGTATATCATCAATTATGAATACTGAGGATTTCCTAAAAAAGTCTTTAAAGTTGACCATATCATTTTTTTTAATTGATTTTATGAAATGATACATAAATCGCTCAGCAGAAATGAACATTACCTCGGACTTTTTCTGTAACTCAAGTCCTATTGAGTTTAATAAATGCGTTTTACCTAATCCAACACCTCCGTAAATATATAATGGGTTATACCTAGAGGTATCTTCACAAACTTTTTTTGAATAAGAAAGAGCAACTTCATTACTAGAACCTTTGACGAAATTTTCAAAATTTAGATTTTGATTTAATCTATTATAATTTAGTATTGAGTCTTTAATTTCAGTAATTTTACTTATTTCTTCGATTGGAAAATGCTCGTTTTTAACTGTTTTTTGCTCTTCTATAATTTTAAACTCTATTCTACTTAAACTAAGTTTGAAATTTTTTACAATTTCTAAAATTTTATCCAAATATCTAGATACTATCCAATCTCTAAAAAATCTTGTTGGTACACCTAAAATTAAGTAATCGTTGTATTCTTTTAGTAGAGAAATATTTTTTAACCAACTTGTATAAATTTCATCACCAAAATTTTTTTTAAATTCTGATTGTAAATCAGTCCAAACTATAGTTTTTTCTTCCTCGGAAACAAAAATGTTTTCATGATTTGTGGATTTGTTTTTCATGAGTAAAATTACTTGAAACCTAAAAAACATTATTATGAAAAAACTTTCAAGAAATATTTTTGTTTTAGAAAAAAAAAATCAATATTGGTTGTAGACTTAGCGTATTGATAGAAAATTTATTTTACAACCCTTAACAGAAAAAAAATCCATATTTAGTTTTTTTAAACTAAATGAGCTATTAAGTTTTCAAATTTTTAGTTACTTGAAAAAATAACAACTTGAAAGTGTTTGAAATTTATATTTTTTTTGAAATTTTTGAAATTTTTCTAGAGGCAGTTTTTTTGCTAACTACTCCTAGTTTAGCAACCTGCATTAGAATTGATTGGAATTTCGGGAAATATTCTTTAATTTTCTTTTTGTCACTTGATTTTATTAAAGTTTCCATGTTCTTGACTGCTGACTTATATTTGCTTTTTCTTATCTTATTAACTGAGGTTTGTTTTTTAACTCTTCTTACTCTTCTAATAGCTGATTTTGTATTTGGCATTTTGGATATTTGTATATATCGCCAATATATAAGGGTCAACTTATTATTTTTGACATATTGGACAAAAAAAGGAGGACCTATTTGATATTTTTACACTTTTTATTTTTCCAACACATTTTTGACGACTGCATTTTTCTCCTTTTTTTCCGTAAACATTAAAAAATTGTTGAAAATTTCCCTCCATTCCCTCTGCACTATTGAAATCTTTTATAGATGAGCCGCCTTCTTTGATTGCTTTTTTTAGTATCTTTTTGATGTAAAAAACTAAATTTTTAATATTTTTTTCTGAAAGTTTGTTAGCTTTTTTTTGGGGTTTTAAGCAAGCTGAGAATAAAACTTCATTAACATATATATTGCCTAAACCTGACACAAATTTTTGATCCATGAGTAAATCTTTCAAAAATATTTTTCTTTTTTTAACCTTTTCCTTAAAATAACTTACATTAAAATATTGTGATAATGGTTCCGGGCCAAGTATTGAGAGATGTTTGTTAAACGAGATTCTATTTGATTTTTCTACTTTTATAAATCCAAATTTTCTCACATCGTTATATATAAATTTAATATTATTATGAAATCTAAATATTACATGATCGTGCTTTGGATCATTCTCTTTTATTTTGAAGTAAAAACTTGATTTATGCTTAACATTTGATGAATTAATCATAATTATTTTACCGGTCATTCCAAGATGAATTAAAATTGTGTTACCATTATCAAATTTTATTAAAATATATTTTGATCTTCTTGATATTGATAAAACTTTTGAGTTAATTAATTTTTTTAATGTATTATGATCAATTTTATATCTTAAAAACTTATTTCGTATATCTATATGTTTTAAAGTTAATTGATATATTGTCTTTTTAAGAGACTTTTTAACAACTTCAACTTCGGGTAATTCTGGCATATAATTATGTATGAATTTAATTTATAATAATAAATCTAAATTAGTAGAGAAAGTTTTTAATAATGTTTATGACAAATATGACGTTATGAACGACATTATGTCACTCGGCGCTCATAGATTATGGAAAAAAAATTTAGTCTCTTGGATAAACCCACTTAAAGGCAGTAAAATTATTGATGTTGCCTCTGGAACTGGTGATATAGCAAAATTATGTTCTGACCATACGAATAATAAATGCGATATATATTGTGTGGAACCTAATAAAAATATGATGCTTAAAGGAAAAGAAAAATTGAAAGACCAAAAAAATTTACGTTGGTTTTTAGCATCTGCAGAAAAATTACCTTTTAAAGATGATACTTTTGATTTTTATGTTATTAGCTTTGGAATACGAAATGTATCTAATTTTGATAAGTCTTTACATGAAGCTATGAGAGTTTTAAAAAAAGGAGGTAGATTTTTTTGTTTAGAATTTTCAAAAGTAGAAAATGAACTTTTAAAAATAATTTATAAAAATTACTCTAATTTGATACCAACCATAGGTAAGAAGATCGTAGGAGATGCAGAGCCTTACGAATACTTAGTAAATAGTATTAAACATTTTTATAATCAGGAAGAGCTTAAACATAAATTAATAGACCATAATTTTTTCAATGTTGAGTACAGAAATTTGGCTAATGGTGTAGCGTCAATTCACACAGGTTGGAAAGTTGAATAATGATAAAAAGATTATTACAATTATTTAGAATTGCGAGAAAGCTATCATCGTCTGGGGCCTTAGATACTATAGACCAGCTATATAAGATTCCACTTTTTTTAAAAGTTATATTTGACATAATTGCAATTGGATCACAAAAAAAAATCTTAAACCAGTCAAAATCTTCAGGAGAAAAATTATGTGATGCTCTTGAGGGAATGGGAACTACATTTATAAAATTAGGTCAATTTTTGGCAACTCGACCTGATATAATTGGCAAAGAACTAGCAAACGACCTAGAAAAATTACAAGATAAGCTGCCACCTTTTGACTTCGAGGTAGCCAAAAAAATACTTGTAAAAGAAGTAGGAGAAAAACAATTTAAAAATATAATTAATATTTCAAAACCAATAGCTGCAGCATCTATTGCTCAGGTACATTTGGCAAAAATTAAAGTAAACGATAAAGAAAAAGATGTTGCAATCAAAATTTTAAGACCAAATATTGAAAAAATTTTTAATGAGGAATTAGATGCTCTGATGTTGTTTGCCTATCTAATTGAAAATACTATCAAGAAAGCAAAAAGACTTAAATTAATAGAAGTAGTTCATTTATTAAGAGAGATAACAAATATTGAAATGGATTTAAGATTTGAAGCTGC
>CETL01137277.1_pt1 | contig 11245 bp, 10 predicted proteins | sample 356371 | NCBI WGS metagenome assembly CETL01 (sample SAMEA2622518, study PRJEB7988) | marine metagenome | biome: marine biome (ENVO:00000447); feature: surface water layer (ENVO:00002042); material: "saline water (ENVO:00002010), including plankton (ENVO:xxxxxxxx)" | depth 5 m | reverse complement strand
ATATAAATGAAATTTGATGAAATAAAACAAATCTTGAGAAGATTATACAAAGATCACGTTAATAGATACTTAAATAGAATATTTTTGTCATTGTTTTTGTCTATAATTGTATCAGCAGCAACTTCTTCAATAGCATGGCTGCTTGACCCTGCGGTGAAGAAAATATTCATTGAAAATAATCAAACATATGCATGGGTAATACCGTTAGCAATAATTTTAGCTTTCTCATCAAAAGGTATTTGTCTTTATTTAGCTAGAATATTGTTAATTAAAACTGGGCAAGAAATCTCTGGAGAACTGCAAACAAAAGTAGCTAGATACATATTAAATACTGATGTTTCTATTATTGAGAAGAAACATTCTGGAAAATTTATTTCAAATATAAATTTTGATGCTGGGCAAGTTAATTCTCTTGTAAGTACTGGTATTTTAAATGCTATGAAAGATAGCTTTACATTAATCGCTTTGGTTGGAGTAATGTTGTATCAAAATTGGAAATTGACACTCTTTGCTTTAATAATGATGCCCTTGGCGGCAGGACTTGCAAAGTCATTAGGTAAAAGAATTGGTAAAGTAGTTTCTGAAGCAGGAGAAGTATCTGGAAGGTTAACCGCTCATTTATCTGAAATATTAAAAGCTTCAAAAATGATAAGAATTTACCAAAAAGAAGAAGTCGAATTTGAAAAAACAAAAAAAATAATTATTGAAATGGTAAATAAATCTGCAAAAATATCGATGATAATTATTAGAGCTACTCCGTTAATGGAAATCTTAACAGGCATTATGATTGCGGGCTTCATATTTTTTTCAGGTTCATTAATTTCTTCAGGAGAATTACAAGTAAATCAATTTTTTTCATTTTTAGCTGCTATGATGTTGGCTTATCAGCCTATAAGATCCTTAGCTACTATCAACATGATTGTGTTCTCAGGGGCCGCTGGTGCCAAAAGGATTTATAAAGTTATAGACGAGCCTATAAAAGTAAATAATAACCTAGAACTTGCTGATTTGAATGTATCTAAAGGTGATATTCAATTTTCTAACGTTAGTTTTAAGTACGAGAATTCAAATGATAAAGCAATTAATGAGATAAATTTAAAAATTGATGGTGGATCAATGGCTGCATTTGTTGGTCATAGCGGAGCAGGTAAAAGTACAATTATAAATCTGCTTCCTAGATTTTACGACCCTCAAAATGGTGAAATATTTATAGATGGACAGAATACTCAGAAAGTAAACTTAAGCTCGTTAAGAAAATCAATTTCTCTGGTTAGCCAAGATGTAATCCTTTTTGATAGTTCAGTTAGAGAAAATATATTCTACGCTAATTCGAATGCGACTGAAAAAGAATTTGTAGATTCATGTAAATTTGCAGCAGCTGACGAATTTGTAAATGAGTTGCCACAAAAATACGATACATTAATAGGAGAAAACGGACTAAGATTATCCGGAGGTCAAAAACAAAGGCTTTCAATAGCAAGAGCGATATTAAAAAAATCACCAATTATTCTACTAGATGAAGCCACTTCTTCTTTGGATTCCGAGTCTGAAGAAATAGTACAAAGTGCCTTAAGAAATTTGACTAAGAATAAAACAACTTTAGTAATCGCACACAGATTATCAACGATACACAATGCTGATAAAATCTTTGTGATTAAAAAAGGGAAACTTATAGACTCGGGTAGCCATGAGGAACTTATTAAAAATTGTGACTACTATAAGTCTCTTTATGAAAAACAATTAAAATAAGTTTATGTTATTGTTTTACAGAATCTTAACACTAACACTATTTCCAATATTTATTTTAGTAATATATTTACGAAGATTTATTAATAAAGAACATAAGGCAAGATACACAGAAAAGTTTACAGTCAGTAAAAAATTTTTAAAAAATAAAACAGTTATTTGGATACATGCTGCCAGTATTGGTGAGGTAAATAGTGTAATACCCATAATAAAGAATATTTTAAAAAATAATAATATATTTATTTTATTGACATCTACAACTTTAAGCTCGGCTCAGATAATTGAAAAAAATGATTTTAGATTTGAAAGTTTTGAGCATCGTTTTTTTACAATCGATATAAATTTTTTAGTAAAAAAGTTTTTAGCGCAGTGGAAACCAGAGTTAGTTATATTTGTCGACTCAGAAGTCTGGCCTAATTATATCAATGAAATTTCTAAAAAGAATATACCTTTAATACTTTTAAATGGACGAATAACAACTAAGACTTTTAATAGATGGAAAATATTGCCAAGTTTTTCAAAAAAAATATTTAGTTCTTATAATTTATGTTTAGCCTCAAGTATTGAGTCTAAAAAAAATTTAATATCTTTAGGAGCAACCAATGTAAAATTTTATGGAAATATAAAATTTTGTGCAGATATTAAAAAATTAAAAGTTTATAGTTTTTTAAAAGAAAAATTACAAAATCAATTTTTTTGGTGTGCTGCAAGCACACATCCCGGTGAGGAGGAGGTTATTTTAAATGTCCATAAAATTCTTAAAAATCGAGGTGTTAAATTGAACACTGTTATAGTGCCTCGTCATATCTCAAGATCAAATAAAATTAATCAATTATGTAAAAATTTAAAATTAAAAAGTTTAATAATTAATAGTGAAAATGAAATATCTAAAAATTATGAAATCTTTATAATTAATTCTGTGGGAGTTTTAAATAGCTATTTCCATCAGTGTAAAAGTATATTTATGGGAAAATCTTTGTCTAAAGATTTAATTAAAGATGGTGGGCAAAATCCTATAGAACCAGCTAAGTGCGGATGTAAGATTTACCATGGACCATATGTTTCAAACTTTAAAGAAATTTATGAACTATTAAATAAAAAAAAAATAGCTTTCAAAATTAATGACGATATTGAATTAGCAGAAAGTTTATTTAAAGATACTATAAAAAAACAAAATTCAGATGAAGTTGGTATAGAAGATCTAAATAAATACGGTAATGAAGTGTTATTTTCAACAATTAACGAAATTTTAAAATTTAAAAATGATTATCAATAAACCTAAATTTTGGAATAATCTTAATTTTATTTCTTTTATTTTATCTCCATTGTCTTTAATCACATTGATTATTACCTTTTTAAAAAGAAAAATTTTTAAGAGTATTTATTTTAATATTCCTGTGATTTGCGTTGGAAATATATATGTTGGGGGAACAGGTAAAACCCCATTAAGTATTCATATATTTAATATATTGAAAAAAAAATTTAAACCGGGAATAATTAGAAAGTACTATGAGTCTCATCTAGATGAGATAAAACTTACTAAGAATAAAGTAAAAAAGATTTATTATAAAAAGGAAAGATCAAAAGCAATTTTAGAAGCCAAAAAAGATGGAAGAAATATTGTAATCTTAGATGATGGATTTCAAGATCAGTTTATACATAAAGACTTAAGTATAATATGTTTTAATAGTGTTGATCTGATTGGAAATGGTTTATTATTACCAGCGGGGCCATTACGAGAACCATTTACTAATATAAATAAAGCTAAAATCGTAGTTATTAATGGAAAAAAAAATAAAAAATTTGAGGAGAAAATTAAGACCATTTCTAAAAAAGTAAAAATATTTTACGCTGAATATATATCAGATGATGCTTTGAAATTTAGAGGAAAAAAAATTTTAGCTTTTGCAGGCATAGGAAATCCTAATAGTTTTTATAATTTGTTGAGAAAAAATAAATTGAATTTGATAAAAACAATAAATTTTCCAGACCATTATAATTTTAAAAAAGAAGAAGTAAAAAGAATAATTAATTACGCAAAAAATAAAAAACTTAAAGTAGTAACTACAGAAAAAGACTATTACAGATTAAAACTACAAGGAATTAAAAATATTAACTATATATCAATTAAATTAAAGATACATAAAGAGGTAGAATTTAAAAAAGAATTACTAAAAAATATATGAAGAAAATTTTATACTTTATCCAATCCTTAATAGTTTATATATTTTTTTTAATTTCTAAAATTATTGGATTAAAATTAAGTAGATTATTATTTTCTTATATTTTTAAACAATTTGGAAGTATTTTTAGATCAAAAAAAATAATATTCAATAATTTAGAAATAATAAATTCTAATATTTCCACAGATGAAAAAAAAAAGATATCTGAAAAAATGTGGTCAAATTACGGAAAAACTTTTATCGAATATGCTCACCTTAAAAGATTTAAAAAAAAATCAGAACATATTACAATTAAAAATAAAAAAATTCTTGATCAAATTTCAAACCAAAAAAAGCCTGTAATTTTTATTTCAGGCCATTTTGCAAATTATGAATTAATGTCAATGGAAATTGTAAAGTCTAATATTAAATTAGCGACTATATATAGACCTTTAAATAATTTTTTTTTAAATCCATTTATGGAATTTGTAAGAAGAAATTACGTTTGCAAAAATCAAATTAAAAAAGGTAGAAATGGCGTGAGGGATGCATTAAATTATCTTAAAAAGAATTACTCAATTGCATTAATGGTTGACCAAAGAGTGAGTGAGGGCACCAAAATTCCTTTTTTTAACAAAAATGCTTTTACTACAACCTTACCAGCTCAATTATCAAAACGTTTTGGCTGTGAAATCATTCCAATATATATAAATAGAATTAATAAAGAAAATTTTGAAATGGAAGTTTTGGATCCTATTAGTGTTCCAAAAAACAATGAAAATTATAAAATTCAGACTACGAAAAAAATTAATGAGGTTATCGAAAAGCTAATAGTGAGGGATCCAAGCCAATGGATCTTAACTCACAATAGATGGAAGTAAATCTTTAAAATTTTACTTTTTTTCTCTTAATTCCTCAAATCTTTTTTTAACCTCAGAAGGTGAAAAATAAGCTTCCTGCAATTCGACATTCCAATAATTTAGATCTTTTAATAATATTTTTTTTTTTGAGATCGCACACTCTACGTAATCTCCCCTTTCAATAATCTCAAAAGTGTTAGCTAAATATTTTAACTTTGCTTTTATATCACTCATAATTTAAATTATATATAATAAATCTATTTATATGAATATTGCTTTAATTGGAAGCGGTGGAAGAGAACACGCTTTATGTAAGAAATTAAAAGAAAGTAAAAAAATCAGTAAGATTTTTTGTATACCAGGCAATGCTGGTACAAATGAGATATCTACAAATTTAAATATAGATTTCAATAATTTTAAATCTTTGCTTAAGGAAATAAAAAAAAGGAAAATTAAGTTGGTGATTATTGGTCCAGAGGAACCTTTGGTAAATGGAATAGTAGATTTTTTAGAAAAAAATAAAGTTAAAGTTTTTGGACCAAATAAATTTGCTGCTCAACTTGAAGGTTCAAAAGCTTTTATGAAAAGAATTTGTAAAAAATACAACATACCAACTGCAAAATTTTTTGTGTGTACTAATTTATCAAAATTAAAAAAATCGATCAAAAATTTCAAAACTCCAATCGTGGTTAAAGCAGATGGATTGGCGGCCGGAAAAGGTGTTATGATTTGTAATTCGAAGAAACAAGTTTACAAAATATCTAATGAAATTTTTAAAGGCAAATTCAAAAGCTCTAGGAAAGTTGTAATAGAGGAATTTCTAAGCGGGGAAGAAGCTAGTTATTTTTTAGCTGTAGACAAAAAAGGCTTTATATGTCTCGGAACTGCGCAAGATCATAAAAAAGTTTACGAGGGTGAAATAGGCCCAAACACAGGAGGAATGGGTGCATATTCACCTGCTCCAATCATTACTAAAAGTTTAGAGAAAAAGATTATAAAAAAAATTGTTAAACCAACTCTCATTGCATTAAGTGATAAAAAAAATTATTACAGAGGTTTTCTTTATGTTGGGCTTATGATCAAAGATAATAACCCATATTTAATTGAGTACAACGTTAGAATGGGTGATCCTGAGTGTCAGGTAATTATGCCTAGATTAAAAACAGATTTGTTTAAAATCATATCTTTTTCTTTAAAGAATAAACTAAAAAATCTCAAAATTATTTGGAAGAAAAATAAATGTATGACTATAGTATTATGTTCAAAAGGTTATCCAGGTAATTATAAAAAAAATAAAGTTTTAAATTTAAGTGAAGTCAAAAATAAAAAAAATTTGTTCTTAATTCATGCTGGCACAAAAAATATAGAAAATAAAATTTATACAAATGGTGGAAGAGTATTAAATATTGTAAGCTTGGGAAATAATTATAAAAAAATAAGAAATAATGTTTTTCAAACAATAAAAAAGATAAATTGGAGAGAGAGTTTTTTTAGAAGAGATATTGGTTGGAGAGTAATCAAAAATTAATGAGAATAATTAGCGGTCAATTTAAGGGGAAAAAGATTTTTTTTACTAATTCATCCACTACAAGACCTCTTAGAGATTTTGTAAAAGAGAATATATTTAATTTATTATCACATACTAAAAAATTTCGAACTGACTTTAATAATTTAGAGATACTAGATTTATATTCTGGAGTAGGATCGTTTGGCATAGAATGTCTTTCTAGAAATGTTAATAAAGTAGTATTTGTTGAAAGAGATCCAACTGCTTTTTCAATTTTAAAGAAAAATATCTTGAAATTAGATTTATCTGCAAAAGTTGAATTAAATAATATAGATATTGATCATTTTATAGAAAGACCAAATACAAAAAAATTTGATCTAATTTTTTTAGATCCACCTTATAAAGATGTCACCTATTTAGAAATAGTAAAAAAATTAAAAAAAAAGAAAATTTTTAAAGATAAACACACTGTAATTGTTCATCGTGAAAAGAATAGTGAAGAAAAAATAAATAATCTCTTAAAAATATCATTAATTAAAAATTATGGTAGGTCAAAGATTATGTTTGGAACCTTTAAATAAATTTTTTTTAGTAATTATCTTTACCTGTTCCACAGCGGGTTGATTAAAAGGATTAATCTTTAAATCCTCACCCAAAAAGATAGTCTCAAAAATAAAATATGAGAATAATTTACCTAGTGTCGCCTCATCTCTTTTTTTTATCTCGATTGATAAGTGAGGAATGTTTTTATTTTTTAAAATGGTTAAAAATGCATTTTTCTGTTCTTGGATAACTTTATACGAATTCGATTTGTTAAGCGACCTCTTAAATAATTTACCAGAATTTTTAATTTTATTTTTTTCTTTTATTGAAAATAAATAGAAAAACTTATCCTGTGGTCCGTCTAGAAAAAGTTGTAATAGGCTATGATGATCTCTGGGCCCTTTAGATATAATTGGAATTAGCCCTCTACCTTTTTTACCAAGACTTTCAGCAATTAATTGCTGGCACCATAAAAGAAAAGTATCAAGTCCTGAGCAGTAATTAAGAAGTATTAATGAATTTATTTTTTTTGAACTATAAATTTTTGACATATTTATCAAATTTTTTATTAAAATATTTTTATCTTTACGTAAAAAATCTAAAGTATTTTTTTTAAATTTTGAAATATTTATCCCCATTAAATAACATGGAACTAACCCTGTTTCAGAGAAAACAGAATATCTACCTCCAATATGCTTTTTGTGAAAAATAATTTTTATTTTATTATTTTGTGCAAAAAAACTTAAATCGTTATTATTATTTTCAGTTATAATAAGCGTGTTTCTATTATTAAAATTCGCTTTGTTTTTAATAGAGTCAATAATCGATAAAACTTCTACAGTATTTCCTGATTTAGAAATGATCAAAAATAAGGAATTTTTTAAGTCTTTTGTTTTGTTAATTTTATTAATTAAGTCTTCATCCAAATTATTGAGGAATATAATTTTTTTTTTGATTTTATGCGTAAGAAATTGACCAATTGCCTCGGTGCCGAGTATTGAGCCCCCCATACCCAAAATAATTATTCTTTTAAATTTCTTATATTTTTTTAATTCACTAAAATTGAAATTTAATTTGTAATCCTTATTCAACGAATTTAGTAAATGATTTTTGTTTTTAAGATTTTCGATAGTTTTACTTATAAACTTCTGCAAGTTTTTTTTTGTAACACTTTTTAAATTTTTTAAATTAGATAAAGGAATAAAACGATTAAAATTCATATCTTTTTAATTTTTTCTAATTTCCTCCAGAAGAATGTTCTCAATCGCTGATTTTGTTTTTGGCTTAGTGGAATCTATTTTTTTATTATCATCTTCAGTATTTTTTGTTTTTGGTTTCGGTAATTCATTCATTTTGGGAGGTAAAGATAATGGGCCTCTCTTTTCAATTAAAAATTCATCTGTAGTTCTTGTCTTTTCATTTCTTAAAGCTTTGCCTACTTCACTAAACGAGGTACATGAAACTAAAAATATGAATAAGAATATAAATTTAATTTTCATTTTTTTTTGTAAACATAAATTCATTTAATAACATAAATATTATACCTATTGATATAAAAATATCTGCAATATTAAAACTGAACCAATGGAATTCCCCAATATGAAAATCAATGAAATCTGGAACCGCTTTAAAAATAACTCTATCGTAGAAATTTCCCAATGCACCACCGATTATTAATGAAAAAAATATCTTTTCAGAAGTTTTAGATCTTAACATTAAATAAATTAAAACTAATATTATCAAAAAAATTAGAATTGATAGAATATTATAATATATCCCAGCGTTTAAACTGAAAAGGCCAAAGCCTATGCCTGTATTAAAAACTAGATTTAAATTAAGATAGTTGTTAACAAATAGATACTTTTCATTTTCTAGGAGATTTAATATTAAATTTTTTGAATATCTGTCTAAGAAAAATATTATAAAAATAAAAAAAAGAAAGTAAATGTTTTCTTTTTTAAAGATCTTATCTTTTATACCTTGAAAATTAATCAGAGCTTATTTCCTGCTAAATTTAAACATCTTGTACATTGATTTTCTAATATTTTCCAGCACCTCTCGCATTTTTTTCCCTTAGCTTTGCTTACTTCAATTTCTATTTCGTTTTTCTCAGATAATTTTTTTTCTGCTTTGGAAACTATAAAATACTCGGCTAAATCAATATCATTAAGTAATTCAAATTTTTCTTTATTAATGTTTAATTTTATTTCAGCTTCTAAACTTGATCCTATCTCCTTACTTGCCCTTTTCTCTTCTATGGCAACATTAGCCTCTTGTTTTATTTTAAACAAATTTGACCATTTTTCATTAAGTTTATCATTTTTCCAATTTTTAGGTATCTTTACAAAATTATTTTCATGAATACTTTCATTTTTTTTGTCGACCAAACTATATATTTCCTCCGTAGTAAAAACTAAAATTGGCGCAAACCATTTTAGTAAGCTCTCTAGAATAATGTTGAGCACAGTAACACAATTCTTTCTTTTCTTAGAATTTAAGCTATCGCAGTAAAGAACATCTTTCCTTATATCAAAGTAAAAAGAGGAAAGATCCAAAGCACAAAAATTTAAGAGCTCTTTGTACAATTTGTGAAAATTATAACTTTTTAGATTTTCAGTCACAGAATTACTAATTAAAAATAATTTGTGTAAAATATATTGCTCTAGCTCATCAAATTCAGCTAAATTAATTTTTTCAAAATTTTGTTTTTCAAAATTATCTTTCAAATTTCCTAACATAAATCGAAAGGTATTCCTTATTTTCCTGTAAGACTCTGCGTGTTGTACTAAAATATTTTTGTCTATTCTTAAATCTTCTGAGTAGTCAGATGCAGATGCCCATACTCTAAGAATATCTGCTCCATAATTTTTTAGTATGTCCTCTGGAGAAATAACATTTCCCATAGATTTTGACATTTTCATTCCTTTGCCATCAACAACAAAACCATGGGAAAGAATGCTTTTAAAGGGAGCCTTACCTCTGGTTCCGCATGACTCTAGTAGTGAAGAATGAAACCAACCTCTATGCTGGTCAGAACCCTCTAAATACATATCTGCAGGCCATTTTAAATCTTTTCTTTTTTCTAAAACAAAGCTATGTGTCGAACCACTATCAAACCAAACTTCTACGATATCATTTAATTTTTCGTAATCATTTGGGTTGTACTTGTCTCCCAGAAAAACTTTTGGGTCATCGGTAAACCAACAGTCTGAACCTTGTTTTTCGTATATTGAAGCTATTCTATCTATAACCTTTTGGTCTCTTAACGGCTCTTTAGTTTTTTTATTAATGAAAATTGGCAAAGGAACACCCCATACCCTTTGTCTTGAAACACACCAATCTGGTCTCCCCTCTATCATAGACAACAGTCTATCTTTTCCTTTCTTTGGAAAAAAGTCAGTCTCATTAATTGAGTCAATAGCTTTTTTTCTTAAATTATTTTTCTGCATAGATATAAACCATTGTGGTGTAGCTCTATAAATAAGTGGCGCTTTAGATCTCCATGAGTGCGGATAAGTATGATTTAACTTATCGTTTTTTAATAATTTTTTTTGACCTTTTAATTTCTCTATTACGATATTGTCTGCCTTGAAGACATGTGTCTTTTCAAAAAAAGGAATTTCTTTAGTATAGAGTCCTGAGCCATCTACAGTGTAAAGTGAGGGAATATTATTTTTTAAGCATAAATTGAAATCATCCGGACCGTGACTTGGTGCACAGTGTACAATACCAGTTCCCTGTTCAAGATTGACAAATTGTGCATCTAGCATGGGAACATCATAGTCAAATTTCATTTTTAAAAATGGATGGCTGCAAATTGTGTTACGAAATTCTGAACCTTTAAATTTTTTTAACTCTTTATAACTTTTTATTTCACAAGCACTAACAATTCCTTTTACTAAATTTGTTGCGACTACAATTTTTTTTTCATTAAAATTTTGAAGATTTTCTATTTCTAATATTGAATAATCAATATTGCTATTGAATGCTAAGGCTTTATTTGCTGGTATTGTCCATGGTGTTGTTGTCCATATAATGATGCTGGTATCTTTTAAAAAATCTTTATCCGTTTCCTTTACTTTAAAACCAACATATATTGTGTTGGATGTATGATCCATATATTCAACTTCTGCATCTGCTAAGGCAGTTTTTTCTACTGTCGACCAAAGAACTGGTTTAAAACCTTGATATAGGCTTCCATCTAAAAGAAATTTACCTAATTCTCGAACTATCTGAGCTTCTGCTTCATAGCTCATTGTTGAGTAATAATTATCAAAATCTCCTACTACACCCAATCTTTTGAACTCTTTAATGTGAACATCAATCCAGCTTTCAGCGAACTCTCTGCACTCTTGTCTAAAATCTTTGATAGGAATTTCATCTTTATTTTTTTTCTTTTTTTTGTATTGTTCTTCAATTTTCCACTC
>CETL01133261.1_pt1 | contig 11257 bp, 9 predicted proteins | sample 356371 | NCBI WGS metagenome assembly CETL01 (sample SAMEA2622518, study PRJEB7988) | marine metagenome | biome: marine biome (ENVO:00000447); feature: surface water layer (ENVO:00002042); material: "saline water (ENVO:00002010), including plankton (ENVO:xxxxxxxx)" | depth 5 m | reverse complement strand
GCGTTGCCAAACCGCAATTCGTAATTACCAAGGCCACTACCATCATTACGATTTTGACTGGCCATATTATCAACCCAACGACCTCGACAGCGCCTTTTTAATCAATTGTATGTCATTACCTGAAATCATGATTTTCTTAGTTCTGGATTTCTGACCAGCGACGATACTAATATCGTTTTTGGGCACGCCGAGCAATTCAGCAATTACATGCAATACCGCATTGTTTGCCCTTCCACCTTCCGCTTTTGCTCTGACTGCAATTTTGAGATTTTTAGTCCATTGGTCATAGCCTAGCAAACAGGATTGACTAGCGTTAGGGGTTACGTGGACAGCAATCAAAATCTCGTTGGATAGGGTTTTTTGTAAGCATCCGTAAAACTCCAAGTTAATCCCTAGTTTTATCTAGTCTCAGGCGCAAAATAAACTGTCCTGAATTTGGTCATTGGCGAGGTGCTCTAGGGAAAAACGCAGGTTCATATACCATGGGTGAAAAAGGCACACTGAAAGGCATCGCAAGGTGTTGACAAACATTCAGCCAACGGCATTTTTCGATAACCCTTAAGGGCTACTAAAGGGGCGGATAATCAGGTCAAGTCCATGGTGGCAGAGGATACCGTTTTTTCAGTACTCTACGACAAATTTCTTTTTTGGGGCATCATCGTAGGAATTATCACATTCGCGTGGCTATTGTACGCAATGATCAGGTATCGTGCCAGCATTGTACCAGACACTACTGATGTCGACCACATTGTCGTTGGTTCCTTCCCTGTTGACCGCCATAATACCAAGCTTGAGGTAATGTTTTACGTCGTGCCAACCATTATTGTGGTATGGCTCGTAGTTCTTGCACTCGCATCCAACACAGCAGTATGGGTAATTCCTGATGAGGAAGAATCTTTTGATGTCGAGGTTATTGGTCAACAGTGGTTCTGGGAATTCAATTACAACGATGAATTGACTTGGCAAGACGATGCTCGTTTGACCGGCATCGATGTTGTGTGGAGCGACAGCGACGATAATGTCACAATTCAACACGTAGCCAATACCGACGCCACCAATGTCACGATAACCGTTGGCCCGGATACAGAATCATATCCACTCGATGTATCCACTGGTTCAACAATCATTGAGAAAACCTTCAGGAAATTTTCTGCTCTAGCGGTAGTAGTTGAGGACTCGACGGGTAACGAACTACATCGTTGGGGCCACATACCAATAAATCACAAGTTATCCACGGCAGCAGGCGATCATTTGATTATTCCATGCGACGATGAAGTTGTGCTAAATTTGTTTTCTCACTCGTCTGATTACAGCGACCTAAACAGTACATACTGGGGTGTTCAACACTCCTTTTGGGTGCCTGAATGGGGAATCAAGGAGGATTTAGTGCCTGGCTTGGAAGGTGGCACAGTCATGTGGTTCATGGCTGATGATGCTGGGACTTTCCCAATCCGCTGTGCTGAATATTGTGGACTAGATCACTCTAAGATGATTGGCTATGTGGATGTAGTCTCTCCAATCAGTTACGGTGCCGAATACTGCGACGATGATTCAGGCGTAGCGAAAGAAGGAGGCACCAACTAATGCGTGTCAGGACCATTAGTCTACTATCAATTGTGTTAATTTCCTTGGTTATGGTACCGCAATTGGATGCTGCTCCAGGCGGGATAGGCTCAGCCGGTGACAACGGCTGTTCATGTCACGGCGGTGAGTCTTCAGATACTGTCGTCACGGTAACGGGCCTTCCAGAAGTGTACAACTCTAGCGAGACATATCTGTTTACAGTAACCGTAACCAATGACGTAATGGAAATACACAATGGTGGTAGTACTGAGGGAGCAGACCCGTGGAATGGTCGTGCTGGTGGTTTCAGACTTTTAGCCTCCAAAGGAAGTGTAGTTTCTGTTGATCCTACATACGCTAAGGAGATGGACGGTGGCCTGACTCATACTGCTGAGAGTAACCACGTCAGGTCGTGGGATTTTGAGTGGACTGCACCTGCTGATGATTCACAATTTGTTGAATTTAAGGTATATGGCAATGCGGTAAATGGCGGCAACGGATTCAATGGCGACATGTGGAATAGTTTCGAGACCACTATTGCGGGTTTCTCTGCCGGTGAAATGGCACCGAGCGTCAGAGCCTTGGTGCTATTACTTACCGCCATCGCGCTCGCTCTAGGGTTGATTCTGCTCGGTGTGATGTGGGTTTACTACTCCCGAAACCCTGATACTTTCAGCATCTACAGTTTCTGGAGTTACCTCAAACCGTGGTTAACCACAACCGACCACAAGCAAGTAGGTATCATGTATTTCTTGTATGGTTTCTTCTTCTTCTTAGTTGGTGGATTCTTGGCACTCCTATTCAGGATTCAATTAGCTGTTCCAGAGAACACCTTCCTTACTGAAACAGAGTATAACTCGTTCTTTACACTACACGGAACCACTATGATTTTCTTGGCTGCCATGCCAATGATAGCAGGTTTCATGAATTACGTTCTACCACTACAGATCGGCGCTAAGGACCTAGCATTCCCACGTATCAACGCAATGGGATTGTGGATGTTGGTATTCTCTAGCCCGCTAATCTACACTGGAATTTTCACTGGCGAAGCCGCTGACATTACCTGGGTTATGTATCCACCATATTCGTCACTTACGGAGGCTAACCTTGGAGAGGGATTGTCGCAATATGGTGCCAACTTGGGGACTACTGCGTTCCTATCAGGCATGTTCATGCTTGGTGCTTCCTCAACACTCGGTGGTGTCAACTTCATTACCACTGTGTTTACCATGCGAGCACCTGGCGTCACATGGATGAAGATGCCGCTGTTCACATGGTCGGTATTCGTCAGCGTATTCATGCTTTACATGTCACTCCCAGCACTTATCATCGGTATTGTATTCTTACTATTTGATCATACCATCGGCACGGTGTTCTTTACCAGCGGTGGAGATAGCTTACTGTTCCAGCATTTGTTCTGGTTCTTCGGTCATCCTGAAGTATACGTAGTGATTATCCCTGCCTTCGGCATTGTCTCTGAGGTACTTGCAACCAGCGCTAGACGGTCGATATTCGGCTACAAATCGATGGTCTTTGCCATGGCCGGTATCGGTGTTGTTGGGTTCATTGTTTGGGGTCACCACATGCTGACTTCCGGAATGGATGCCTTCTGGCGAGCTGCTTTCATGATTACCACAATGGCGGTTGCGATTCCGACGGGTGCTAAGATATTCAATTGGTTAGCAACCATTTGGGGTGGCAGTTTAGTCATGAAGACTCATACCCTGTGGTCACTAGGTTTCCTAGTTACATTCACATTGGGTGGCATCTCTGGAATGTTCTTCCCAGTTGCTGGGTTAGATGTTCACTTCCATGATTCCTACTTCGTTGTCGCGCACTTCCACTACGTATTCATTGGTGGAACCGTGTTTGGAATTTTGTCTGGAGTGTATTACTGGTATCCGAAGGTAACCGGTAGAAAACTCAATGAAACCCTCGGCATGTGGCATTTCCTGATTGGTTTCTCGTCATACAATGCGGCATTCTGGCCAATGCACAAACTTGGTATCATGGGTATGCCGAGAAGAACTCACTCTTATTTGGAGGAAACCGGCTTTGCAGAATACAATCTGGCGGTTAGTATCTTTGCGTTTATCTTTGGATTGAGTCAACTGCTCTTGGTGTGGAATATTTTCGCTTCTGGACGCAGCGGTGAACCAGTCGGCAAAGATCCGTGGGGCGGATGGTCGCTCGAATGGTCAACAACCTCGCCGCCACCAACCCCGTCATTCCATGATATTCCAACTCAGGGCGACATGAATGAATTGTATGGTCACCACAACCATGATGAAGACAAGACCACAGTCGCTGAAAAATTATGGAAAGCCAAACCAAAGGGGGCTGAATGATGAGCGGTTTCAATAATCACGTTGACAATTCCGTCTGGGGCAGAGCCGTTTTGATGGCTGGAGCAATATTGACTATTGGCATAGTTGCTTTTGCCGCTTTGGGACTCGGCGTTGGTAGCGTCAAGCACGACGAGTACATGGAAGCCAAGGGCGAATACAAAGATGCCCTAAAAGACACTTCTCTGACTGAGAGTGAGCTATACAAGATTCATCACCATGAAATCGATGCTCACCTATCATACCTGACCTATTGGGTTGCAGGAGTTACAATACTCGCAATCAGTGGAATATATGCGATTTTCTTGGGCGTTGGTGGCTTCTTTAACTCTATACAGCCGCAGGAAGATCACGGGCATGATGACCATCACGATGATCACCACGACGAGCATCATGGTTCAGCATCACCAATCGTATTCTGTACAGGTGTGTTACTATTTTTGATGGGCTTCCCTGATTTTGTTGAGGGCATGAGAGCATTACTCTCTCAAGGTGGCACTTTTGCTCCTGGGGACATGGTACTGAGCACCATCGGTCTGACCATTATTATGATCGGTGTTGCGAATTGGTGGCGTGAAGATTTGCCGTTTATTGGCCACGGTGAGCAAATCGCCACATCTGCTCCATTCGAAGGTGAGCACATTAGGAAAGCGGGATTATGGGTTTTCATTATGTCTGAAGTCATGGTATTCGCAACCTTCTTTTCCTCATATCTGAGAATACGCACAGAATGGTGTACTAAGTGGGCATTCGACGAGGGTAGATGCGGTGTCGGTATGACCGAAGGTGACATTGTGATGACAGCCTCTGATTATCTACGGCCCGGCGGTGCTGCGGGGACTGGAGATTTTTGGACCATGCTTCCGGGCGCAGTCAACACCTTCGCGCTCATTGTTTCATCTTACACCATTGTTCTAGCACTCAAGACTGCCAAAGACAAAGATTGGGAAGCACCCAAAGGCGCATTGAAGTTCCTTTTGCCTGACAAGAAAACGGCGGTTAGAAATTACCTCATTGCAACCTTAGCCCTTGGTTCGATGTTTATCGTATTGAAACTTGTTGAATGGAGCCACTTAGTCGCTGAAGGTTTTACCGTTGGCACGGTTCAAGGTTCAATTTTCTTTGTGGCGACCGGCGCACACGGACTGCACGTATTCGTAGGTCTGCTAATCATGCTCTACTTAGTTTTCAAAGCAGACACGGTCGGTTATGACGAAGAAAACGGTCAGGGCATTGAGTATTTTGGACTATATTGGCACTTTGTCGATTTGGCGTGGGTGGTAATATTCCCAGCATTCTATTTGTATTGAGGTGATTAAATGGGCGAACACGCAGAAACGGGATTAGAAAAATGGTTACTTGACAAAACCGGTAAGGATATCTATTTTTGGAATTTCCAAATTTTGATGTTCTTCACCCTGTTTGAGGTGGGCGCGGTGTTCTTTGAGGTAATTCCGGGAACCGATATCAGAATTACTAGATACATGGTGTGGGCGATATTGATCGTAGTTGGCATAATCAAGGGTTATGGCATTGCGGCATACTTTATGCATCTGCGCGGTGACCCGAGAATTTACACTAGAACAGCACTATTTCCGGTGCTGTTTGTGCTATTGATGATGTGGGGTATTGGATTGTCCAACCCAGAAGCAATTACAGAGTTGCCAGCATGGTGTACACCCGATTGGGATTACGCGACAAATAGATGAAGGATTGATATAACTCCAGCCTCAGGTTGCTGCATGGTTTCTAAGAAGTCACTGTTAGCGGCTTTGGTAATAATGATGTTCTGCATCTCTGCCATACCAACCGCTACAGCCTACAAAGGCTACCAACTGTCAAGGGGTCCAGTGGATGATTTTACCCTTACTAATCAGGATAACATACAGATGAACCTATCAGACTTCCGAGGCGACGTTGTTGTGGTCGCGTTCATCTTCACCAAGTGCCCAGATGTATGCCCAATCATCACCCAGTTGCTACGAAGCGTGGAAGCCGAACTTGGCGAGGAATATCAAGAACATATCTCAATTATTTCGGTCACAGTTGACCCAGGCTATGATACGCCCGAGCAACTCAAAGCTTACACGGAGATGCACGGTGCAAATTGGCCTCATCTAACTGGTGAGTTGGAATATATGGAAGGCATATGGGATAGTTTTGGTTTAGTTGTCCAGAAAAATGTCCTTGCCGCTCATTTAGGTGAAATTAATGGCCACCAGTCTGCTGATTCTACGGTAGTCTTTGTTAACGAATCAGGTGTTGCTATTGAATTGATGAACACACCAACTGCCTGGTCAACCACGAAATTCGCTGCCCAAGAGGCTGGTTGGGAATTGAACTATTCGGTCCATTCAGAATTTGGTACTATGCTGACCGGCATCGACGGAATCGACGCTCCAGAGGATTATTCTTGGTATTGGAAACTAATGACTTTCAATATCGAGACAGAGTCTTGGGACGAGTCTACGCTTGGCGTTGATTCGGTCGAATATCCAGACAGCGCTAATGTTGCATGGTTGGCATCGACAGCCAACGCTTCACTACTGGAGACACCGGGTGACAATACCTCATCAGTTTCAGTAGTTTTCCCCGACAATACCTCTGCCAGTCAAGTTATCACAGAATACACCGGCTGGCAATTAACTACTTCAGCATTTGACGGCGCAGGCATCAGTTTCTCAGCGCCAGAGTCGCAGTGGGGCCACTACATGGAGTCAATTGATGGTGAGTCTCCTGCCGATGATAACAATAGTTGGTGGTGGGAATTGCATCAGTGGAATGAGACCTCGACATCGTGGGAATCAAGTAACGTGGGAATGGATTCAATCGTCGATCCGGCTTATCTAGCATGGGCGCCAAACTATACCGATGACTCGACAATCCCCGCACCGGGAGTCTATACCGAAGACAACGGACAAGTCTGTAACGGGCATGGCTGGGAAATGGGCAGTGGTGCAAACAAACACTGTATGTGTAATGAAGGGTATGAGTGGCCAGAAGACTCAATGTTATCGTGCGTGCTCGCTGATGTTGAAGAGGAATACTATGTCGGACATTCTACCACGACACTAATTCTAGACACCCAGAGGCGTCCAGCAATTGCCTGGACTGGAGACAGCTGGAATGTTCAGGAGTTCATTGGTGACTTGGAGAGCTTAGTTGAAAATGAGGGATTAGTCGAGGTTGAATCCAGCGGCATTCCCGGTTTTACCGCTATTGCTAGCATCGCAGCAATCTCTATTGCTGCCATCAGAATAGGTAGAAAACAACTCGATACAGAGCAATAATCGGTATTATCGGCCACTAAATATACAGGGCAAAATACTACAAAGAGGAATCTTCCCGCAGAATTGTTGCAGAGATCGCATAGCCCGGTAGTGCGGTGGACTTGAAATCCACTGTCGTAAGACGCGGGGGTTCGAATCCCTCTCTCTGCGCCAAATGTATTATCCAACTAAACGACTTTTACTGATGGAAGAGTTCTCAAACTAAATCCTCTTTAGACTAATCATGCGGAGGCCTAAACTCGCACTGCTGCTCATCTTCACGATGGTTCTAGTGGGATGTTTAGGTCCTGATACTGCAGAATGGGGTAGTGGCGGCGTTGAAGTTGACTTTTCCATAGAGGAAACTGCAATTACCACCAGCCTAGGTGCCTCAAAATCAACCTATGAAAGTCTGTCACCAATAGGTTGCGATGTGGGTGAGGAAGTTACCCCGGCCAAAAATGCCAGTACGAAAATAAAGTTCACAGGCTTCCTTTCGGCTAGTGTATTGTACGATTCACACGACCCAATTAACGGCGCTAGAAACATGGATACCGCCGTTACTGCAGCAGTAGCAATACAAGCGATGCCAATTGGTGATGCACGCAATGTTAAGGACGGCGAGGGCGCTCGTATTGATATCAAGGAGTGGAATATCCCGCTAATGCCGGAGACTAGAGCAGGATCTGTTGATTTGGATGAGATTGACAGCGATACAGATTCTGACTGGTATGTCCTCGGTCTGATTCCCACGACTGAGAACGTCAATGACGGCTTCTTAGCACTAACAGAGTGGCATAAACCGATTACCATCCATGGCTATCTAATCAGTCCAACAACGGTAAATGGCTCGGCTTTTACCATCGATGGTAAGGCCCAAACAACCGGCTATTACCGAAGTTCTGGTAGCATTGCCCACACTTTGACAGATAATTGCAATCTTCAAGTCGGAATGAACAATCGTCAATCAGTATACGTATTAGTTGACAAGATAGAGATTGATGACCGGGTGATAAGCGCCAGTGGCAACCATGACGATGAGTGGAAGTATGGCGATGTCCCATTCATTGGCCGGGCCGGCTTCATCACCTTCTTCCTGTTTGTTGGTGTTGGTGGGGCAGTTGGTATGTTTCTACTGTCGCAAATGATCGTGCGTCAGGGTGCCAAGGAGACTATGAAAACTCTACTCGGTGAGGAAGGTCTACAAAAAATTAAGCAGGTTGCTGCTGATTTACGGAATCAGAGAAAGTCTGGTTCGATCACGCCAACTGAGCGTAAGCGTCAACAAGCGAAAGAAGATAAGGCCACGCAAAAGCAACGGGCTCCTCCAAAGCGCTCCTCGAAAAAAGATGATTCAGGTATCGCCGGATTTGACCTAGACAGTGCACTAACCGGGGGTTCTACTGATGGCCCAACGGATTTCGGTGGTGGGGCGCCATCTGTTGTCGCCACCCAAGAATCAATTAAGCTGGAAAAAGAAATGGCTAGGTCAGATGTGGTCAATTCTGGCGGCTTTGCGCCACAAGAGTCTTGGAATCCGCCGCCAGCAAAGCGTGAACGCTCTCCAGTCAGTAATGTAGTGTCTAGTGAAACCCCTCCTAAACGGAAAGAACACTTCTCCAGCGTTCGTAATGATTCGGCAGCGCGCAAAGCCGCTGCCAAAGCACCGGTCAAGCGTCGGGCGGCCAAGAAGCGCAAAGCAGTCTCTCAGCCCAAGCCGGAACCGGAGTACGAGACTAAACAAGAACAGTTTGAAGAAGAGGACGACTTCTCTGACTTCTCGCTATGATCAAACAATGATTCCAATTGCTCCGGGTAATACTTCCATCTTGAGTGGTGTAGAACCGATATTCTCCCCGTCAACATTGATGGCTGTTGGTTTTGGTGTCGAGATTTTCAGGGTCTTGAAGCGGTAATAATCGACCATTGGATGGAATACGTGTCGGCCTTCGGTTTTCAATTGGCTAAAGGCTTTGAGGATTTGACCGCGCTTCATTTTCTTCAATATACCAATATCCATCATGCCGTCATCAAGCGTTGCGCCCGGTGCAAGTGGTAACAGAGAGCCACCAGTCTGGCTGTTTTGAATTAGGAATAATGTGAAGTCATCTTCAATCGCGTGTCCGTCTATGGTCAGGGTTGCATGTCGTCGATTGTTAGCCATAATTGCCAGCAATATTCCAACATCATAACGCATCGGACCCATCCAGCGCATTTTCTCTGCTCTAATAGTCGAGTCAACACCCAATCCCCAAGTGACAAGATTAGCACTGTAGCGGGTTAGTTCTCCATTTTCACTACCCGGCAGGCCGGCAACCATGTCAACTTTCGCCAAGTCAAGCAGTTGATAATTACCGCCACAGATGCGACTAATCGCCTCCTCAGTGCTACTTATCTTGAGATCATTGGCCATCGAATTACCGGTTCCCGCCGGAATAAGACCAACCCGGCACGAGGATTTTACCTGCATCAGTCCGGTGATGACCTCGGATAAACTTCCATCACCACCTACTACTGCTACCACATCGGTTGCTTGGGTCGACAAGTTTGCCGCTAACTCGATTAACTCACCAGAGTAGCTGGACAAATGCATGGTCACTTCGATTGACTGTGCTTCAAACGCGTTCTTGGCTTGCTGAGCTATTTTCTCCCCGCGCTTCTTACCAGAATACGGATTAACCATCAGATGAATGACTTTAACCTCATCACCTTGAGTTACTTCTTGCGCGAAAACGTTAGCGTAAACTGGCCGATGAACGCCCTTCTTTTTCTTGGTTGTCAGGTCGGGCAAAAACTCGATTATCGTCGGTCCATTACCGCTTGAGGCCATGCTAGCGGATACGGGTTAGCCGCATGAATACTTCCCTACAGGCCAAAGCAAGCACTCAATTATGCTAAGCCGCAGGCATCAACCGGTGCCGAGCGTGGAATGGAGCGAAGCCGATGTTCGATTCATGAGACGCGCGCTAGAGGTCGCAGAAATTGGCCGTGGGCGAGTTTCGCCTAATCCATTGGTCGGCTGCGTGTTAGTGCAAGATGGCGTAATTATTGCTGAAGGCTGGCATGACCATCTCGGAGGCTTGCACGCTGAGCAGATGGCAATCCATGACGCTGAGCAAAAAGGTCACTCGCCTAACGGCTCTACTGCTTACATTACTCTCGAGCCGTGTAATCACTTTGGTCGCACACCACCCTGCACTCAAGCATTGATGTGGGCTGGCGTGAGGAAAGCCATCGTGGCGCACTATGACCCAAATCCAACGGTTCGTGGGAAAGGGGTCCAAGTGTTGGAGGATGCTGGAATTGAGGTTAAGACCGGATTACTTGAAGCTGAAGCCGCCCACCAGATGCGTGAATTCCTGTATTGGTGTGAGCACAGAAGACCGATTGTTACGGTAAAACTCGCAGTTGACAAGCATGGTTCAGTCGACGATCGCAGCCAATCTGCTGGCCGCTTTACTTCTGAAGGCTGCCTTGATGCCGTTCATCAATTACGCAAAGAATGCGACGGGATTATTGTCGGTGTTGAGACAATTATCCGTGATGACCCTTCGTTAAACATACGTCGAGTTCCTGCAGAGCGCCAACCGCTGCGCATCGTAATCGACCCCAATGGCAGAATTCCCAAAGAAGCACAAGTACTGACAGATGGTGGCGAAACAATGGTGCTGAGTGATGATTTCAGTAATCTTCCTGCTTTGCTGAACCGCCTTGGCGATATGGAAATTCAGCGTGTGATGGTTGAGGGCGGACCGGTCACCATCATGCATTTCTTGGATGCCGGATTGGTCGATGAATTCTATTTGGTCCAAGCAGATGTTGAGCATCAAACACCGTATCCTTCTGGTATTGATTCCCAAACAATTACTGCTGCAGGATTAAGTCTCAATCAGATCATCACCTGGGGTGATGAGTCAGTGCAACTGTTCAGCAGACTTGATTAGTATCGTAAAAAATATCATCGATCCAACGCGTATTGTCCCACGTCGTTCCGCAAAAGTTAGCCCCTGTCACGGTTGCAACGAGGAAGATCGCATCCGTTAAATCAGCATTGTAAAGGTTTGCATTGGTAAGGTCAGC
>CETL01029715.1_pt1 | contig 11280 bp, 11 predicted proteins | sample 356371 | NCBI WGS metagenome assembly CETL01 (sample SAMEA2622518, study PRJEB7988) | marine metagenome | biome: marine biome (ENVO:00000447); feature: surface water layer (ENVO:00002042); material: "saline water (ENVO:00002010), including plankton (ENVO:xxxxxxxx)" | depth 5 m | reverse complement strand
GTTTCCTAGATAATAAAAACTTTCAATCTCTACTCCAATTTTTCTTTCAGCAATATGGCCCGGCGAAAGTATTGTAGATTTTACTCTTCCGGCGGTATTCATCTATAGTTTTCACATTTAACTAGCATGCGTTCAATAGATGGTTCATCATTTTTGTTAAGCACATCATCTTTTGATACCCAAGCAACATCTTTTGACTCTTCGCTTACAATAACAATATCTGGATTCATTTTTGAAGTAAAAATATATCGTATATCATAATGGTAGTGGGGCGGTATATTTTTATATTGTGGGATACGATGAATATCTAAATCAAATATTTTATCTGAGACAATAGAAAAATCGTCTAAACCAGATTCTTCCACTGCTTCATTGTACGCTACTTCAAGGAGGTTTTCATTTTCATCAGCATGTCCGCCTAGTTGAAGCCATTTATTCAATTTTTTATGATGGGTCATTAAAATCCATTGATGCGTATCATCAACAATCCATGCTGATCCTGTAAAATGACCGTCTAGATTAGATCTACTAAAACAGTTTTTACCTTCCTGCAAGAATTTCAACATTTTTTCAATCTTGATTGCTTCGTCAGGATTATTGGATAAGTAGTGATTTAGTTCATTTTGAAGCGCTAGAATGGACATAATAATAATAATATTTTACGGAGATTTATTTGCAATAAACCAAATATTTTTGAGTAAAAAAAAACCCCAATAAGTATCAGGGTTTTTAAATAAATAAGCAAAAAATGTATTCTATTCTACAGTATCTCCACCCAAGAGATCCTCAAGCTTGAATGCACCATCTTTTTCCATTTGTTTTGCTGCTGTTACAACCTTTTTTCTCGCATCATCTACGTCACGCTTTGGAACCGCACCTTCAACAGGTTCAAACATTGCCTGCTTTTTCTTTGGTAATACCCCAAGAACTTTGTCCGATATAGACTGATCCATCCCCTTGAGAGCTAAAGAGACAGCATCTAGATCTACAGCATTCATCAGATCACGAAGTAAGTTGTCCGGAAATATTTCAAAAATCGAATCAAATGTAATTCTATATTTTTTAACCTGCTCAGCAAGCTCTGGATCTTCTTGTTCAAGATTCTCCATAAAAATCGCTTCGTCCTCTGGGGGCATATCTCCAAGAAGATCTGCTAAATCCTTACCACCACCTCTGGAAAAATTTACCGTTTTGGGAAGTTGTTTAGATTTTTTGTTTAATTTATTAGCAATTTGCACCACTGCTTCTAAAGGAACATCGTTGAGATTTCCGATACTAACTAACACCTCTCTTTTTTGTGCTTCATCCAAACGCTCCATAACAGCTGACCGCTTTTCTCCTTCTAGCTGAGCGAGAGTAATTGCAACTACCCTAGAGTCCTCCGATGCAACAAGAGCAATCAATTGTTCATTAGTTAGCTCTTTTAAAAATTCAAATGGCTTCCTTGGTTCATCATCCTCTTCTTGAACAAACTTTTCACTTACAAAGGAAAAATAGAATTCTTCCATAACCTGTTTTTTAACAGAAAAAGCAACGCTGTTTACACCTCTCATTGCAGCCCGAATCTTCCGAATCTCTGTTTTATCCAGATCGTTCACCAAATTTAATGCAAGACTTTCTCCTAAAACGGAAAATAAAATAGCAACTTTTTGCAGTCCCGATAATTTATTGTAATCTGAGATCATGATGGCCTCTTATTTTTTCTTTTTCTTTTTCTTATTATCAGCGTCATCAGTTTCTTCAGCACTTGGTTCAGGTTCAGGTTCAGGTGGAGCCTCTTCAACTATCCAGTCTTTAACGATTTTACTTGCTGCTTGAGGTTGTCCAACGCTCATTGAAACAACGGCCTGCTTCATATCATTCACTTCGCTTTGCAAAACAGCTATATCCTCGTTTTGAGTTGGCGGCTGTGGTGGAGGTTGATTGGTAGTAGAAGTATTATTCACCTTAACCTCTGAATTATCTTTTTTTTTAGGTCGTCTTGGGGGATACATCATCCATGGCGGTGGCATTTGCTGTTTAGGCTTACTTACAAGCATAAATACTAAAGCAACAATTAAACCTATAACCAAAGCTGACAATACTGAAACTAAGATAACCATACCTGTTCCACTGCCACCTCTATTTGACTGTCTGTCTAGCTCAGCTTGAGCCTGATCTAGCATTGCAAGCTTCTCAGCTATTTGAGCGTCAAGACTATTGCGCTCTTGTAGCTTTTCTTGGACGTTTGACTGCGCAGCACTAGCAGCAGAATCAGAGATGTTTGCTGCACCTAAAAACGATTTTAAGTTTTGAATTTCTTCATTCAGAGCTTGCAAGCGTATTGAGTCTTGCTCAAGCATGGATTGACGTTCTTGATCATAGGATTTGTCGCGAGCGGAAGCTTCAAGCTCAGCAAGCTTTGACTGAAAATACAAACGATCCTCTTGGCGTCTTTCAGATTCAGAATCTTTGTAGTCTTCTAATTCTTTTTTCCAGTCAACTTCTCCAAGCCTTTCTCGTTGGCTTTCAAGAGTCTCGAGTTTCTCAGCTATATTTTTTAGTAAAACCTGCTCAGCAGATTTTTCATCACGCCTTTCTTTAAAGCTTGCCGTCATTATGCTTAAGACATCTCCGCGTGGTCTGTTAAAGCGCGATGCAACCATTACAACTTGGCGTATATTTTCGATTAATTCTGGAGCTGCACCCTCTTGAATAATTATACTTATCTCCATATTTCTAACGCTAGCCATTGAAGGCTTCATTTCTTTTTCGGTTCGAGATACAACATTGTCACTTACGGGGGCATCCATAGGCACGTCCGGGGAAGGGGCAGGGCTTGGATCTGGAGATTCTGCAGTAAAGTCAAACCCTGGAATTGGTAGACCAACTGAACCGCTAGCTGGAGCATCGCTAGCTGTTACCATATCGCTCGCTGACTGTAAAGATTTAATCGTCCCATCACTTGGAGAAAATGTTGTTTCGCTTTCGATAGCGCTGCTGACATCAAGATCAACGCTAACATCAATTACGTATTTCCGGTTGTCGATTACTTTTTCCATCGCATCTGATATGCGATTTCTAAGACTATTCTCGATCATGAGTTTTTGGGCTAGGTATCCGTTAGACTGCCCCATTATTATTGAAAATAATAGAGTTGCCATAAATACAAACTTTGTACCCATTTTATTCCGCTTTTTCATATTTGCTCCCTTGTTCATATGAATTTATTTACCTCAATTAAATTTTATTTGGTGCTAAAAAAGTTATTTCAACTCGTCTGTTCCTCGATTTTTGTTGAGGAGTAGAGTTATATTTTTGAATTAGGTCCGCTGTAATAATCTCTGCGGTATTTTTATCCCGTGGCACAAATTCCCCATAACCCACAGATTGTAGACGAACTGGATCTACCTCAAGACCAATCAAAAGCCGTACAACTGCAGCTGCTCTTGCACCTGAAAGCTCCCAGTTGCTAGGATATTTTTCTCTAAGATTCTTTGGCAAAGGGTCACTATCGGTATGCCCTTCTACTGCAATCATAAAGTAGGATTCTTCAATTGTAGGTACAATTTTCTTTAATATTTCAAGAAAACCCGGCTTAGTTGTTGCAGAACCTGGCTCAAAACTAATATCAGATGATATTCCAATAGTAACTCCTTTTGGGCTAGTGGTTACTTCAACTGGCGGCTCACCTGATTCTGAATCTTGTCCCATTTCTTCAACCATTTTTGTTGCAGCCTTGTGTATATCGCCCAAGCTCATTGCTTGATTGTCAATCTCTTCTTTTGTACCCACAGATTTACCCATACTGTCAGCCATATTTTGAAGTTTTACGGGATCAATCGTAGAAATTGCAGCAAGCAACACAAAAAATGCAAAGAGAAGCGTCATCATATCAGCAAAAGTTCCAAACCATCCTGGAAGTCCCTCATCAACGAGTTCCATACCTTTCGCCATAAATTTTTTCTTTTCTTGAGGTGTTACCGCCATTGTTTATTCACCGCCCTCAGTCTTCCATTCTTTTGGAGGAATATATGAATTTAACTTTTCACGTACTATTATAGGATGTTTCTTTTGATGAATCAAGCGTGCAGCTTCAAGCTGTAAGTTTTGTTCTGTGCTTGAAGCGGTAATGCGTGTTTTAATTTTATCTGCCATGGGCAAGAAAAATAAGTTAGCAAATATAGCTCCATACATTGTTGTAATTAATGCTGCTGACATTCCAGCGCCTAGAGTATCAGTTCCTCCGCCTTCACCTCCAAAACCTGACAGCATAACAACTAGACCAATCAATGTTCCCACCATTCCCCAGGCAGGGGCCATAACACCCATTGATTTAAAAAGACCCGCTTGAGTATTTTCACGAAGCTCTCTATAGTCAACCCTGGTGTTTAAGATCTCAGTAATTTCCTCTAAAGAGTACCCATCAACTACCATTTGTACACCATCTTTGAAGAAAAAACTACCAATACTTTCAATATGTTTTTCTAGATCGGCAGTTCCTTTTCTACCTGCCTCTGCAGCTTCGACTGCTTCATCCACTAAGCCGCCTAATGTATCTCTTCCACCCTTAAAAACAGCTCCCATCGCTGCTCCAAGCTGAAGTACGTCTTTTAAGGGGAATGCAACGGCAACTGATGCTAACATGCCTCCGAAAACAATTCCAAAGCTCGACGCAGATACAAACATTCCCATATCTGGTGTCATCAGAAGAATACTTCCTACAATTGCTCCCAATCCTAATACGATTCCTACTAAAGTTGCAATATCCATGATTAATCCTCTATCAGTGTTGTTGATTTAAGCCTGTTTTCATGTAATGCTTTGAGCACATTTCGCACATCGTCATACTCAGGATCCATTCGCAGAGCCAAATTCCAATTAATGGTAGCGCGCTGAATGTCACCTAGTTTATAATAAATAGATCCCCTTCTGGCGTAGGCTAACGCAAGATTGGGGTTTAGCTCTAAAGCTGTTTCTACCTCCTGCAAAGATGCTCTATAATTTCCTGAATAAAAATATCGTAACGATCGAGACAAATGACGCATCGCATCATTCATCTTCTGTTCACTAACATTGCTATTTAGTTTAACTGCTTTCAGAGAATCTTCAAGAAACTTTGAATGTTGTTCCATAGCTGATAATCTTGTCATAAGGTTACGCATTTCGTTAGTCATTAAACCCATAGAATCCCGCAGGGTGTGAACAGTATAATCTGCTAATTTTAAAGTCGTATCTATTGCAGCCATATCTAGTTTTCCTGGTTGCAACATTGGGGTAGGAGAGGGGCCACTTCCAGGAACGTTTGAAACAGAGCGTCTAGGAGCTGTGATTTCAAAGCCTAAAGTTATAGCAGAATGCCCTTTCCAATACCGCTCTTTCCATTTTGGAAGTTTTTCTATGTGGGTGAACCCTAGGTTCAGGCGATAATCCGAGGTAAGGGGGATGCGGAGTCCCACATTGATGCCGTTCCCGTCGAATTCACCCACAATATCTATACCACCCCATTTATCTAGAAAGGGGGTGTTAAAAATTGTTCCAAAAAAGACACCTGCATTGGTACTTGCAGGTTCAGTAGCCAATGAGTCGATAACCTTTACTGTATCGATAGCGCCAAAGCCACCTGTTCCAAAACCAATGAAGGTATTGAAAGTATAATTGTTTATTTTCGATTCGCTACTGACGATTCCAAAGAATGATAATCCAGCAGGATCAAGGTTTAAGCCTGATTTATTATTTTCAAAAATAATATCTTGTAGTCCTAAAGAGAATGAAATATTATCACGGACTAAAACCCGCTTTTGAAAATGAAAGCCAAATTCTACTGGAGCTTTATATGTTGATACTTCAAGATTTGCAAGTCGGGTAGTATCGCCCCCTGTAGCAGTTGAGACCCCCCAGCTCCAGCCGTTTGCAAAGTCCATAGAATAGTATGCACCTGTTGCTGTATTGAACGGTGCAAGGTTATGAATTTCCGTGCCAGTCCCGGCAGTAAAAAAATAAGGTGATGGTGCAATTGAAGTAAACGGAATCTTCATCATTGGTCCAGGTCTAAGATAGGCAACCCTAGTACCTGCATATGAAAATATTTGAAGGAAAACAAAAACTAGTGATACTAAAATTTTTCTCATTATTGCTTAATACTATCTTTGTTTATTTCCATTAGAGCTAACCTTGCATATTCACTATCAGGGTGGAAAGCTACCACATCATGGAATGCTGCTTCGGCTAGTTCGTCTTGACCCATTTTCTTATGAAGCAATCCCATCTGAATTAATGCATCATCAATTCTATTTTTACCAACTGTAGTCAACTTATTCAACAATCCAAATGCTTCTTTATATTGCCCTGTGTGCTGGTAAGAGTCCGCCATCCAATACAGAATATTTTCAAATGTATTATCAGGTATCTCTTCAAAGTTTAACATGCTAAACTTTTCAAGAGCTAAACCGTAATCTTCGCTTTGATATGCAAAGACACCTGACATATATAGGGACCGATCAAACGCATCATTCTGATTTGAAGAAATGTTTAGCACTGATATGTTAATTTGATTTGTATCAGGAGTTTTGGAAGACAAAAGTTCAGAATGATTTTTTGAGGCAGCATAATCAATTTGCTGTTTTGTTAACTTGCTTGAAACATCTGCTAACATTTTTTGAAGGTTGTCGTTTTTTTGCCGAATAGAAACAATTTCATCGTTAAAAGAGCTCTCCAGTTGCTCAATACGGCTATTTAGACTATTTAATGATTTTATCAGTTCTTCACTGGAAGCCATATATACCGAACCGCTTTCAACTTTTTTAACCTTAAATGTTACCTCTTCTGATGGCTTATCAATTGTTCTAGAGTAGCTTTCTGAACCGCTCGATGGCTCTATTGCAATCCCTAGATCAAGAAAAAATATCTCAGATGCAGGTGTAGCTTGCGCTCCTAACCAATTTGATGTAATAGTGGTAAGTAGCACAAATAATGAAAATATTAGTCTTTGATTACGATTATGCATTTTACTCGTACTCTTCCCAATCCACTACATAAGAATAGCCAATAAACGATCCAAAATCATGTGGAACATATAATTCAAAAGCACCTGTTGCGCCTGGCAGCAGAGTAGCATCTGTGGTAATTCCAGAGTCAAAGGTGTGGTATCCTCCGCGAATAAATGTCGTTAAGGTTTTAGTCTCGCCGCTCCAATTTTTTCTAAAAACAAAATCAACCTTTACAAAATCAGCACGGCGTCCACCAATGTTTTTTAGCTCTCCATTAAAAACTATATTTCCTTGTGCGTCTTTCTTTTCGCTGATATTCCCCATCAAGACACAGTTAGCAGAGTATCTCCCTGTCTGGTCCCTATCTGGAGAAGTATACTTTGGTTCCGCAAGTTTTGGCATTGGAGGTGGTGTATAGCTGTCTCTAACTTGTTCAGGAACATATTCAGCTTGCTCCTCTGTTACAACATTATCAACAATTCGAACAATTTCTTTTCTATTGATGATTAAATATCCTACTAGAGTTTCTACTTTAAGTGATGATTCATCTTGGTATACAATCTTTCCGAATACAGTTGAACCATTCTTCATAATAATTTCTTTAGAATAAATAGCGAGAGGGTTTACCCACATCTTACTTAATGCTTTAAGATTTTCTAATTCTTCATTAAGATATTTTAGCTCAGCTGTCATTTTCTTGATTTCAAAACTCAGCTCATTAAGAATGTAGTCTTTTCCAGGATCAGGAACAAATTCCTCTTGCGTGGAAGTTGGTGACGTAGAATTGGGGATAGCTGACACGTCACTCATTGCATCAGATGAATCTTCATTGGGATTACTGCTGAGCGTTGGATCATATTGTGCATCTTCAGGTTCTACAGGATTGTTACTTGCTACGTCATTTGCTCTTTGTTGCAGCTGTAAATCGCCAAGCTTAAGATTGCTATCAGCAACTTCAGCTTGGGCTATTAGACTTCCAGATTCACCTGCGTCAATGCTCAAACTGTAGCTTCCCGGCGAAACCTTTTTAAATTTAAAAGCTCCCCTGCGAGAAGTTTCCTCTCTCTTGACTTCTGTACCATCACCGGCTAAAAGAACAACGATTGTTTTAGCAACCCTTTCTCCATCAACTCCAATAATAGTACCAGATATGTCACTCGGTTTCTGTGCAAATAGAGTAGTTGTAGAAATAGCTACAACTATCCCAATAATTGTGTTTTTCAATTTAAATATGTTTGCCATTTATCTTTACCTCGGATTGTGTGGCGTTCATTGAGTTTGCTCAATGAGTTTGGAAAGTTATAAAACCACCAATGCTTTAAACAAGATAAAAATTAAAACTAAAAAAACCGCTATTTCCAAAAATCTTCATAGGTCTTTTTTCTTTTCTCTAAGACAATAATAGATTGGTTTACTTTTAATCTCATTTCGTCGGTAAGATACAATTCAAGAGACTTGTTATATGATTCAAGGGGAAGCTCAAAATCCATTTCATCTTTCTTTTCATAGGCTTTACCCATCCAATAATAAGGTTCGCCCAAAGTATCTATATAAGTAGAAGCTTTAGAAAAAGACTGTATTGCATCCCATTGACCATTTTTGTAGTCTTTTTTATGGCTTTTTAGCCCTTCGTCCATTAGAAGGCGATAATTTGCAAACTGATTTTTAGGGTCGATCGCTAAAATTTTTTTGTACATTATCATATCGTTATTTTTAACTGCATAATCGATTTTTTCAGACAAAATAATCGCTAAAAGCTTATTATCATTTGGATAAAGCGCTAAAAGCGAATCGCTATTAAAAAGCAACTCTTCTTTAGAAAATACGCTTTGGTTTGGTGGGGTAACGCACCCTTTCATCCAAAAAATTAAGATTATAAATACAGTTATATATAATTTGTTTTGCATACAATTAATTCTTTCATAATGAATTTTTAAAGCCAAATGTAAGTGATTGCACCATTCTTTTTATCAAGATCGGGATCTATTGGTGATCCACAATCTGCTCTCATGTCTGAGGCTAATGGATTAAACAGCGAGTAATCTTCTCCATAAATGACACCTTGGAATCTACCCTCCTGATAGCTGCACCATTCTCTAACACCTTTTTTAAGCGCACCGGTACCATGACCATGAATGATTTTAATTGCTTTAACATCCCCAGAAAAAATACTGTCACTTACGGCTATTTCAAGTTCTGTAATTGCACGGTCTATTGAATATCCTTGGTGACCAATATCAATAACTTTAAATTCTTTATTTATTTTCATTTAATAAAAAGCAAGTTTTTATATTAATTAATACGGACAAAAATATGGAATATATAACGCTAGGTAAAACCGAAAGTTCTGTTTCAAACATTAGCCTTGGGACATGGGCTTATGGTGGCTCCTCAACCTCAGGCAACCAATCGGTCGGGTGGGCAGATCAAGCTGATTCTGATAGTAAAAAAGCACTTTTAAAAGCACATGAGGTTGGTATTAATCACTGGGATACAGCTGACGTGTATGGCGATGGTAGATCTGAATGTATAATTGGTGGTATATGGGATGACATATCTAGAAATGAGATATTTCTTGCCACAAAAGTGGGTTGGGATATGGGTACTTATAGCCACTGGTATCATCCAGAAAAAATGATTCAGAATATGGAACGTTCTTTGAAAAATCTTAAAACCGATTGTGTAGACTTAATGTATTTACACCACTGTAATTTTGGCAAGAACGGTGAATATTTTGATGACGCAATGGATGTGCTCATAAAATTTAAACAAGATGGCAAGACAAAATTTATAGGACTTTCTGATTGGTCAGATGAAAAAATTATGAGGTATATATATAAGGTAGGTCCAGATGTCGTTCAACCATATAGAAATGTTATGGATAGTAGCTACGAATCTTCTGGCTTGAAAGAGTATATAGATTCAAATAACACTGGAGTATGTTTCTTTTCTCCAATAAAACACGGTCTATTGACCGGAAAGTATAAAAGTCCACCAAAGTTTAAAAAAGGGGATTATAGAAGAAATGTTGAGGCGTTCAATAGTCAGGATACTATAGATAAACTATTAGAAAATAGAACTAAACTAGAAGACAGGTTCAAAGAACATCCCCAGCCTGTTATGCATGGTTTGATAGCGCCATTACTTGAGGATGCTCCAACGGGTTGTGTTTTGCTAGGACAAAGAAACATCGATCAGGTAATTCGAGCTTCTGAGCTTGGGGGAATTATATCAAAGGAAGACGCCAGATGGGTTAAAGGAATATACAAAGCCTAGTCTTATTTGAAATATTTTTCTGAATTTATTTTTGAGCGTAATCCTCAACAGCAGCCCAGACCCTCCAGATATTCTTGTAACATATCTTTTCGATATCTTCTTCGGAGTAACCTCGCTTCAATAAATGATAAATTAGATTGGGATAAGTTGATACATCCTTAAGTCCAGTAGGAAGGGTGTTTCCTAATCCATCATAATCAGACCCTATTGCTACATGATCGATTCCAGCTAGTTTTACAACATGGTCAAAATGATCAATAACGTGGTCAATTGTTGCAAAAGGGTAAGGGTTGGTTTTTCTGTACTCCTCTTCAAACTCATCAGGGGCGCTCCAGTTAACGCAATTAGAGCCTGGTTTGGCGCAATATTCTTCAACAGCGGCCTGTTTATTGTTTGCATACGCATCTGTCTCTCTAGATACAAATCGAGAACCAAAGTTGATTTGAATAACACCACCATTGTCTTTTAGTCTTCGAATTTCAGCATCACCCATGTTTCTTTCCCAGCCTTTAGTGAAGTGCCTGCATGAGGAGTGGGTTGCGACTACAGGAACATCAGTCATATCCAAAACTTGGTTAATGACTTCATCTGTTACGTGAGAAATGTCTACCATAATTCCCAAACGGTTCATTTCCTGAACAACTTTTCTTCCATAGGGACTAAGACCACTCCATGTATCTTCTTCTTCATCGTAAGAAGAATCACATATCAGATTATCTTTTGAGTGTGTTAAGGTTATATACCTAATTCCCCTATCATAAAAATGCTTTAGGTTGCTAATGTCATCTTCTATGCCTGCTCCGTTTTCCATGCCCAGCGGAAGCGCAACTTTACCTTCCTTGAAAATCCTGTTTGCATCTGCAAGGCTGTACGCAATTTCAAACTTATCTGGATCTTTATCTGCAATTTGTTCCATCATATCTATTAAAGAGTCGGCTTTTTCTTTGGCCCCACCAGTTTCAAGATAGGATGATGGGATGTAAATCGCCATAAAAGGGACATTTAATCCACCTTCTTTGGCACGAACGTAGTCAAA
>CETL01057531.1_pt1 | contig 11310 bp, 15 predicted proteins | sample 356371 | NCBI WGS metagenome assembly CETL01 (sample SAMEA2622518, study PRJEB7988) | marine metagenome | biome: marine biome (ENVO:00000447); feature: surface water layer (ENVO:00002042); material: "saline water (ENVO:00002010), including plankton (ENVO:xxxxxxxx)" | depth 5 m | reverse complement strand
GGTAAAAGAAAACCTGATTATGGTAAATTAGTTGATTTATTAACAAAAGCAGCAATTAAAGAAATGATTGTTCCATCCCTATTACCAGTCTTATCTCCTGTTATTTTATATTTTATAATTTTACAAATTGGTGGAATTGAGGCTGCTCTATCTTCTTTAGGAGCTATGCTATTAGGAGTAATTATTACAGGTTTATTTGTTGCCGTATCTATGACAGCCGGTGGCGGCGCTTGGGATAACGCAAAAAAATACATTGAGGATGGAAATTTTGGGGGAAAGGGCTCCGAAGCTCATAAGTCAGCAGTAACAGGAGATACAGTTGGAGATCCATATAAAGATACTGCAGGTCCAGCGGTAAATCCAATGATTAAGATAACAAATATTGTTGCTTTACTTCTTCTTGCTGTAATAGCACACTAATTACTTTCTACCATACATTTTATTTCTTAAACTTGACAAAAATTGCTCTACAAAACTTTTCTGTTTTAAATTGCTTTCAGTTGTTTTATCAGAAAAAGCGATTTCATTTTTAGAAGATTTATCTAAAAATTTTTTATCTTTTAAAATTCCATATTTATCAAAGCTTAATATCAAAATATTATTTGTTTTTAATACATTTTTACCTAGTTTAAGAAACTCGCCTTTTGTTAGAGTCCTTTCAAAGTAAATCCATTGATTTTGGCTGAAAGTTGACAAAGTATGGGGTTGACCTATAACCTTTATTACATCATTTTTATTTGTTTTATTTATTTTGACTAACCCAGCGCGATTTTTTAAGTGCAATATTCCATGATGCTTAACAGGTTCTTGCAATTTACACGATGTAAAGATAATAGGAAATAATAATAAAAATAATAATTTATGATACTTTTTAAAAAAAAACATAATTCTAATTTGTATAATACTTTATTAAACTTATCTAGAAATATTTTTTTTTATCGGAATATAGAATTGGAAGACAAATTTGAAACACGAATTTATCTTATGTTTTTTCATTTTTCAATAATAATGCTTACTTTTAAAAAAAAAGGTAAAAAATTTGATCAAGATAATTATGATTTCCTATTTCATGCGATTGAAAACGACCTAAGAGAACTTGGTTTTGGAGATGTATCTGTTAACAAAAAAATGAAAGAATTTAACAAAATTCTTTATGACATTTTACTTAAAGTAGATATATCTGAAATAGATAAAAAAATATTTAAAATTAATAGAAATATTTTAATTAAATATTTTGACAATTTAAATACGTCAAAAAACGATAATTTATCAATAATTGAGAGATATTTTGATAATTTTTTTAATTTTTGTTTTGAACAATCTGATGATAATGTGATAAATAAATTATCTAAATTTAAGTTTTAATTATGGCTGTACCAAAAAGAAAAACATCTGTCTCAAAGAAAAGAATGAGAAGATCTCATCACAAACTTTCTTCTGTTAATATTGTTGAAGACAAAAAAAGTGGAGAATATAAATTATCCCATCATATCGATTTAAAAAGCGGCTATTATAACGGAAAAAAAATACTAGACATTTAAATCTAGAATTATGCAAAAAAAAATTTCTATTGCTATAGATGCAATGGGTGGTGACGATGCACCTAATAAAACACTTGGAGGTGTAAAATTATTCTTAGAAAAAAATAAGAATTTAGATGATTATGTTTTACATTTATTCGGTAAGGAAAAAATAATCAATACTAAATTAACTGAATTCAAAATAGATAACAAAAATATCAAAATTATTGACTCCGCTTCTGTTGTCTCTGATAATGAAACTCCGCTTACAGCAATTAAAAACTCAAAAAATACAAGTATGTGGAATAGTATTCAGTATCAATTAGATGGTAAAGCGGACATTAGTTTATCAGCAGGAAACACGGGTGTACTGTTATTAGCATCTCGTATGATTTTAAAAATGATGAGTGAAATTAATAAGCCAGCACTGGCAGGTTTATGGCCTAACCAATCTGGATATAATATAGTTTTAGATTTAGGTGCAAATATTGAATGTGATGAAAAAAATTTAATAGACTTTGCAGAATTAGGATCAGCTTTATATAAATCATTATTTCCTAAAGACAAACCTAAAGTCTCACTTCTAAATATTGGGTCAGAAGAAATTAAAGGAACAGATATTTTAAAAGCTGCGTACAAAAAACTAAAAGATCTTAGTAGTGAAGATAATTTTATCTTTAACGGATATGTTGAAGGCAATAATATTATGACGGGTATTTCAAACGTAATTGTTACAGATGGCTTTACAGGTAATATAGCACTTAAAACAGCTGAGGGAACAGCGAAATTTGTAACAAAAAATTTAAAAGACTCCCTTACTAGGAATTTATTTACAAAATTATCACTAATTTTTTCATATTTTTCTTTAAAAAAATTTAAAGAAAAATTAGATCCAAGAAAATATAATGGTGCAATTTTTTTAGGTTTAAACGGGCCTGTTGTTAAAAGTCATGGTGGAACAGATAGCGTAGGCTTTTATCATTCTATTGACTTATGTTACAAAATTGTAAAAGGTGATCTAATGAAACAGGTTAGAAAAAATTTAAGTCATTTGAAAAGTGAATAAAAAAACTTTTAAAAAAATAGATATAATTAAAGAAATAAGTAACATATCAGGTTTCCCAGTCAACTTGATCAAAAAAATTGTAAATGATTATTTAATAATGCTTACTTACAAAATAAAAAAAGATAGAGATTTCTCAATTAAAAATTTTGGTTCATTTAAGATAATTGATAAAAAAGAGAGAGTCGGTAGAAATCCTAAAACAAAAGAGGAATTTATAATTACGGCAAGAAAATCTATCAGTTTTACCGCATCCAAGAATTTACATAAGAATGTAAATAGTGAATGAAAAAACTAATTAATATATCAGATTTATCAAAGGATCTTAACTTAGTTAATTCAAAAACTAAAAAACCTAAAAATCATATTTTGAGATATTGGGAAAAAGAATTTAACCAAATTAAACCAAGAAAAATAAATAATAGAAGATTTTATTCATTAAAACAGGTGGAAATTATTAAAATGATAAAATTTTTACTTAAAAACAAAGGTATGACAATTAATGGTGTTAAAAATTTACTTAATTCTAATGTAAATAAACTTGACGTTAATGACTTAGATGGTTTACAAGACAATCTTTATAAAAATAAACTTAAAATCAAAAGTATAAAAATATTAGATAAAATAAAAAAAATCAAAAATTATGGCAAAAAAAACCCATCTTAAAGTTCGTATGGTTCCTGAAAGTAACCCTGATAGCAAGTTCATCTATTATGCAAAGAAACCGACAAAAGGTGAAAAAGCAAAGGACAAACTTAAATTAAAAAAATACAACCCAAATACTAGAAAGCATGAGTTTTTTATAGAGAAAAAACTTCCACCTCATAGTAAATAATCATTTTTTTTTGTAAAAATTTCTATATTCGTAATCAATGAAAGCACTGATCATGCTTTTCCAGATTTTTTGTGTAATTTTTGTGTCTATTTTTTTTTTTTTAGATTTTTTTAATATATTCTTTAATATGATTCTTATTCTTTTATCGTCGATTATATCTTTTTTAAATTTTTTATTCTTAACGACTATATCAACCAGTTTAACTCTTTTTTTTATAATATTTAATAAGTCATTATCTAGTTTATCTAATTTTTTTCTTACTTTAATAATTTCTCTATTTACCATAGCGACAATATTAGAATTTAACGTTTATTTTTATAATGTATATTATAATTTATGAATCTAAACGAGAAAAAAATAAATAAACTTTTTATTAATTGGCTATATTGTTCTTTCACTATTGTTTTTTTAATTATAATAATTGGTGGTTTAACAAGACTAACTAATTCAGGCTTATCAATAACTGAATGGGAATTATTTGAAGGTATTTTACCCCCTTTAAATGCAAAATCCTGGGAGTTTTATTTTGATTCATATAAACAAATTCCTCAATATAAATTATTAAACTTCAATATGAATTTAAGTGAGTTTAAGATTATTTTTTATTGGGAATATGCGCATAGAATATTAGCAAGAATAATTGGTCTTTTCTTCCTCATTCCTTTAATTTATTTTTATTTTACAAAAAAAATTAAAAAAGAGTATATCTACATCTGTGCTTTAATTTTTCTTTTCATACTTTTTCAAGGAGGAATCGGATGGTATATGGTTAAAAGTGGTTTAGTCAATAATATCACTGTAAGTCATTATAGACTCTCAATTCATTTAACAACTGCTGTAATAATTATTTCAATGATTTTTTGGTTGATGAAAAACTTTATTTATAAAAAAAATAAAATATTTTTTAGATATTCTGTTGAAAATTTACCTTTTCATTTATTAGTAGTACTTATTTTTTTGCAAATAATAATAGGCGCATTTGTATCTGGTTTGGATGCTGGAATGATATACCAAACCTGGCCAAAAATGGGTAATACATTTATTCCTAACGATTTAATTATTTTCAATTTTTTAAATATTTTTGAATTTAACAATCATTCATTAGTACAATTCTATCATCGTAGTTTAGCATATTTGATAATTTTATATGTAATTTTCTTATCTACTTATATATACAAAAAAAAGTTAGACAAATTGTATACACCATTAAAAATTTTAATCCTATTACTGGCACTTCAAGTATTGTTAGGAATATTTACGTTAATAAGTGGTTTGAATATTTATTTAGCGTCTTCTCATCAAATTATAAGTGTCTTATTGGTATTAAGTGCGATTAATCTGCACTATTTTAGAACTAAATAAATTGACAATGTTTGTCATTCTTTGTATCTATCGCCCATTATCATGACACCATTTATTAAAAAGAAAGATACAAAAAAAGATTGGTATATCATCAATGCTCAAAACGCAGTAGTGGGAAGGTTGGCAGCTTATATATCGAAAGTATTAAGAGGAAAAAATAAAGCTACATATAACCCGCATATTGATAATGGTGACTTTGTTGTTGTAACAAATATAGATAAAATTAAATTTACTGGAAAAAAATTTTTAGATAAAAAATACTTTAGACATACTGGACATCCAGGAGGAATTAAAGTGTCAACTCCTACATTTTTAAAAGAGAAAAATAAAACAGAAGAAATTTTAAAGCTTGCTGTAAAAAGAATGTTGCCAAGCGGACCTTTAGCAAAAAAACAGTTAACTAAATTAAAAATCTATAACGGTGAAAAACACCCACATGATGTCCAAAAACCAAAAATTATAGAATTTGAAAAACTTAATAAGAAAAATATTGTTAAATAATGGAACAACAAAATCAAAACACATCAAAAGTAAAAAAAATTAAACTTGATTTCAAAGACAGTAAATACGCTACTGGAAGAAGAAAAAGATCTATAGCAAAAGTCTGGGTAAAAAAAGGTTCTGGTAACATCCATGTTAATGGTATGAAGATGAACGAATACTTTAAAAGACCTGTTCATCAAATTATTGTAACAAGGCCGCTTGAAATTTCAGAAGTAGCTTCAAATTATGATGTTAAGTGCTCAGTAAAAGGGGGAGGATTATCAGGTCAAGCTGGAGCTATTATATTAGGTATATCAAAAGCATTAATCTCTCACGATGAAAATTTGAAGAAAAATTTAAAAAAAGACAAATTAACCACCAGAGATTCTAGAGTTGTTGAACGTAAAAAATACGGTCACAGAAAAGCTAGAAGAAGCTTTCAATTCTCTAAGAGATAATCATTTAAGTTTAACTATTATTAAGGACGATGATATAAGTAATTATGTCTTCAAAATATAAAATTAATGTAGCTCTTATAGGAGCCACTGGATATACAGGTCTAGATCTTGTTTTAATGTTATCAAAACATCCTAGAGTAAATATAAAATATCTATGTGCAACAAAAAATATTGGTAAAAAAATTATTTTTTTTGATAAAAGAATTAAAAAAAATTTACCAAAAATATCAAGCGTAAAAAAAGTAAAATGGAGCGAATTAGATTTAGTTTTTTTGTCTTTACCAAATGGTGAAGCGCAAAAATTAATAAAGAAAATTTATAAAAAAAATTTAAAACTTAAATTTATCGATTTATCAGCAGACTTTAGAATTATTGATCCTAAAATTTATGAAAGAAATTATAAACTTAAACACAAAGCAAAAAAATTAATAAAATACTCTCTTTATTCAATACCCGAATTTAATGCAAAAATTGATAATAAAATTAGAATTCTATCAAATCCCGGATGTTATCCTACTTCTGTTCAAATTCCTTTGGTTCCATTAATAAAAGGTAATTTAATTAAAAATTATAATATAACTGTAGACTCTAAATCTGGCTACTCTGGTGCCGGTAAAAATTTTGAGAAAAAATTTAATCATAAAAATTTATATAAATCTACATTTGCATATAGTACTAAAAATCACAGACATATATGTGAAATTGATCAGCAACTTTTTATTTTAACAAATAAAAAAGTTGATTTTTCATTTAATCCTTATCTTCTTCCCACTTTTAGAGGAATTCTATCATCAATATATGTTTACACTCATAAAGGTATAACAGGTAAACAATTAAGAAATAAGTTAATAAAATTTTATAAAAATTCAAAATTTATTAAAGTTTTAAAATTAAATTCTTCTTTAGGGTCTGGTAATGTTTTAAATACAAACAATTGCGAAATTTCTATATGCGAAACAAGAATAAAAAATAAAATAATTATTCTTTGTGCGTTAGATAATTTGATAAAAGGAGCATCCGGTCAAGCCGTACAAAATATGAATATTTTGTATAAATTCCCGGAATATTTAGGATTAAAATGAAGATATTTTTTTTTATATTTCTAATTTTTATTTTATCAAGTTGCAGCAAACCAAAAACAGTTTTAATTTGTGGTGATCATATATGTATTAACAAATATGAGGCTCAACAATATTTTGAGGAAAATCTTTCAATTGAGGTTAAGATAATTGATAGGAAGTTAAATAAAGATGATGACTTGGTGGAGCTTAATTTAAGAGAAAATACTTTGGGCAATAAAAAAATAAGCATTTCATCAAGAAATTCTACAAAAAACCCTATAAAGAATCTTTCTAAAAAAGAAATTATAAAAATAAAAGCTGATATTCAAAAAAAGAATAAAAAAAAAGTAGCTAAAAAATTGGTTAAAAATAAAGATAAAATAAATATTCAAAAAAATAAAAAAAAAATAAAATTAAAATCTAATGAAAAAAAAATTACTAAAAAAAATGTGAATAAAAAAAGAAAAGATGTCGTTGATATTTGTACAATTTTAGAAAAATGTAGTATTGATGAAATATCAAAATATTTAATAAAACAAGGTAAAAATAAAAAATTTCCAAATATAACAACTAGAGAATAATAATATGAGAAAATTAAATATAGCTATAATAGGTTTAGGAAATATAGGTAGTTATTTATTTAAATATCTTAATGAAAATAAAAACATCTTAACTGAAAAGAATAACTGTTTACCGATTATTAAATATGTATCTGCCAAAAATAAAAACAAAAAAAGACTAATTAAAGTCAAAAAAAATCAATGGCTTAATAATTATTTGGAAGCTACAAGACTTAAGGACGTTGATTTAATAGTTGAACTTATAGGTGGTGCAGAAGGTCCTGCAAAAAAATTAGTTTTTAATGCTCTTAATAATCGCAAACATGTTGTTACTGCAAATAAAGCTTTAATTGCAAAATATGGAGATAGATTAGCTAAAATAGCTGAGAAAAATAAAGTAAATCTTGAATTTGAGGCATCAGTGTGCGGCGGCGTTCCTATTATCAGGTCTTTAAAAGAAGGTTTAATTGCTAATAAAATATCAAAAATTTATGGAATTTTTAATGGTACTTCAAATTATATCCTCTCATCTATGGATAAACAGAATAAAGAATTTAGTGACGTTTTGATTAATGCACAAAAATTAGGTTACGCAGAGTCTAATCCGTCTGCTGATTTAAATGGTGATGATGTTTCCTCAAAGTTAAAAATTCTAACATCATTATGCTTTAATTCTTTTTTAAATAACAATATATACGTTGAGGGTATTAAACAAATAGATAAAACTGATATAGATAATGCTAATAAACTTGGTTACAAAATCAAACTTTTAGGTTTTGCTGAACTTTTAAATAATAAAATTTACCAGAGAGTTCACCCAACATTGATAAAAAATAACTCTCACGTCGCTAGCATAGACGGTGTTTTAAACGCAGTAATAGTCGATGGAAAACCTGTAGGTCAAAGCACTATTCAAGGAGAAGGAGCGGGTGCTGCTGCAACTACATCTGCTCTTGTATCTGATATTTCATCTATACTAAGAGGAAACATAAAATTTCCTTTTTCTATCTCAAACAAAGAAAGGAAAAAACTTAAATTTGAAAATTTAGATCATAGGCTATTTTCTGCATATCTACGTTTTGAAGTTGAAGATAGACCGGGAATATTATCTAATATTACAAATATTTTTTCTAAAAATAAAGTATCAATTAAAAGGTTAGTACAAAATCCGTATAAAAAATCTTCTTCAATTATAATTATAACTCATAAATCTAAAGATATATTTTTGAAAAAAACTTTGAGAGAAGTTGATAAAAAAAATTTCGTGAAACATAAATCTAAACTAATAAGAATACATGAGTAATTTATGTCGATTGATAAAAAATTTTTAAATTTATTTACTAAGGTAACTGAAAAAGCTGCAATTGGTGCTTCAAAATTTATCGGAAAAAAAGATAAAATAGCAGCTGATAAAGGCGCCGTTGATCCTATGAGACGAGAACTTAATAAAATCAATATGGAGGGAACAGTTGTTATCGGAGAAGGTGAAATGGACGAAGCACCAATGTTATATATTGGTGAAAAACTAGGTACTTTAAATGGACCAAAATTTGATATTGCTGTTGATCCATTAGAAGGAACAAAATTTACTGCTAATGGAGAACCTAATGCATTTTCAGTATTAGCAATTTCTGAAAAAGGAGGTTTTCTATCAGCTCCAGATACCTATATGGAAAAAATTGTAATTGGATCAAATTTACCAAAAAATTTAATGGATCTTGATAATGGAGTTGAAAAAAATATTAAATTGTTAGCTGAAGCCAAAAATAAAAAGATATCAGAATTAAATGCGTGTGTTTTAAAAAGAGAAAGACATAATGAGATAATTAAAATTCTAAATAAAATGAACGTAAAAATTAATTATATAACAGATGGTGATATTACTGGAGCTCTAAGTGTAACTGGTGAAAATCCCAAAAATGATATTTATTATAGTACAGGAGGTGCTCCAGAAGGTGTTGTTGTTGCAGCAGCTCTTTCTTGTTACGGTGGTCAAATACAAGGACGATTAGTATTAGACGAAGAGGGAAAAGTAAGAGCAAAAAAACTTGGGATCACAGATTTTAAAAAAAAATATAATATAGAGGATATGGTTAAAGGAGATGTAATATTTTGTGCTACAGGAGTAACCTCTGGAGATTTAGCAAAGGGAGTATTAGATTTAGGAAATGAGTTTGAGGTAAATACTTTTGTACTTCATAAAAGTAAAAAAATAATTAAGTCAGTCACAAATATTTATAATAAATGAGTTCACTTTCATTAAGTGGTAAAAGTTGGGTCTTAAAAAAATTTAACGAAGAGGATATTATTTTTTTAAAGGAAAATTTTTCATTAGATGAAATAACATCAAAACTTTTATCAATAAGGAAAATTAAAAAAAGTGAAATAAATTCTTTTTTAAATCCCTCGATAAAAAATTTCCTGCCAAATCCAGATACTTTAATTGATATGGAAAAATCATCGAAGAGAACTGTTGAAGCAATAATTAAAAAAGAAAAAATTGGAATTTTTGGTGACTATGATGTTGATGGTGCTACCTCAACAGCTTTATTAGGAAATTATTTTTCTGAGCTAAATATAAATTATGAAATTTATATTCCAGATAGAAAAAAAGAGGGATATGGTCCATCGATTAAAAGTTTCCAAGAATTGATTGATAAAAAAGTAAAAATTATTTTTACTGTTGATTGTGGGACCTTGTCATTTGAAGCCATCAACTATGCTAAAGAAAAAAATATTGATGTTATTGTTTTAGATCATCATCAATCAGAAAATAATTTACCAAAAGCTTTTTCAATAGTTAATCCTAATAGATTCGATGACAAATCAAATTTACAATATTTATGTGCAGCTGGTGTTTCTTTTATGTTTTTGGTTTCACTTAATAGAAAATTAAGAAATGATAATTGGTTTAATAAAAAAAATTTAAAAGAACCTGATTTGATAAATTACCTTGATTTAGTCTCTTTAGGTACAGTATGCGATGTTGTTCCTTTAATTGGTTTAAACAGAGCTATAGTTAAACAAGGTTTAAGAGTAATTAAATCTAAAAAAAATCTTGGCTTAAAAACTTTGTGGGATGTTTGTAAAATCGAGAGCAATCCATCAATATACCATTTAGGTTTTTTTTTAGGTCCTAGAATAAATGCAGGAGGACGAGTTGGTAAATGTTCCCATGGAGCTAATTTATTATTAAATAAAGATCCAAAATATTCCTTTAAATTAGCTTCTGAGTTAAATCAATATAATATGCAAAGACAAATGCTTGAGAAAGATCTTTTAAAAAAAATTTTAAGTGAAACAAAGAATAGTTCCAATGATCCTGTATTAATTATGAGTGGTAAAGACTGGCACGAAGGAGTAATTGGTATAGTAGCAGCTAGATTAAAAGATAAATTTAATAAACCAGTTATATTAATTTCTTTAGATGGAAATATCGGAAAAGCATCAGCAAGATCAATAGTGGGTTTTGATATCGGTTCAATTATCATTGCTGCGACCCAAGAAAAAATTTTAATTAAAGGTGGAGGGCATAAAATGGCCGGAGGTTTTTCTATCAAAATTGAAAATATAAATATTTTTAAAAATTTTGTTTTCAAAAAATTTAAAGGAATTAATGAAAATTTGAAAAGTGAAAAACCCTTATTATTAGATAGTATTATTGCGCCATCAGCAGTTAATTTAGAATTTTATAATAAAGTTGCATTATTATCACCGTTTGGATCTGGTAATCCAGAGCCAAAATTCATTATTGAGGATCTAAAAACTATTAACGGAAAAATTGTAGGTGAAAAACATATCAAATCAGTTTTGATAGGTGAGGATGGTTCTACAATAAAGTCTATAGCTTTTAATGCGACAGAAAATGACTTAGGAAGCTATCTATTAAAAAAGAATAATAAATCTTTTAATATTGCAGGGAAATTATCCCTAAATGAGTGGAAAGGGCAATCAAATGTAGAGTTTAT
>CETL01147552.1_pt1 | contig 11364 bp, 10 predicted proteins | sample 356371 | NCBI WGS metagenome assembly CETL01 (sample SAMEA2622518, study PRJEB7988) | marine metagenome | biome: marine biome (ENVO:00000447); feature: surface water layer (ENVO:00002042); material: "saline water (ENVO:00002010), including plankton (ENVO:xxxxxxxx)" | depth 5 m | reverse complement strand
AAAATATCTGCAAAAGATTCAGCGATTATAGTCTTAAAGCCAAAATCTTTAAGTGCCCAAACAGCATGCTCTCTGCTAGAACCACATCCAAAATTTTCTCGCGCTATAAGAATTTTTGAATCAGAAAAAATTGATTTATTTAGTATAAAACTTTCATCTAAATCCCTGTTGCTAATAGCCTTATCTAAGCTCCCCTCATCATGAAATCTCCAAGCATCGAATAAATTATCTCCAAAACCTGTTTTTTTTATAGATTTTAAGAATTGTTTTGGAATTATTTGATCAGTATCAACATTTGATTTATCCAAACAAACAAATTTACCTGAAAATTCATTAGAGATCTTACTCATTAAATGCTCCTCACATCTATAAATTTTCCTTCAATTGCAGCAGCAGCAGCCATAGCTGGGCTAACAAGATGTGTTCTGCCTTTATAACCTTGCCTTCCTTCAAAGTTTCTGTTTGAAGTAGAAGCGCATCTATCTTTAGGTCCGAGTTGATCAGGATTCATGCCTAAACACATGGAACAACCTGCATCTCTCCATAAAAATCCTGCTTCCATAAAAATTTCATCTAATCCTTCTGCCTCTGCTTGTTTTTTTACTAAGCCTGAACCTGGAACAACTAAAGCCCTTTTAATATTTTTTGATATTTTATTTCCTTTGATTATCTTTGCAGCAATTCTTAAATCTTCAATTCTGGAATTTGTACAAGAACCTATAAAAACTTGATTAAGTTCTATATCAGTTATTTTGATTCCAGGCTCTAGACCCATGTAGTCTAATGCATCTTGATAGTTTTCAGAATTTTTAAAACTTTTAGGGTGAGGAACCTCATCAGCAATAGAAGTCACCATTTCTGGGGAGGTCCCCCAAGTAACTTGTGGCAAAATATCACTGGCGTTGAAATTATACTGTTCATCAAAATGAGCTTCTTCGTCGCTTTTCAAAAGCTTCCAAGTATTTACTGCCTTTGTTAGCTCCGAATCTTTTGGGCTAAAGGGTTTGTCTTTTATATATTCAAAAGTTATTTCATCTGGCGCAACTAAACCAGACCTTGCTCCTGCTTCTATGGACATATTACATAAAGTCATACGCCCTTCCATACTCAAGGATTCTATTGTATCGCCTGCATACTCTATATTAAATCCTGTTCCACCTGCAGTTCCTATTTGACCAATTATGTACATTGTTATATCTTTTGCCGATACTCCATCCGCTACAGCACCTGAGACACTAATTCTCATATTTTTTTGTTTTTTCAAGATTAAACATTGAGTAGCCAATACATGTTCTACTTCACTAGTTCCTATACCCATAGCTAATGCCCCAAAAGCTCCATGTGTTGAGGTATGGGAATCACCACAAACCACTGTCATACCTGGCAATGTTAAACCTTGTTCAGGACCAATTACATGGACAATGCCTTGTCTATCGTCGTTTAAATCAAAGTAATTCAACCCATAGCTTTTAACATTTTCATCAAGAGTTACTACCTGCAACTTACTGATAGGATCTTCGATGCCTTCTATACCTTTAGATCTATCTTGCGTGGGTACATTATGATCAGGTGTAGCTATAATTGAGTCTATCCTCCACGGGCTGATGCCTCTTTCTCTTAGCCCATCAAAAGCTTGTGGAGATGTGACCTCATGTATTAAATGTCGATCAATATAAATTAATGAGCTTCCATCATCTTTTTCTGCAACATGATGACTATCCCATAACTTATCGTATAGAGTTCTTTTAGACATTATTTTGCAGTCTTAATAGGTTTTAAGTTTGTTTTAACATCCGAGTTTTGTGCACGATTTCTCAAAAAATGATCCATCAAAACAATAGCCACCATAGCCTCTGCTATAGGAGTGGCTCTAAGGCCGACACAAGGGTCGTGTCTTCCCTTCGTCTTAACCTTAACTTCTTTACCAGAGGTACTTAAAGATTTACCTTCGTTTATGATGCTAGAAGTAGGTTTTAGTGCAATGCTAGCAGTAATATCTTGTCCTGTTGAAATTCCTCCAGTTGTGCCGCCAGAGTTATTTGACATAAATCCTTTAGGGCTTAATTCATCTCTATTTTCGCTCCCTCTAAGCGAAACAACTTCAAAACCTCTTCCAATTTCAACTCCCTTAACAGCATTTATTCCCATAAGTCCATGGGCAAGGTCGGCGTCTAATTTATCAAAAACTGGTTCGCCAAGACCTGGAGGAACATTTTTTGCAATTATTGAGATTTTTGCTCCCACTGAGTCTCCTTCCCTTCTTAGGCTATCAATCAAATTTTCAATATGAAAAAGAATCTTTTTATCTGGACAAAAAAAAGGGTTTTTCTTAATTTGAGATTTGGAAAATGAATTTATTTTTAATTCTCCTATTTGTGATAAAAAGCCAAAAATTTCTATATTTAATTTTTTCTTTAAATATTTTCTTGCTATTGCACCTGCAGCAACCCTCATAACTGTTTCTCTTGCAGATGATCTGCCTCCGCCTCTGTAATCACGTATTCCATATTTCTGAAAATAGCTGTAATCGGCATGTGAAGGCCTAAAAACATCTTTTATTTTCTTGTAGTCTTTGCTTTTCTGATCTTGGTTCTTAACTAACAACCCTATTGGTGTGCCTGTGGTTTTTCCTTCGAAGACCCCGGAAAGAATTTCTACTCTATCAGGTTCCTTTCTTTGAGTTGTGTATTTATTTGTTCCTGGTTTTCTTAAGTCTAAATCATTTTGAATTTCCTCTTTAGAAATACTTAAGCCTGGAGGGCACCCATCAATTATGCAGCCTAATGCTTTACCATGACTTTCTCCAAAAGTCGTAACTGTGAATATTTTTCCAATAGTATTTCCTGACATATCGTTTAAACTTAAAAAATAGATTATAAGCTATTAATCGCCCTTACTCGAATAGATGCAAAAATTAAGATTTAGTTCAGTTTTTTGGGATTTTGGAGGCGTTATCACCTCAAGTCCTTTTGAAGCATTTTCAAAATATGAATCTATTAATAAATTACCAAAAGATTTCATTAGACAAGTAAATTCAACAAATCATAGAAATAATGCTTGGGCGAAGCTAGAACAATCTAAAATCAATCTTGAAGAATTTGATCTTTTATTTAGAAAAGAAAGCAGCGAACTTGGTAATGAAGTTAGTGGCGCCGAGGTATTGGGTCTTTTGCAAGGACATGTTAGACCAGAAATTGTGAGATGTTTAGAAATTTTAAAAAGTAATAATTATAAACTAGCTTGTTTGACAAATAACTTTGATTCGGGCGAAAAGGATAATTCTGCATTAGATGATGCAAATATGGAAAGATTAAATATTATGAAAAATTTTGATTATATTATTGAATCAAAAGAACTAGGGATTAGAAAACCTGATGTAGAGTTCTATGTTAAAGCCCTAGAGATTACAGAATCAAACCCTTATGAGACTATTTTTCTTGATGATCTTGGAATAAATTTGAAGCCTGCAAAAGAATTGGGCATGTCTACAATAAAAGTTTTAAATGGAAAACAGGCTTTGGAAGATCTGTCTAACCTTACTGGAATTAATTTTGAATAAAGTATTAACATTAACTTTTATTTTTTTTCTCTTAGGCTGTCAGGTAAATATTCTAAAAAATGAAGCTTCAGTCTCTGAAGATGCTGCAAACTACAAGGCTAAAATAATTAGAGATATCTGGGGAGTTCCGCACATATTTGGAAAAACAGATGCAGATGTTGCATTTGGTCTAGCATTTGCTCATGCTGAAGATGACATTAAAAATATTGCCGAAAATATGTTTTTGTATAGGGCTGAAATGGGACTCAAAGAAGGACAAAGTGGCGCAGTGACAGATTACTTAATCAAAGCCCTTAAAATAAGAGAAAATATTGATGCAAATTATGAAATTTCTCTTTCAAGAGAAGTAAGAGAGGTTGTTGAGGCATATGCTACTGGGTTGAATTATTGGATGATAAAAAACCCTAATAATAAATTTAAAAGGCATTTTCCATTCTCAGCGAAAGATATTGTTGCAGGATTTGCTATTCAAAACTTACTATTTTCAGGTGTTGTTAATTCTATACAGAAGCTAGAAAATCTTGATTCAGAAACTGAAGATACATATTCAAACTTACTCAAAAAGAAAGAATATATAACCGGATCTAATGCTTACGCAATGAACTCCAACAAAAGCAGTGATGGTTCAACTAGACTAATGATAAATTCTCACCAACCCTTAGAAGGCCCTCTTGCATGGTATGAAGCTCATATCAAAAGTGAAGAAGGCCTAAATATGATGGGTGGTTTATTTCCTGGATCTCCATTTGTTCTAGTGGGCTTTAATGAAAATTTAGGATGGGGTTTTACTGTGAATAAGCCTGACCTTTCAGATATCTATAGATTAGTTATAAACCCTAATAATGATAACCAATATCTTCTAGATGATGAATGGAAGGATTTTGAAGTAGAAGAATTAAAGTTAAAAGTTAAAATATTTGGACCTATAAATTGGACAGTTAAGAGAGAAATAAAATATTCTCAGCATGGTCCAGTACTAGAAATAGGAAGTAAATCTTATGCTCTCAGGTTTTCAGGAATGGACGATATTAATCAAGTTGATCAATGGTATAAGCTCAATAAAGCAAAAAATTTAGAGCAATGGACTGAAGCAATGAAGATGAGGTCTATTATTTCTTTTAATGGCGTATATGCAGACAGAAAAGGAAATATATTTTTTATTCATAATTCCTCATCGCCTAATAGAATCGAGGGCTTGGATTGGGGAAATATAATAGATGGATCAAGATCCAAATATATCTGGAATAGTTATGTCTCTTTTGATTCAATCCCTCAAATAGTAAACCCTTCATCAGGCTGGCTTGCTAGTACAAATCAAGATCCTTTTATGGTCACAAACCCTAAAGATGATCTAAATAGAAATAACTTCTCAAGTACTCTTGGATTACAAACTAGAATGACGAATAGAGCATATAGAATCAGAGAACTATTTATGTCAAAAAAAGGAATAACAGATAAAAATTTTGATGAATTTAAGTTTGATAACTCCTATTCGAAAAACTCTCGGTCTTATAAATATATCTCTGAAATTTTTGATTCTGAATTCAAAGAAGAGAAATACAAGAAAGGTCAAGAAATACTAAGAAATTGGGATTTAAAAACAGACTTTAATAATGAATCAGCTACCTTAGGAGTATGCGTGCTAAGTCCAGAGTGGTTAGCGGAACAAGATGGTGTATCTGCTCCTGATTCAGAGGGAGTTTTTAAAAATTGTATTGATGAAATTTATCAAAAATATGGAAAACTTAATCCTAAATGGTCAGAAAGAAATTTTATGGTAAGAGGAAAACGTAAAATCCCTGTTCAAGGCGGCCCAGATGTACTAAGAGCCATTTATGGATTGGAAGATGAAAGCGGTGATTTAAAAGCGGTAGGAGGTGATGGTCTTTATCTTCATATTAGTTGGGATAAAAACGAGAAACTTAATTCAAAAAGCATCCATCAATATGGCAGTGCTACTCAAGATAAAAATTCAAAGCATTTTTCTGATCAGCTTGATTTATATGTTGAAGAAAAATATAAATCTACTTATTTTAAAGAAGAAAACCTAAGACAAAATATTCATAAAGAATATGTAGTTCCTTTTAAGTTGTCTCAATAGCCTTTATATAAGCTGGTCTTGCTTTAATTCTTTCAACGTATCCTTTTAAATTAGGCATATCGTCAGTAACGCATCCTAAATCTGATAATTTTGTGCAGCAGTGGCCTGTCATAAATTCAACTCCAGAGAAGTCTCCAATAAGATACTCCTTGCCTTCCAATGCTAGTTCTATAGCCTGGAGAGATTTTGAAGCAAGTCTTTGGGCCTGTCCTAAGACAGTCTCATCTCTTCTATCCGGAGGAAGTAAAATAGTATGAACCACAATGGTATTCATAGGTTGAGCTATCATCCCTTCGCAAAAGTGAAACCACTGAAGATAATATGGATAATTAGGTGAGTCTATATTTGGTTTTAAGCCTCCGTTTTTATGTTTTTCCAATACGTAATCAATAATGGCGCCAGATTCATAAATGCTTATATCGCCGTCCTCCAGAACTGGAATCCTCCCAAGAGGATGTCTTTTTCTATGTTCTTCAGATTTTAAAGCTTCTGGATGAAACGGCATAGAGTTTAGTTCGTAAGGTAATTCAAGTTCTTCTAACAACCACAGAACTCTTTCGGCTCTAGAGGCAGGTGCAAAGTGAAGTTTAAGCATAATATTTCTCCCTATAAATTTTTTACTCTTTAATTAATAATTCCATGAAGTCTATAACATCTGTATCTTCAAGAGCTTCTTGATGTTCACAAATTTTCATAATACTTTCAACTCTATCAGATGAAAATTGTGTTTTAAGATTATTTTCAAACTTTTTAATAAGCACTGGAATTCCCTCTTCCCTCCTTCTTCTGTGACCTATCGGATATTCAACTTCAACTTTTTCAGTTGAAGATCCATCTGAAAAAAATATCTGAAGTTCATTGGCGATAGATCTCTTAGCAGGATCTAAATAATCTTTCGAATAATTTTTATTTTCTTCAACAAACATCTTATCTCTTAAAAAATCTACCTTAGGGTCTGATGCCACATCGTCTTCATAATCTTCAGCAACAAGATTTCCTTTAAGCAGCCCAATAGCTGTCATATATTGAATGCAATGATCTCTGTCTGCTGGATTATTTAGGTCTCCTTCCTTACTAATAATCCTTATAGCTGACTCATGAGTTGTGACACAAATTTTTTCAATATCTTCTATTCTGTTTATCACTTCTGGATGAAGCTTGACTGCTGCCTCAACAGCTGTTTGAGCATGAAACTCTGCTGGATAAGATATTTTGAATAAGATATTTTCCATCACATAAGTGTCAAACTCTTGAGGTAAAGAAAGCTTGTTTCCTTTGAATAAAACGTCTTGGAAACCCCAAATAGGAGCCGAAATGGCACTTGGATAACCTATTTGCCCCTTTTGAGTTATCAAGACTAAGTTTAATGCTCTACTGGTTGCGTCCCCTGCTGCCCAAGACTTTCTTGGTCCTGCATTTGGTGCATGTCTATAGGTTCTTAAACTTTGTCCGTCTACAAATGCTTGTGATAATGCATCAAGGGCCTTTTCCTCAGATAAACCTATTAAAAAAGAAATTACTGCTGTTGAAGCGATCTTAACTAATAGAACGTGATCTAAACCTACTCTATTAAAACTATTTTCTAGCGCCAAAACTCCTTGTATTTCATGGGCCTTTATCATGGCTGTTAGAATATCCTTTACCTTTAATGAATTCTTTCCGGAATTAATATTTTTTTGTGAGATGTAGTCAGCAGCCGAGAGAATACCTCCTAGATTATCTGAAGGATGTCCCCATTCAGCGGCTAACCAAGTATCGTTAAAATCTAACCACCTAATAATCGCTCCTATATCCCATGCACCCTTAACAGGATCTAAGACATGTTTTGTTCCAGGAACTCTTACGCCGTTAGGAACTTGAGTGCCTTCAACATGAGGACCTAATAGATTCTCACAATCTTTAAAATTTAAAGCTAAAAGCCCGCACCCTATTGTATCCATCAAACAATATCTTGCAGTACTGTATGCCTCGGAACTGTTGATATTCTTGTTATATACGTATTCGATAATTTTTTTAATGACTTCGTCAAAATCTTGACGAATATTAGATTCAACGTTTGAAGACATTTTTATCTATTTTCGATATCTACCCAATTAGCGCTTTCAGGACCAATATACTCTTCACTAGGCCTGATAATTCTATTATCTGCTCTTTGTTCAAAAACATTTGCCGACCAACCTGTAGTTCGTCCTATAACAAATAATGGGGTGAAAATACTAGTGGGAATTCCTAAGTAATGATATGCAGATGCCATAAAAAAATCTGTATTAGCAAACATATTTTTTTCTTGATCCATAGTTTTTTCAATTTCTTCTGAAACTTGATATAAAAGTTCATTTCCATCTATTTCACTTAGCTTTTGAGCCCAAACCTTTATAATTTTATTTCTTGGATCTTCTGATGAATAAACAGCATGACCAAACCCCATTATCTTTTCTTTATTTGCTAACAAATTAAGAACTCCTTTCTTGGCTTCTTCTCTTGATGTGTACTTTTCAATCATCTCCATAGCGGCTTCGTTAGCTCCTCCATGAAGTGGTCCTCTTAAGGTACCAATACCAGCTGTAATGCACGAGTGGAGATCCGAAAGAGTTGAGGCACAAGTTCTTGCTGCAAATGTTGAGGCATTGAAGCCATGTTCTGCATATAGGATTAAAGAGGTGTCTAAACATCTAATGTGATCTTCAGATGGTTCCTTTCCAGTAAGTAATGACAAAAATTGTCCACCAATCGATTCGTGAGTAGTTCCAGTATCTACTTTTACTCCGTCGTGAGAATATCGATACCAATAACAAATTAAAGATGGCAATATTGCTAAAATTCTGTCAGCTACGTCATTTTGATTGGAAAAATCTCCCTCAGGCTCAAGATTTCCTAAAACTGAACACCCTGTTCGCATAACATCCATGGGATGAGCAGAAGCCGGTATAAGCTCTAAAGTTTTTTTTAGTTCGTTCGGTAAAACTCTATTGGAAATTAATTTCTCTTGATAATCGGATAATTCGGAGGCGTTTGGAAGATGCCCATAAAGAAGTAGATAAGCAACTTCTTCAAATTTTGCTTTGTCAGCTAGCTCTTCAATAGCAAAGCCTCTGTATGTTAGGCCATGACCCTCTTTACCAACTGTTGAAAGGGAAGTCTGTCCTGCAACTTGGCCGCGTAAACCCGCACCATCTAGCTTTTTTGTCATGGGTCAATCCTCAAAAAATAAATCGTCTATTTTTTTTTCGTACGTATGATAGTCGAGAATTTCATATAATTCATCTCGAGATTGCATTTTTTCTATAATTTTATCAACAGAGCCTTCATTAGATATAGTTGAGTAAACTTCTAGTGCAGCTTTTGACATTGCTCTAAATGCACTTAGCGGATGAAGAGAAAAGCTAATCCCGGCATCCTTCAATTCTTTTTGAGAAAATAATGGAGTTAATCCAAACTCTGTTATGTTCGCTAAAACTGGAACATTCAATGCTTTTGTAATTTTCTTATAATCATCTAACTTTGAAATAGCTTCTGGGAAGACTGAGTTAGCTCCAGATTCTATATATTTACCCATCCTGTCGATAGATGAGTCTAATCCTTCTTTAGCAAAAGAATCTGTTCTTGCCATAAGTAGAAAATTATCATCTTTAGAAGAATCTCTAGCAGCTTTTATCCTGTCGCACATTTCTTCGCAATCGACAATTTCTTTATTTGGCCTATGTCCACATCTCTTTTGAGAAACTTGATCTTCAATGTGAACGCCAGAAGCGCCAGCAGAAATCATCTCTTTTATGGTTCTTGATATATTTAACGCCGATCCCCAACCCGTATCGCAATCTACTAAAACTGGTAGTTCTGTGACTGCTGTCATTTTTCTTAGGTCATTTAATACATTATCTAGCGAAGTAAGTGCTAAATCTGGCAACCCATGACTTGCATTTGCAACACCTGCTCCGGATATATAGAGGCCCTTCAAACCCGATTTTTCGGCTAGTAAAGCTGTAAAAGGATTTATACAGCCAACAATTTTTAAGGGGTTTTCATTTTTTAATGCTTCAAAAAAAGTTGTTACCATTGTGTTATAAATTACTCTCTAGAATAGATTTTAACTCATCGTGTGAAGAAGCAGTTAAAAGATCAGGATATTCTTCTTTAATATGATCTGGAGCCTGAAAAAAGATACCTAAATCAGCTTCCCTAAGCATATTAATATCATTATAAGAATCTCCAGAAGCAAAAACTTTAAACTTTAATTGCTTTAAAGCCTGCACAACTTTTTGTTTATTATTTTCTTGCCTTAATTTGTAGCCAGTTATTACATCATCTTTAATTGTCATGTTATGACAGATAATAGAAGGAAAACCTAATTTCTCGACTAAAGGCCAAGCTAATTCATAAAAAGTGTCAGAGACAATTGTGACTTGAAAATTTGACCTAGCCCAATCTAAAAATTCTTTAGCTTCATCAAAAGGTTCCATTTTTTTTACTATGCTCTGTATGTCGCTAAGTTTGATATTTTTTTCATTTACTATCTTCATGCGTAAATCCATGAGTTCTTCGTAACTTTTTATATCTTGCGTAGTCAACATTAGCTCTTCGGAATCTACTTCGTTAGCTAAACACTGCCAGATTTCAGGAATAAGGACACCCTCAAAATCTAAACAAAGATGAACCATAATTACCTTCTAATCAACTTAATGCTATCAAATACTTTGTCTAGGTCTTTTTTGGATTTTGTAGAACATGCCTTTGCTACAATTTTTTTACTTAAATGAGGGGCGAACATATTAATAAACTCGAATAAATGACTTCTGAGATATGTTCCTCTTCTAAAACCCATGTAAGTTGTGCCTGAATCAAATAAGTGATTTGCAGGGATGGAGATCAAGTCTTTGTCTTCTTCTTCATTAAAAGCCATACTTGCAATTATTCCAACTCCTGTACCCATTTTTACATAAGTTTTTATTACGTCTGCGTCTGTTGCTGTAAACACAACGTTAGCCTTAAGGCCGCGCTCAAAAAATGCTCTATCTAAATCATTACTTCCTGTGAAGCCAAAGACGTAGGTCACTATCGGGTATTGTGATAGATCTTTTAATTTAACTTTTTGAAGTGAAGCTAATGGATGGTCTTTTGGAACTATCAAACTTCTAGACCATTTATAACAGGGAAGCTTAACTAAATTTTCACCTTTTTCTGTAGTCTCAGTCCAAAGAGCGATATCTACTTCTCCTTTGGCAGCCATCTCAACTGATTCATCTGGTGTACACTGATGCATTTGAAAATGTACGTTTGGATACCTTTTAACAAATTTTTCAACAACCTTTGGTAAAGTAAACTTAGCTTGTGTATGTGTAGTAGCTATACTTAATGTTCCATATTCCTCGTCTGAAAACTCTGTTGCAGCGTGTTTAATCCCGTCTACGAGAGCTAAAATTTCTTCAATTTGCTCAAGAATTCTCTCGCCTACGGGTGTAATAGCTACTAAATGTTTTCCTGATCTTTCAAAAAGTTCAACGTCAAGCTCTTCTTCAAGAAGCTTAATCTGTTTGCTAATGCCTGGTTGGGATGTAAATAATGTTTTTGAGGCTTTAGATACATTCAAATTACTTCTTGCCACCTCTCTTACGTATACTAATTGTTGAAATTTCATCTCTAATTCCTTTATTTCTCTTTGGTATAAAAAAGTTTATTTTAAAAACTTTTTGTACATTTGTAAATT
>CETL01098080.1_pt1 | contig 11382 bp, 12 predicted proteins | sample 356371 | NCBI WGS metagenome assembly CETL01 (sample SAMEA2622518, study PRJEB7988) | marine metagenome | biome: marine biome (ENVO:00000447); feature: surface water layer (ENVO:00002042); material: "saline water (ENVO:00002010), including plankton (ENVO:xxxxxxxx)" | depth 5 m | reverse complement strand
GTTAAAATTACAAATAGAATAGAAATGCCATCAATACCAACTTTATAATTAATAAAACCCAACATCCATTCTCTATTTTCGACAAATTGAAACTCAGAAGTATCTTTATCAAAAATCAACCAGAGATAAATTGATAAAATAAAATTAGCAATCGTTATAAATAAAGCAACATATTTTACAGAATTATTTTTTTCACTTGGTTTTATAAAAAATAAAAAAATTGAACCTATTAATGGTAATAATATTAAAGAGGATATGATAGGAAAGTTCATTAATTTATAATTAAAATTGTTAATATTATGGAAAAACCTAAAAGCATTATAAATGCATATTGGTATATAAAACCACTTTGAAACTTAACTGCTTTCAAAGATATTTTTTTTACTATTGAAGAAACTCCATCTGGTCCGAATTTATCAATAACTGCGTTATCTATATTTTTCCAAAGAAAAAATCCTATTTTTTTTGCAGGAACAATAAACAAAAACGAGTAAAGCTCATCGAAATACCATTTGTTTTTTAAAAATTCATATAAAGGTTTATTAGACTCACTCAGATATATTGGAATATTTTTATTTTTAACAAAAAATAAATAAGAGATTGGTATTGCAAGTGATATTAAAATTGGTGTAAGCATTAGAAACCAATTAGGAGGATGTTCTGTGCTTAAAGGTTTTAAAAATAATATTGAGGATTTCCAAAAGTTCTCAGGACTATCTACTCCAATAAACATGTCTTTAAATAAATATCCTGCAAATAATGCTCCCAAAGATAAAAAAAATAAAGGCATTAACATCACCATAGGGGCTTCATGCATAGAGCTAATGTCACTATTTTTATTATTATATTCTCCATGAAAAACTTTAAAAATTAATCTCCAAGAATATATAGCAGTTAAAAATGCTGTACATACACCAGTAAATGCTGCAAGGTAACCTAAAAATGTTCCATCAAGATATGCAAATTCGATAATTGCGTCTTTTGAATAATAACCTGAGAGCAAAGGAAAACCAGTTAACGCAAGTGTTCCAATGACCATAAAAAAATATGTGTAAGGTAATTTTTTCCAAACTCCTCCCATAGAATTTATATCTTGCTCATCTTTAAATGAATGAATAATCGATCCTGCCCCTAAAAATAATAGTGCTTTAAAAAACGCATGAGTAAATAAATGAAAAATTGCAACATTATAAGCGCCTATACCTGTCGCAAAAAACATATATCCCAATTGACTACAAGTTGAATAAGCAATAATTTTTTTTATATCATTTTGGACTAGGGCAATGCTTGCAGCAAATAATGCTGTTATCGACCCTATAATAACAATAAAAGAGAGTGCAAACGGAGAATATTCATATATCGGTGAACATCTTACAACTAAAAATACTCCAGCTGTTACCATTGTTGCCGCATGAATTAATGCAGATACAGGTGTTGGACCCTCCATAGCATCTGGTAGCCAAGTATGTAAAATAAATTGAGCAGATTTTCCCATTGCTCCTACAAATAATAGTATGCAAATTAAATCTATCAAATTTGATGAAATTCCAAAAAAATTAATATTTGTTTCAGTTGTCACTGCAATTAAATCAAATATTTCAGAATAATTTAGAGTTTCGAATTTGAAAAATATTAAAAAAATACCAAGTGCTAGTCCAAAATCCCCTACTCTATTTACTAAAAACGCTTTAATTGCCGCTGCATTAGCAGTTTCTCTTTTAAACCAAAATCCTATTAAAAAGTATGAACATACCCCTACACCTTCCCATCCAAAAAATAATTGAAGAAAATTATCAGAAGTAACCAACGTAAGCATAGCAAACGTAAACAAAGATAAGTATGACATAAATCGAGATTTATGTGGATCGTGAGACATATACCCTACTGAATAAATATGCACTAAACACGAAATTAAAGTTACCACAACTAACATTACTGATGATAAAGCGTCTATTTTAATTGCCCAATTAACACTTAGTAAACCTGAACTTATCCAATTAGAAACAATTAGAGTGCTTTCGTAATCATAAACAATAACCTTGTAAAAAATTATAATAGATAATACTGCTGTAATTGATACAAAAGAACACGTTACAATTTCTGAAGACCTACTACCAATTTTTGTACCAAAAAATCCAGATATTATAGAACCCAATAAGGGCAAAAAAACAATGAAATACTCCACAACTAACCTTTTAATTTGTCAATTTCTTCTACTCGAATTGTTCCAGAATTCCTAAAGTAGACTACGATAATTGCTAATCCTATAGCCGCTTCTGCAGCTGCCACAGTTAATATAAACAACGTAAAAATTTGACCTGACAGATCGTTGAGAAAAGCAGAAAATGAAACTAAATTAATATTTACCGACAATAAAATTAGTTCTATACTCATCAATATAACAATTATATTTTTTCTGTTTAAAAATATTCCAGCTACTCCAATTGTAAATATTATAGCACTAAGCGTTAAATAATGGCCTAATCCAATCTCAGACATCTATTTTTGCTCCCTTATTTTTTTCAACATCAATTAGCTCAACACCAGTCGATTTTTCTCTTGAAATTTGATTAAAATAACTTTGTTTTTTTAATCCATCTCTTTTACGAAAAGTTAAAACTATAGCTCCTATCATAGATACAAGTAATATCATTCCAGATATTTGGAACAAATGAATGTAATCTGTATAAAGCACTTCACCTATTGAATGCGTATTTGTAATGTTTTTATCGATATTCAAATTAAAAGATTTGGGTAGATCTGGTTTAAATTTCCATCCACCAATTACTATTACTAGTTCAAAAAAAATTACAGTGCTTATTAATATTCCAAATGGTATATGAGAGCTGTTTAATTTACTTCCCTTTTTACTTTGAAACCACTCATTTTCTTGCTGTGCAACATTTAACATCATTACTACAAAAAGAAATAATACCGCCACGGCTCCAACGTAAACAATTAACATTATCATTCCAAGGAATTCTGCACCTCCCATAATAAAAAGACATGATATGCTAACAAAATCTAGTATTAAAAAAAAAACTGAATGAACGGTATTTCTAGAGACTGTGACCATAATTGCAGATATGATAGCTATAACTGAAAATATATAAAAAAAAATTGTGTTAGCGATCATTTTTTATCTGTGAGCATTATCAGCTTTTATATTTGCAGCTAGTATATTTTCCCATCTATCGCCGTTTTCTAGTAATTTATCTTTATTATAAAATAACTCTTCTCTAGTTTCTGTTGCAAATTCAAAATTAGGTCCTTGAACAATTGCATCTACAGGGCATGACTCTTCACACAACCCACAATAAATACACTTTAACATATCAATATCATATCTTGTTGTTTTCCTGCTACCATCTTCTCTTTCCGTAGACTCTATAGTTATTGCTTGCGCTGGACAAACAGCTTCACATAACTTGCAAGCTATACATCTCTCTTCACCGTTTGGATATCTTCTAAGCGCATGTTCTCCTCTTGCTCTTGGACTTATTTGACCTTTCTCGAATGGGTAGTTAATGGTTTTCTTTTTCTTAAAAGTTTCTTTTATAGCCATTAATAGTCCGGTTATAAAATCAGCCATTAATATTGTTTTCAAAAATCTAGATATTCTCATAATTCCTATTTTGGTAATAAGTCATAATACATTAAAAAACTAGATGTAATAACTACATAAAATAATGAAAAAGGTAAGAATATTTTCCAACCAAGTTTCATTAATTGATCATATCTATACCTTGGAACAATAGCTTTAACTAACGCAAATAATATAAATAATAAGATTATTTTAATTATAAGCCATAAAGCACTTGGTATAGCATTAAATGGATACATATCAATTGGAGATAACCAACCACCTAGAAATAATATAGATCCAATAGCACACATTAATAAAATATTTGCATATTCACCAAGCCAAAACATTGCATACATCATTCCAGAATACTCAGTTTGGTAACCTGCGACTAACTCGGCCTCTGCCTCTGGCAAATCAAATGGAGGTCTATTGGTCTCTGCAAGAGCTGAAATAAAAAAAATTACAAACATAGGAAACAGTGGTAATACAAACCACATATTTTTTTGAGCAATAACAATATCATTTAAATTTAATGAACCAACACATAGCAAAACATTTATTATAATTACCCCTATAGAAACTTCATATGAAACCATTTGAGCTGCAGACCTAATTGATCCAAAGAATGGATATTTTGAATTAGAAGCCCATCCACCCATAATAATTCCATAAACACCCAAAGATGATACGGCAAACAAGTATAATATACCCACATTTATGTCTGCTAAAACTAGATTTTCACTAAATGGAATTACTGCCCATGCGATAAGAGCCAACGTCATTGTGACTATTGGTGCTAATATAAAAATAATTTTATTTGAAGTAGCAGGTATTATAATCTCTTTAAATATATATTTTAAGGCATCTGCGAGTGATTGAAGTAATCCAAAAGGTCCTACCACGTTTGGTCCCCTTCTTTTTTGAACAAAAGCCCAGACTCTTCTGTCCAACCATACTATTAAGGCTACCGCCGTCAAAACAGGTAAAATAAGTAGAATAATTTTATATGTTTCTAAAAAAAGAATTTGAAAGTAGCTTATCATTATCCTTCGGTTCCTGTTTTTTTCATATTTAATTTTGCATTTCTACACTCACTCATTGTTTTCGAAGCACGTGCTATTACATTGGAATAATAATAGTCTAAATCATTAATTTTTACTTTTTCCTCATAAAATTTTAGATTTACATCATTAACAATTTCTTTTTTTTTAGAAGATTTTAAATAATTATTCATTGAGTCATACAAATTAGCTTTTGTATCAAATAATTTTTTTCCACTTATTTTTTCTGATAATTCATTAATAATTAACCATTCTTCTTTAGCGATACCTGTCGGATAAGAGGCTTTAAAACATTTTTGAGTTTTTCCCTCTAAATTAGTAAAGTATCCATCTTGTTCTGTATAAGCTGGTGACGGTAAAATTATATCTGCAATTTCAGCTCCGCGATCACCATGCGATCCAATATAAACGATAAATTCATTTTTCTTATTTAATTTTAAATTATCTTGCCCGAATAAAAACAATAATCTAAATTCATTTAAATAAAGTTTATTTAATACGAAATTTCTTGAACTTTTTGGGTTTTTTATCTTTAAATCTTTAGCACCTACTGAAGAGGCATCTCTTGGTAAAAAGTTTAAAATCTGCCATTTTTCTTTGAATTTAAATTCATTACTTTTGTTAAGTTTTTTCATAAAATCAAATAAATACTCTGCTGATTTAAGATTTAAAAAAGACTCTCCATATATTATCATTGGAGAATTAGAACTTTTAAATATATCAAAAATTTCACCTTTAGAGTTAAAAAAATTTTTTATTTCTTGAGCATCGTCTTTTAGAATTTCATATGGGTAGGTCTGATCACCAATGTCTCCAAAAGAATAAATTTTTGTTTTATTTTTTAAATAAGATTTTCTTATTCTAGAATTTAATACAGTTCCTTCATATCTTGGGTTAGTTCCAATCAACAATATAAAATCACTTTCTTCAATTCCATTAATTTGAGAGTTAAACAAATAATTATTTCTTTGAGTGTCATCGTAATAATAATCCTCGCTCCTGTGTTCAATGTTCTCTGAGCTAATTATTTTATTAAATAATTCTTTTACAGAGAACATTGTCTCCATATTAGAAAGGTCACCAGTAAATGCAGCTATTTCATCATTATTAACTTTTTTAAACTCTTCAATTATTTTGTTGTATGCATCATTCCAAGATATAGAAATAAATTTACCATTATTTTTAAAATATGGCTTGTCTAACCTTTGATATTTCAAACCATCGCAAGCATATCTCGTTTTATCAGAAATCCACTCTTCATTTATATCCTCATTGATTATTGGCAAAACTCTTTTTACTTCCCAGCCGTAAGTGTCTACTCTTATATTAGAGCCTATTGAATCCATGACATCGATAGTTTCAGTTTTTTTTAATTCCCACGGTCTAGCTTCAAATACGTAAGGTTTTGAGGTCAAAGCTCCTACTGGACATAAATCTATTACGTTTGCCGACATTTCAGATTCCATTGCCTTTTCTAGATATGTGGTTATTTGCATATTCTCACCCCTACCAATTGCACCAATCTCTGGTACACCCGCAACTTCTGTAGCAAATCTTATACATCTTGTACAATGTATACACCTTGTCATTTGAGTTTTAATTAATGGACCCATGTATTTCTCAGGAACATATCTCTTATTCTCTTTAAATCTTGATTTATCTATCCCGTAGAACATTGATTGATCTTGCAAATCACATTCACCACCTTGATCACAAACTGGACAATCTAACGGATGATTTGCTAACAAAAATTCCATTACACCTTTTCTTGCTTTCTCTACTTTTTCGGTGTTGGTTCTTATTACCATGCCCTCTGTAGCTGGCATGGCGCAAGATGCAATAGGTTTAGAAGACTTATCCATTTCTACTAAACACATTCTGCAATTACCAGCGATTGATAACTTTTCGTGATAACAAAATCTCGGAATTTCTGCTCCAGCAATTTCACATGCTTGTAAAACCGTCAAACCATCTTCAACTACAATGTCTTTGTCATTTACTTTTAATTTAATCATTATTTGTCTAATAAATGTTGATCCACTAAGTATGGAATTTTTCTATCCTTTTTTACCATAGGGTCAAAATTATTTCTTTTTTCTATTTCTTTTTTAAAGTGTCTTAATAAACCTTGCACTGGCCATGATGATCCTTCTCCAAATGCACAAATTGTATGACCTTCGATTTGTTTTGTAACATCTAACAACATATCTACTTCATCCTTAGAAGCTTCACCTCTAGACATTCTTTCTAGCATTCGCCACATCCACCCAGATCCCTCTCTACAAGGTGTGCATTGACCACAACTCTCGTGCTTATAGAATCTTGCTATTCTTGCCATACATTTGATTATGTCTTGATCTTTATTAATAACTACTATTCCTGCTGTACCTAGCCCACTCTTGTGTTTTGACAATGTATCAAAATCCATTGTAATTATTTCACAAACTTCTTTTGGTAGCAATGGCATTGAGGAACCTCCAGGTATAACTGCTTTTAAGTTATCCCAGCCTCCTACGACTCCTCCTGCATGTTTTTCAATTAATGTTTTTAAAGGAATACCCATTTCTTCTTCTACATTACATGGATTATTCACGTTTCCAGATATGCAGAAAATTTTTGTTCCTGTATTTTTAGGTTTGCCTAATGATGCAAACCACTTACCACCTTTTCTTAAAATAGTTGGAACAACAGCTATTGTTTCCACATTATTAATTATAGTAGGGCACCCGTATAAACCAACTAATGCAGGAAACGGTGGTTTCAGTCTTGGCTGACCTTTGTTGCCCTCTATACTCTCCAAGAGTGCAGTTTCCTCACCACAAATATAAGCACCTGCTCCATAGTGAATATAAATATCTAACTCCCATCCTGTATTTGAAGAATTTTTACCAATTAAATTTTTTTGATATGCTTCATCAATTGCTCTTTGAAGTCGTTCACCTTCATTTTTATACTCGCCTCTAATGTATATATAACACTTATGTGCATTTACTGCGTAAGATGCAATCAAACAGCCTTCAATTAGTTTGTGAGGTTCAAACCTGAGTATATCTCTATCTTTACAAGTTCCAGGTTCAGATTCATCAGCATTTATTACCAAATAATGTGGTCTAGATCCAACTTCTTTAGGTGCAAACGACCATTTCACTCCTGTTGGAAAACCAGCACCACCTCTTCCTCGAAGCTCAGAAGTTTTTATCTCATTAATAATCCACTCCCTTCCTTTAGAGATTATTTCTTTTGTATCTATCCAATCTCCAATCTTTAGTGCACCAGACAAATTTGAGCTATTATCATTGTATAAATTTTTAAAAATTCTATCTTTATCTTGTAACATTTGTGTTCTCTATTAAAGTTTTTCTATTATTTTCAGGCTCAGAATTTTTTCTACCTCTATATGAGCCAGGTTCAATTTTTTCTCCTTTTAAGATTTTTCCAATAATCTTTATTGATTTTTCTTTATCTAAATCCTCAAAATAATCATCATTAATTTGCATCATTGGTGCGTTTACACATGCTCCTAGACACTCTACTTCTGTCCAAGAACATTTTCCATTTACAGATAATTCATTTTGATTTAAGGATATTTTTTCCTTGCATGCCTCTACTAATTTATAAGCTCCCCTAATCATGCATGGTGTTGTGGTGCAAACTTGTACAAAATATTCTCCAACAGGCGATAAATTATACATTGAATAAAAAGTGGCTACTTCATAAACTTTAATATATGGCATCTCAAGATATTTAGCTATATATTTCATAGCGACTAACGGTATCCAGTTATTATTTTGTTTTTGGGCAATATATAAAAATGCCATAACAGCGCTTTGTTTTTTTTCTTGGGGATAATTTTTTAAAATATTATTAGCTATAATGATATTGTCTTTAGTAAACTCAAAGTTTTCGGGTTGTTTTTTTGAAATTTTTTTTACACTCATCTGTCTACCTCTCCAAAAACTATATCCATCGATCCTAATACAGCTGGAACATCAGCTAACATATGACCTTTAATTAAATAATCCATAGCTTGCAAATGCAAAAAACCTGGAGCTTTAATTTTACATTTATATGGTTTGCTGGAACCATCGGATATCAAATAAACTCCAAACTCACCTTTTGGCGCTTCTACGGCAGTGTAAATTTCGTCTGCATCAACTCTGTATCCTTCGGTAAACAATTTAAAATGATGTATTAAAGCTTCCATTGAGTCTTTAATTTCTTTTTTTGATGGCGGTGAAATTTTATTATTATTTGTTTTAATTGGACCTTTGGGCATTTGATCGAGACATTGTTTTATAATCTTGACGCTTTCTCTCATTTCTTCAATTCTGCAAAGATATCTGTCATAACAATCACCATTTTTACCTACGGGAACTTTAAATTCTATTTGATTATAACAATCATATGGTTGAGATTTTCTTAAATCCCACGCTATTCCTGACCCTCTTATCATGACACCTGAAAATGAGTAATCAAGAGCATCTTGTTTTGTAACTACTCCAATTTCTACATTTCTTTGTTTAAATATTCTGTTATCTGTTAATAACATTTCTAAATCATCAATTATTTTAGGAAAAGTTTTACAAAATTTATATATATCCTCTTCTAAGCCAATTGGTAAATCTTTATGAACGCCACCCGTTCTAAAATAATTTGCATGAAGTCTGGAACCAGAAACCCTTTCATAAAAACCCATTAACTTTTCTCTTTCCTCAAACCCCCAAAGTGTTGGTGTAAGCGCTCCTACATCCATTGCTTGAGTTGTTACATTTAGTAAGTGACTTAAAATTCTACCTATTTCACAAAACATAACCCTTATAAATTGTGCACGTATAGGAACATCAATTTTAAGTATTTTTTCTATAGCTAATGCAAAAGCATGTTCTTGATTCATTGGTGCGACATAATCAAGTCTATCGAAATATGGTACAGCTTGCGAGTAAGTTTTATGCTCAATTAATTTTTCAGTTCCTCTATGCAACAATCCAATATGTGGATCAGCTTTTTCAACCACCTCTCCATCTAGCTCTAATATTAATCTTAATACACCATGAGCTGCTGGATGCTGTGGTCCAAAATTAAGATTCATTGTCTTTGATTGTTTAGCCATATTTATTTTTCCGTCTCTTTTTTGATATACTTAGTGCCTTCCCAAGGACTTTCGTAATCAAAATTTCTATAATTTTGCTCTAGTTTTACTGGTTCATAAACTACTTTTTTATTCTCTTCGTTATACCTTACTTCATTGTGTCCAGTTAAAGGAAAGTCCTTTCTTAATGGATGTCCCTCAAAGTTATAATCGGTAAGTATTCTTCTTAAATCAGGATGATCTTTAAAGTTTATGCCGTACATATCAAAAACTTCTCGTTCCATCCAATTTGCTGATGGGAAAACTGCAGTGATTGAACTTACCAAATCATTTTCCTTGATATAATAATCAATGCTAATTCTTTTGTTATTTTCTAAACTTAAAAGTAAATAGACTAGCCTAAATCTTTTTTCACTGTTTGGATAGTCAACTGCTGTAACATCGATTAACTGTCTAAATTTTGTGCTCGGATTATTTTTTAAAAATAAAACAACCTCCATAATATCACCAGGATCAACATTCAATCTTAATTCATTATGTTTTATATACGTTGAATTAATTTTTGTATTTAACTCTGAATTAATTATTTTTTCTAAACTTATTAAATCTTGCATTATCTCTCTAATGATCCTTTATTTCGTATTTTTTTTTGTAACTGCATTATTCCATATAACAAAGCCTCTGCAGATGGTGGACATCCTGGAACATAAATATCTACCGGAACTATACGGTCACAACCTCTAACAACTGAATATGAATAATGGTAATATCCACCACCATTCGCGCAACTTCCCATAGATATAACATACCTAGGTTCTGGCATCTGGTCATAAACTTTTCTTAATGCAGGTGCCATTTTGTTAGTTAATGTTCCTGCAACAATCATGACATCAGACTGTCTAGGGCTTGCCCTAGGAGCAGCACCAAACCTTTCTAAATCATATCTAGGCATTGAAGTTTGCATCATTTCAACCGCGCAACACGCGAGCCCAAAAGTCATCCAGTGCAGAGATCCAGTTCTTGCCCAATTAACTAGATTATCAAATGAAGTTGTGATAAATCCGTTATCACTAAAATCTTTTGCAATTTGTTTGAACTCGTCTGGAATATTCTTTTTATTATTAAAATCACTCATTTTTTTTATTCCCAGTCCAGAGCTCCCTTTTTCCACTCATAAATAAATCCGATCGTTAAAATAAACAAAAAAATCATCATAGATATAAAGCCTAAGAATCCAATTTTTCCTAATGATATTGCCCAAGGAAACAAAAATGCAATTTCCAAGTCAAAAATTATAAAAAGTATTGCTACTAGGTAAAATCTTACATCAAATTCCATTCTAGAATCATTAAATGGTTCAAACCCGCATTCATATGGTGAAAGTTTTTCCGGATCTGGTTTTTTTGGAGATAGAACATAATTCAATAATATGAAACCACAGCTTAGAAATAAGGCTATTATTAAAAATAATATTATTGAAAAGTAATCTTTTAAAAATTCTTCAGGCATAATTAAATTATATATATGCCTTTTAAAATTAATTGAAAGCGATGATAAGTCACGTAATAAATGCTTATTTTGTTACATGAATTAGAAAGTTGATAATAATTCTCAATTGGGTGGCGGGAGTGACGGGACTCGAACCC
>CETL01037426.1_pt1 | contig 11393 bp, 10 predicted proteins | sample 356371 | NCBI WGS metagenome assembly CETL01 (sample SAMEA2622518, study PRJEB7988) | marine metagenome | biome: marine biome (ENVO:00000447); feature: surface water layer (ENVO:00002042); material: "saline water (ENVO:00002010), including plankton (ENVO:xxxxxxxx)" | depth 5 m | reverse complement strand
ACGTAGCCAGTACCACATCCTGCGTCTAAAATTCTTGAGTTCTGTTTAATTTGTATATGTTTACTAAGGATTTGTTTTATTTTTTTTGGATAAGCGTAGCCCCAAGCCTGAAGATCATTATCATAATCACCTGCCCACTGTTTGTAGTGTTTTTTAAGGCGGTTCGGATTTTTTTCTTTATAAACAATGTTGAGCCATTTTTTTGTCATTAAAGTTTCTTAATCGTTTTGAGTGGACTATAAATAGTATAACAAAATTAATTAATATCAAACCAGATTGGTACATGGTCCGATGGTCTTTCAAGGCTCCTGAATTTTTTTTCAATTTGACAATCAGATATTCGATCGACCGCACTGGGAGATGCTAAGAAGTGGTCAATTCTAAGGCCGTTATCTTTTTCCCATGAACCCCTTGAATAATCCCAGTATGTAAACTCATACGATTTTGAATTAAAAACTCTCAAGATGTCTGATAGCCCTTGATTTACAATTTCTCGATAAAGCTTTATTGACTCTGGGTGATGCAAAGCATCATTCTTCCATTTATTAATATCGATGGCGTCTTCAGAACTCGGAATGATATTATAATCTCCTCCAAAAATAATAGTTTCATGCTCTTCTATTTTTTTCTTAACATGCTTTTTTAGCCTTCTCATCCAATCTAACTTGTAAGGGAATTTATCTGTATCAATTGGGTTGCCATTAGGAAGATATATAGAGGCAACTTGAAATGGAGTTTTATCTTTTATAATTACTTCAAGATAACGGGCCTGCTCGTCATTATTATCACCTGGAAGGTGGTCAGTTAAGAGTTCCATCTCTAATTTTGATAGAATGGCTACTCCATTGTATGATTTTTGACCTTTTTTAATGATCTTATAGCCAAGCTTTTCAATTTCATCATTTGGAAAATTGTCATCTGTGGACTTAGTCTCTTGAAGCATGATGACGTCAGGTTTTACATTTTTGCTTAACTCAATGAGATGAGGTAACCGAACTCTAATAGAATTGACGTTCCAACTCACTATTTTTGTCATTATTACTTTTTATTGTTTTTTTAAGATTCTTAAATTATTGACATTATTGTACAATAAAAATTTAATGCGCCAATTATAATAAATGAACATTTCACGAGACCTATCATCTTTAGCTGTTTCTCAAAAAACCTCAAAAGGACGATTATATAAAGAGAGTAACAGTCGGACGAGGTCGGAGTTTCAAAGAGATAAAGATAGAATCTTACATTCCTCAGCATTTCGAAGACTAAAACATAAAACCCAAGTATTTGTCTCGCATGAAGGTGACCATTATAGAACACGGCTTACACATTCCCTTGAAGTTTCGCAAATTGCGAGATCGATCTGCAAAGTATTTAATCTCAATGAAGACCTTGCTGAGACACTATCTTTAAGCCACGACATTGGGCACCCGCCTTTCGGCCACGCTGGCGAATATGCATTATCAAAAAGTATGAAAAATTATGGAGGTTTTGATCACAATGATCAGGCAATAAGAATTCTTCATATTCTAGAAAAAAAATATTTTGATTTCGATGGCTTGAATCTTACGTGGGAAACAATCGAGGGTTTGGTAAAACATAACGGCCCTATTAAAAGTCAAATTCCAGAGACAATAGATGCTCTGAACAGTCAATTTGATCTTCGACTTGATGAATATGCATCATTAGAGGCACAAATTGCATCTATTGCTGACGATATTGCATATAACAATCATGACCTGGATGATGGCCTTAGGGCCGGATTTTTTACGTACGATGAGATTTCAAGCCTTCCATTAGTAGGAAATATTATTAGTAAATTTCCATCTGATTATACTCAATTTGAAATGCAACGTATCAATCATGAGATAACAAGAAAAACAACTTCGCTTATGATAAATGATGTAATCAATAATACTCTACAAAACATAGAAAATTTAAAAATTCAAAATAGTCAAGATGTTAGAATTTGTGATCATCAATTAGCTGATTTTTCACTAGATATGAAGAATGAAGTTAAAACGATCAAATCTTTCCTGTCCGAAAAAATGTATAATCATGATAAAGTTTTAAACATGACAAAAAATGCAAATCAAATAGTGTCTTCTTTGTTTGATTTTTTAGAACAACAAGACGACATATTTTTGAGAAGCTATTTAGGAACACCTTTTACAAATAATGAAAAGCCAAGAGCAATAAGTGATTTTATTTCTGGTATGACTGACAATTATGCTCAAAGTTTTTATGCAAATCATTTAAAATAAATGAACAATATCAATACGTATTATAAATCAATTTTTGCAGAGTCTTTTTCAAAAATTTTTGATATTCCTCAAGATGATCTCTTAGATACCCAATTCACTCTTGAAAATCCAAAAGATCTCTCTCATGGAGATTTTAGTACAAATATCTGTATGGTTTCTGCACAGCTACATAAAATTAATCCAGTAGAAGCTGCTGAGAAAATTACCAATGATTTACTCGATCATGAAAGTTTTGAAAGCATCCACTTTGCGAAACCAGGATTTATAAATTTCATGGTGAAAAAAGTCATCTGGTATGAATTTCTATTAAAAAAGCTGGATACAAATATTTTATTCAATCAAAATATAGGTATTGGGGAAATAGTGAACATTGAATATGTTTCCGCTAACCCAACAGGACCACTTCATATCGGTCACTGTAGAGGAGCAGTATTTGGAGATGTTCTAGCCAATTTACTTGAAAGTACAGGTTTTAATGTAGTTAAAGAATACTACATTAACGATGCAGGTTCTCAGATTGATCTGTTGGCAAAATCAGTCATTCTTAGAATAGAGGAATTACAATCAAACAAAAAAATAGATAGCTTTCCAGCTGAACTATATCCGGGTGAATACTTAATTGACGTTGCTCAAAGTATCATAAAAAGCCATGGAGAAGATGTAAACCAAAGAGAAGATTATTTCGAATTGGTCAAGAGTCAAACGGTTCACTTGTTGTTAGAAGGTATCAAATCTGATTTATCCTTATTATCTATTGAACAAAATAAATTTGTCTCAGAAAAGGATTTAGTTAATCAGGGTAAAATAGATCAGGCAATTAATAGGCTTGAGGAGATGAAATTGATATATAAAGGAGAACTTGAAAAACCAAAAGGTAAGATGATAGATGATTGGGAGCCAAGAGAGCAAATGCTATTTCGTTCCTCTACCTATGGAGATGAAGTAGATAGGCCATTACAAAAATCAAACGGTGAATGGACGTACTTTGCAAATGACATTGCTTACCATTTTGATAAATACCAAAGAGGTGCGTCGCATCTAATCGACATATGGGGGGCTGACCACGGAGGATACATCAAGAGAATGCATGCATCCATTAGAGCGTTAACAGATAATAAGGCAAAATTTACTGTTAAATTATGTCAAATGGTAAAACTTATTAGTGATGGACAGCAAATAAAAATGTCTAAAAGGTCAGGTGACTTCATAACACTGAGAGAAATGGTCGAACGAGTAGGAAGCGATTCTATAAGATTTATGATGATGTATCGCAAAAATGAAGCCCCTCTTGAATTTGATTTTCAAAAAGTGACAGAGCAATCAAAAGACAACCCAGTTTTTTATGTTCAATATGCTCATGCAAGAATTAGCTCTGTATTACGAAATCTCAAGGAGCAAAATATAGATATTGATTTAACAAATTTCAGTAATTGTGACATGAGTCATCTAAAGGATCCATCTGAGATTTTGCTAATAAAAAAAATTATGAATTATCATTCGATAGTAGAGTCAGCAGTATCTTTACTTGAACCGCATCGAATTGCTTATTATCTCTATGAATTGGCTTCAGAATTTCACTCACTCTGGAATCTTGGGAAAGTAGATAAATCCAAAAAATTTATTGACGCCTCAAATTTACCTCTGACACATGCAAGAATAGCATTATTAGTAGCCACTCAAAGAAATATAAAATCAGGGCTTGGCATCATTGGCGTCAGCACACCCGATGAAATGAAATAATTATGAAATTAATGATAGGCTTAGGATTGGCACTATTTACTTTTTTAATAATATTTTTCTTTTTTTTCTATCCTTTCAATTCATCAAATGAAATTTTGATTATTGATAGCAATATTGAAAGTTATCGAATTATTCCAGAAGATAAAGGTGGCATTAATACTCCGGATTTAAATATATATAAATTAGGAGATTAGCTTTGAAAAGTTTTACACCAATAATTATAGGTCTTGAAAGTGAAAGTCTGTCCAGTGAAGAAAAAACTTTTTTTAAAAAATTTAATCCATGGGGAGTCATCTTATTTAAGCGTAATTGTTTAAATCCAACTAAAACAAAATATCTTATTAATAAAATTAAAGAGATAAATGGTGACAACTATCCAATCTTAATTGATCAAGAGGGCGGTAGAGTATCAAGAATAAATTACACTGAATTTCCTAAATGCCCTCCAGCTAGATATTTTGGAGAAATAATTGAAAAAAATAAATCACTTGGATTAGAGATTTTGAAAAGCAATATTATACTATTGTCGTTATCTCTTAAAAAGCTTGGAATAAATATTAATACCCTGCCTGTATTAGATATCCCAGATAAAGGTGAAAGTGGAATTATTGGTGATAGAGCGTTCTCTAATAAAAAAGAAATTGTTTCATTGGCTGGTGGTGAACTTATAGAAACAATGACAGCTTGCGGAATTGCGCCGGTGATAAAGCATATTCCTGGTCACGGCAAAGCTTCAGTTGACAGCCATGTTGGAATGCCAATTATAGAAAGTGAAATGATTGAATTACATCAGAGTGATTTTGTACCATTTAAAAACAATGCAGCAAATCATCTTGGTATGACAGCTCATATTTTATATAAAAATATTGACCCAAACCAAATTGCAACTTTCTCCAAGTCACTTATCAAAAAGACTATCAGAGAGGAAATAGGTTTTAAGGGTCTTTTAATGACCGATGATATATCAATGAAAGCAATTAAATTAAATCCGGAAGATGCTGCGGATAAAGCACTTGCTGCAGGATGCGATTTAGTTCTTCATTGTAATGGAAAAATAAATGAAATGAATAGGATAGCTGATAAAATTAATAGTAAATATGAACTAATTACCTCTTCGAAAGAGTTAGAAAATATCTTTAATAATGAAATTAGTATTTCACTACGTGAAGCAGAATTAAATCTCAAAGAGTCGCTAAATCAAGCTGATCTAATTTAATCGTATAAAACAATCTTCTGATATATAATACAGAATCAAAAATTACTTAAAATGGAAGATATTTCAATTACTTACGATACTACGAATGACTCGGTTGGATCTAACCATGACGACTTAATTGTTAATTTAGAGGGTTTTGAAGGTCCTTTAGATCTATTGCTCACCTTGGCAAAGTCGCAAAAGGTAGATCTGATGAAAATATCTATTCTTCAATTAACTGAGCAATATTTAGAATTTATAGCCAAAGTTCGTGATAAAAATTTAGAACTAGCTGCTGATTATTTGGTAATGGCAGCATGGATGGCTTACTTAAAATCAAATTTACTTATCCCAAGAGAAGAGACCGGTGAGGAACTAAGTGCAGAAGAAATGGCTGAAAGACTAAAATTTCAGTTAAAAAAACTTGAAGCAATTAGACTTGTATCTGAAAAATTAATGAAATTACCGAAGCTTGGTAATGATTTTTTCAACAGAGGAATGCCAGAAGGCATTCGGCTTATCAGAACTCCAGAATATTATTTAAATTTATATGATCTACTAAAATCATATGCCGACCAAAGATATCGGGTTGCATATTCTTCCATGACAATAGAAAAGCCACCCGTCTTTGCCATGGAGGATGCTTTAATTCGATTGCAAAGAATGATCGGAGATGTTCCAGACTGGACAAGACTTGAACAATTTCTTCCAACAGAGTTTTCTAAAGGTAAAAGTGCTCGATCTGGGGTGGCTGGTACATTAGCTGCAGCTATGGAATTAGTGAGAGAAGGAGTTTTAGAAGTTCAACAATTAGTACCTTTCGGTCCAGTTTTTCTTAAAAATAAAAAAGATGATAGATTTTTAAATTAAAGATGAATGATAAAGTAAATAATAATGTAATGAATTTTCCATCTGAGCATATGGAAAATGTTCGAATACTTGAAGCCTTACTTTTTGCAGCAAGTGAACCTCTTGATGCTGAAAGTCTTAAGGCCAGACTTCCTAAGGGTGTAAACTTAAATAAGTTATTAAACATAGTAAAAGCGCACTATGAAAATAGGGGTGTAAATTTGATTAAGACGGGAAATAAGTGGAGTTTTAAAACAGCTGTAGATCTTTCGCCAATGATGAAGAAGGAAAAAATAGTTCAGCGAAAACTCTCAAAAGCAGCAACCGAAACATTGGCAATTATTGCCTACCATCAACCAGTTACTAGAGCTGAGGTTGAAGATATCAGGGGAGTTCATTTTAGTCCTGGAACACTCGATGTATTAATGGAATTAAATTGGGTCAGACCCATAGGCAGAAAAAAAGTACCTGGACGACCAATAATCTATGGAACAACTGAGAGGTTTTTAGAGTATTTTCAGCTTGAACAAGTTTCAGACTTGCCAGGTCTTGAAGAACTTAAAGCGGCTGGCTTACTTGAAAGCCGACTTCCACCAAATCTTGACATTAGAGAGCCTGTAGATATTGATCAAAGTCAAATTGAGCCATTTGGAGAAGATGAAAACATCGAAGACTTAATACAAAGTGGACACGAGGCCGAGTAACATTTAGCCTTACGAAGTGAAAATTTTTAGATTTTTTTTAGCAATACATTTTTTCTTATTCACATCACTTAATCTTATTTTTGCTGATCCAAACTTTCCCGGCGGTAAAACTACAAATGAAGTTGAAAATAAAAATAGCTTTTCGCTTTCAGCAAGAAATCTAGAAGAGCATATGAAAATCAATTTCTTAGTTGGCAATGCTTTATTTGAGAGAATTTGGGAAGATGCAAAAATATCTAAAAATATAGCGAAAGATGGTTTAGGTCCTTTTTTTAGCGCTAAGTCTTGTGAGTCCTGTCATATTTCAGACGGCAGAGGTCACCTTCCAAAATCAGCTTCTGATAACACGGTGTCTGTCGTGATACAAATTTCAAAAGACTCTAAAAATAGTGATTCAAAAATAAAGAATGTTGAGGACAGTACGTATGGGGGCCAGATCAGCGAATTTTCTGTTGAGGGAGTTGTCAAAGAAGCGGATATTTCTTTTAGCTATGAATATGTTCCTTCCGTTTATGAGGATGGAAGAGTAGTTCAATTAAGAAAACCAGTTATCAAGATATCGAATTTAAATTATGGCTCATTTGACAGCAGAACCAAGTTTTCTGCGAGAATAGCACAGCCAATGATTGGGTTGGGCTTGATAGAAAATATAAGTTCAACAGAAATCATGGCAAATGCTGATGAATATGATGTTAATAATGACAACATCACAGGAAAAGCCAACATGGTTTGGAACAGTGTCCTCAATGAATGGTCTCTAGGTAGGTTTGGATGGAAGGCTTCGCAACCTACAGTGTATCAGCAAACTGCCGATGCTTTCTTTCATGACATGGGATTGTCAAATAACTTACATATAAACTCTTATAATTGTTCTGATAAACAAAAGGACTGTGAAAATGCAATCGATGGTAGTAGCGTAGAGTTTGATAACTTTGAAGTATCAAATGATCAACTCAATTTAGTAACATTTTACTCCTCACAACTGGGTGTGCCAATCAGGAGAAATATTGACTCAGCTGATGTTATAGCGGGGAAAAAAATATTCTATCAGTTGAATTGTCAATCGTGTCATGTCGATAAATTTGTAACAAAAAAGAATGGATCCTATGCAAATCTAAGCAATCAAATAATTTATCCATACTCTGATTTTCTACTTCACGATATGGGTAAGGGATTGGCTGATGGCGTGAGTGAGTATAACGCGACTGGACAAGAATGGAGAACACCGCCTTTATGGGGAATAGGGCTTACAAAAGTAGTTTCTGAAGAATATGGCTTCTTACATGATGGAAGGGCACGTACGCTTGAAGAAGCTATTCTGTGGCATGGGGGTGAGGCAAATAAAATAATCCAAGAATTTAAAAAATTAAACAAAATTGAAGTAAATCAATTGGTTAGCTTTATAGAGTCCTTGTAATTAAAAAATTGTAAATGCGGCATTTTTGCTATTGATAATCATTCTCAATAAGCTATATAGAATGAAACTTATTATCATTCTAAAAAAGGGGGAAATTAATGAAGTTATTTACAAAAATATTTGCAGTGCTTGCTATCACTTTCGTAACAGTAGGAAGTTCATTTGCAAAAGAAGTTAATTTATATACATCACGACATTACGACTCTGATGATGCACTTTATCAAAAATTTACTGACAAAACAGGAATCAAAGTAAATGTAATTTCAGGTAAAGGAAAAGCATTAATGGAAAGACTTGCTTCTGAAGGTGCAAGTTCTCCAGCAGATGTATTTATTACAGTTGACGCAGGTAATTTATGGAAAGTTCAAAAAGATGGCATGTTCCAAAGCATAAATTCCAGTATGGTCGACAACATTGTACCTGCGAATTTAAGGGGTCCAAATAATGAGTGGGTTGGTATAGCTAAAAGATCAAGAGTTATGTACTACAATCCAGTAACAGTCTCAAGTGATGAGATGGAAGGCTTATCTTATGAAGATTTATCTGATCCAAAATGGAAAGGAAGAGTTGCGATAAGAAGTTCAGGAAATATGTACAATCAATCATTGGTTTCTTCTCTTATTGCTAACCACGGCGTTGATGCTACTGAAGCTTGGGCAAAAGATTTTGTTGGTAACTTCGCAAGAAAACCAGAAGGGAACGATCGTGCACAAATAATGGCTGTTGCTAATGGTGAAGCTGATATTGCTGTAGCAAATAGTTACTATATTGGTTTGATGTTATCAGGTAAAAAAGGTGAAGAACAACAATCAGCTGCAAGAAAAGTTGAGCTGCATTTTCCAGGTCAAAATGGAAGAGGCGCGCACATAAATGTTAGTGGTGCAGGATTACTAAAGAATGCTCCTAACAAAGGAAATGCCGTTAAGTTCATTGAGTTCTTACTGACTGATGAAGCTCAAAGTCATATTGTTAACAACACTTATGAATTTCCAATGCGTGAAGGTGTTGCTCCGAGTGACTTAATAGCGCAATTTGGTTCTGGTTTCAAAGAGGACCAAACAGCCGTTGCTTCGTATGGCGAATTCAATCCTGAAGCTGTGAAGCTTATGGATCGAGTTGGTTGGCAGTAATATCGCTAACCATTAAGAGGTAATTTAACCACCGTCTCTTCTTCTCATTAGTATCCAAGGTTAAATTGCCTCTTTAAAAAAGGTTGAAAATTAATTCCGAAGGCATATTTGATATTTAGTATCATTCTAAAATAGGAGCCGAAATGAATAAATTGCCAAATGTAAATTTTAAAATTAGGTCTCAAAACGAATTTGAAACCGGTGAAATGTGCTATTTAGAGGGAGATAAAGCTTGGATGACTCTTTCCTCAAAAGACTTATTTGATGGTAAAAGGGTATTAATTTTTTCTTTGCCCGGAGCATTTACACCTACTTGTTCGTCTCAGCAATTACCTGCTTTTGATCAAAAATTTGAAGAATTTAGAAAAATGGGTATCGATGAAATTTTTTGTATATCCGTAAATGACTCATATGTAATGAATGCTTGGAGCAATTATATGGGAGTAAAAAATGTACAAATGATACCTGACGGGACAGGGCAATTTACTCGAATGATGGGCATGCTGATTAACAAAGATCATAATGGTTTTGGTATGAGATCCTGGAGATATGCTATTGTGGCAAACAATATGGAGATCGAGCAAACATTCATTGAACCAGGAATAAATGATAATGGCTCAGATGACGACCCTTATATTGAAACGCAGCCTGATAATATATTAGAATTTTTAAAGTAAATAGTATAATTACCACTCAACACTATGAACTTTAGTCTTTGGCAGATTTCGCCTGTAATTTTATTCATGATTTTCATTACACCTGTTGTAATTGTCTTGTTTAGTCTAACTGGTGATTACTCTGAGAATTGGTCACATTTATACAATTATGTACTCTTAGGTTATATTAAAAATTCTGCTTATCTCGTTTTAGGTGTTTCGTTTTCAGTTTTTATTTTAGGGGTTGGAACTGCGTGGATAATAACAAACTATGATTTTACTTTTAAAAATTTTTTTGAGTGGGCTTTGATCTTACCCTTAGCGGTACCTCCATATATACTTGCATACACTTTCACAGGTTTATTTGATACTTTCGGTACAGCAAACAATGCGATAAGGGAAATTTTTGATTTAAGCCGAGATTTTACACTTTTTCCAAAAGTTAGAAATGTACCTGGAGCTATAATTGTTTTTTCTTTTACGTTATATCCTTATGTGTACCTTGTCACGCGTATGGCTTTTATCAACCAATCAAGGTCTATAATTGAAGCAGGAAGAACTCTGGGTCTTAATAAATTTGAAGTATTTTATAAACTAGCAATTCCCATGATTAGACCTGCAATCATAGGCGGACTAATGCTAGTTGTGATGGAAACAATTTCAGACTTTGGGGCAGTTGACCATTTTGCTATTTCTACATTTACTACTGGAATATTTAGAACTTGGTATGGCATGTATGATATTGAAACGGCAATGCAGCTTGCGTCATTACTTTTACTATTTGCAATAACATTAATAATAATCGAGAGATACTCTCGTAGAAATGCAAGCTACTCAAATGCGATGTCTTTATATAGGCCCTTGAGTCACGAGAAACTTAGGGGTTTTAGTAATTTTCTTGCTTTTTCAGCATGTTTTATTCCAATCTTTGTAGGGTTCATTTTGCCTGTTGTTGAACTCACATATTGGGCCCTTAATTATAAATTAGATTTTTTTAATGAAAAATTTATTTCAACTGCCTGGAATACATTTTACTTAGCAATTATTGCAGCTTTCTTTTGCTCAGTGCTGGCTATCCTAATTAATTTTTCAATACGTTATAAGAGTAATAATTATTTAAAGTTTATGAGCTCATTTCTAACTGTCGGCTATGCAGTTCCAGGATTAATACTGGCTATTGGCGTAATGCAAATGCTGACTTTTATTGATAAAAGTTTCGTATCAAATACAACAAATATTGTTTTTACAGGGAGTATTTTTGGGCTAGTTTTAGCTTACATTATTAAATCATATGCCCTTTCAAACTCGACTATTGACGCTGGATATCAGCGAATAAATGAAAGAATTGATGATGTAGCAAGAACTCTTAAAACTTCTGGTTGGTCTCTTCTCTCCCATGTTCATTTACCTTTACTTAAAACAAGCTTTCTAACAAGTATGC
>CETL01056443.1_pt1 | contig 11510 bp, 13 predicted proteins | sample 356371 | NCBI WGS metagenome assembly CETL01 (sample SAMEA2622518, study PRJEB7988) | marine metagenome | biome: marine biome (ENVO:00000447); feature: surface water layer (ENVO:00002042); material: "saline water (ENVO:00002010), including plankton (ENVO:xxxxxxxx)" | depth 5 m | reverse complement strand
ATAAGCAAGGTAGATATTTCACATTTACCATATTCATTAAGGGTGCTACTAGAAAATTACGTCAGAAATACCCCTACAAATAAGCTGGAAGAGAGTGTAATTGAAGAATTTTCTAGTTGGAATGGCAAAGTGAAGGGACAGACCGAACTTACATTTTATCCAAGCAGAGTAATTATGCAGGATTTTACTGGAGTTCCTGCTGTGGTAGACCTTGCTTCGATGCGTGACGCTGTAAAAAAACTAAATGGTGACCCGTCACTGATTAACCCACAATGCCAGACAGACTTAGTTATAGACCATTCAGTTATGGTAGACCATTATGGAAGTAATAACTCTCATGATTTAAACACAAAACTTGAATATAAAAGGAATATCGAGAGATACAGGTTATTAAAATGGGGTCAAGGTGCTTTCGAAAATCTAAGAATTGTTCCGCCGAATAATGGAATTATCCATCAGATAAATATCGAATATATTTCGAGGGTAATATTTGAAAAGCAAAATTATGTTTATCCAGATACTGTTGTAGGAACTGATTCGCATACAACTATGGTTAATGGCCTTGGTGTTCTTGGTTGGGGGGTAGGAGGTATTGAAGCTGAAGCAGCGATGCTAGGTCAACCGATTCCGATGTTGCTACCTGAAGTCATTGGTTTTGAATTAACTGGTGATTTAAAGGGGTCTACTACCGCAACTGATCTTGTACTTACAATAGTAGAACATCTCAGAAATGCAAATGTAGTTGGAAAGTTTGTTGAGTTTCATGGAGATGCATTGAATCGTTTGTCAATCGCAGATAGATGCACTATTGCAAACATGGCACCTGAATATGGTGCGACTTGTGGATTTTTTCCTGTAGATAAGATGACACTTGATTATTTATCAACTACAGGAAAAGATACCGATCATGTAAGACTTGTAGAGAAATATACAAAAAATGTATCACTTTTTAGAGATCCGTCAGACAAAATTAAATATTCGAAAAACCTACATCTAGATATCAGTTCTATAAAGGCATGCGTATCTGGACCTAAACGTCCAGAGGACAGAGTAGATCTCACAGACGTTAAAGGAGCTGTTCAAAAGGAAATTAAAAATCTAAAGAAAGAAAAATCAAAAAGTTCATCATCTGAAATAAAAGATGGTTCAATAATGATTGCTGCAATTACAAGTTGCACTAATACATCGAACCCTAGTGTGATAATAGGTGCTGGGTTAGTAGCAAAGAAAGCTGTGGAACATGGCTTAAATGTTAAAGAATGGGTAAAGACGTCACTAGCACCTGGATCAAGAGTTGTAGAAAATTATCTCAAACAAGCTGATTTATTAACATATTTTGACAAACTAGGTTTTAACATTATTGGTTATGGTTGCACTACCTGTATTGGTAATTCTGGCCCACTAGATACTAAATACGTTGAGGAGATTAACAACAAAGATCTTGTTGTGAGCTCAATTTTATCAGGAAATAGAAATTTTGAAGGGAGAATACATCCTGATATCAAGATGAATTTTTTGGCATCTCCAATGTTGGTAATAGCTTATTCACTTGTTGGAACTATGGATTTCGATATAACAAAAGAACCCATTGGCAAAGGATATAATGGAAAAGATGTTTATCTAGAAGACATCTGGCCATCTATCAATGAAATAAGCGAGATAGTATCCACTAACATAACTAAAGAAATGTTTACTCAGTCTTATCGCAATCTCTTTCAAGGAGATACGCATTGGCAAGAAATAGATACAAAGCAGTCAGAATATTTTGATTGGGAAGAATCCTCAACTTACATTCAACCATCTCCTTTCTTTGATAGCTTGACTGATAACAATTCAAAATTAACAAGGATTTCAGACGCATACCCGCTATTAGTTCTAGGTGATAGTGTAACAACTGATCATATATCACCGGCTGGATCATTTAAAGAAACAACTCCGGCTGGTAAGTTTTTAGTCTCACGAGGAACTGATATTATAGATTTTAATTCATATGGATCAAGACGTGGGAATTATCAGATAATGCAAAGAGGCACATTCGCTAATATCAGAATACAAAATAAACTTGTTCCAGATATTACAGGTGGCTTTACCAAATACATTCCAAGTGATGAAGAAATGTCAATTTATGATGCTTCACAAAAATATATCTCTAACGGTAATGACCTAATCGTTTTTGCAGGCAAGAACTATGGTTGTGGTTCCTCAAGAGATTGGGCGGCAAAGGGAACAAAGTTACTTGGCGTGAAAGCAGTAATTGCAGAGAGCTTTGAAAGAATCCACCGTTCAAACCTTGTTGGAATGGGAGTATTACCTTTGCAATTCATGGAAGGTGAGAGCTTTGATAATTTAGGCTTAAATGTCTATTCAAAATATTCTATAGACCAAATCAATGAGAATGATAAGGAAACAATTATCAGTACTACTAAAAATTCTAAAACTTTTTCTTTCAAGGTAAAAATTAGGATAGATACCGCTATGGAGTGGAATTATTTCTTAAATGATGGAATATTAAATTACGTATTAAAGAATATAGCTAGTTCTGCATAGTTACGATAATTTCCTTTATTCTCTTGATATATCTTTTTTTAAATAGAAAAAATTTAATATCTGAGCCATTACAACTCTTCCATAAATATACCGAACGTATCGCAGCCATGAGTGCAGTCCTTATTCTTGCAGCATTTAAGTCTTCTTTGATATATTGATTATCACCACTTATGACTATTCTCGGTTCTACCTTGCTAAATGTGTCTAAATACAATTGACCTATTTCTAGCACTAAATCATCGATTGTCTTTTCACGTTTGATTTCGTTAAGTCTGTCTATGTTTTTTCTAAATTGTTCGTCTATAATATTTGAAGCATCGATTCTTCTCACTAGATTTTTAATAGAGGAAATGTACCTCCTAGTTTCACTGCTTCTTGTGAATATATCATCAATTACTTGTTTCTTTAGAAATTCAAAACCTGGCTTTAATAAAGTAGGTTCTTCATATATTGATAGAGGATCATCAGAATTAACGTCTAGAATTGACTTTATGAGTGGTGAAAATTCTTCTTCATCATATTTACCTTCCCAAGCAATTCTAGATATAGCATTACATGATTGATATAAAGCTGCGAGAGAATAAAGTTGTCTATCTATAGTGCTTATTGACATAGTTTTTCAATAATACCTCCACCTAGACACTCATCATTTTGATAGATAACTGCACTTTGGCCAATTGTTATAGCTCGCTCATGCTCCTCGAGTGTCAAATAATATCTCTGATTTCTTTTTTCGATTAATACTGGAACAAGTTTCCCTCCATGTCTAAAGCGAGCTGTGTATTTTTTATTTATCACTGGTGCATTATGTACCCAACTAGGTGAAGAAAGGAGAAGTTTACCTTTATATAGAAGTTTTTTTTCATCTTGAGTTACAACTAGTTTGTTGTTTGAAACGTCTTTATTCATCACAAACCATGGATCATTATTAGTATCTGAAGTACCTCCAATACCCAAGCCCTTGCGTTGACCAATAGTGTAATTAAACAAACCTTGGTGTTTTCCTAGTACCATACCGCTCTCATCAAGTATATTGCCCGGATCATTTTTTAGATATTTACTTATAAATTCTGTGAAATTTTTCTTTCCAATAAAACATATTCCCATACTCTCTTTTTTTTCTGAGATTTTAAGATCAAATTCTCTAGCTATTCTTTTTACCTCAACTTTGGTAATATTCTCCAAAGGAAAAATTATATTTTTTAAAACATCTTGTTGTAACATATATAAAAAGTAAGTTTGATCTTTACTCTGATCATATGCAACCTTTAATTTAAACGTATTGTTTTCATTTTCTACCTTAGCATAATGTCCTGTAGCTAATTGATCGTATCCAAGTGATAAAACGTGTTGATAGAAATAATTAAACTTTATTTCTTTATTACAGAAAATATCAGGATTTGGTGTAATACCAGACTGAAGACCTTTTATGAGTCTTTGAAAAACTAGTTGCCAATACTTATCTGAAAAATTAACTGTCAACAGATCAATACCTAACTTATTTGCAACCCTCTTTGCATCTTCATAATCGTCAGCCACATTACAATTATTGTTATCATCGTCTTCTTCCCAGTTTTTCATAAAAATACCAGTCACCTTATAGCCCCTTTCTTTCAACAAAACAGCTGAAATAGACGAATCAACACCACCAGACATAGCTACAGCAATATTTTTAGTATTATTCATGATTTATAATTGTTAATTTTTCTCGTTAATAGTATTATCTACGCTAAATTATAATATATCCATATTCAAGAGGTAAGAATGAATAAACTAAGATCTGCAAGCGATATTCAAAAAGATTGGGATACAAATCCAAGATGGAAAAATGTAAAAAGAGACTACTCTGCTGAAGAAGTAACAAAATGTAGTGGTAGTGTGAGAATAGAGCATACTTTGGCTCGTAACGGTGCGGAAAAACTATGGAACTTAATAAATACAGAAGATTTTGTAAATGCCCTCGGCGCATTAACAGGTAATCAGGCAATGCAACAGGCTAAAGCTGGACTAAAAGCAGTCTATTTGTCTGGTTGGCAAGTGGCTGGCGATGCTAACACTGGTATGCAAATGTATCCAGATCAATCTCTGTATCCTGTAGACAGTGTTCCAAGCGTCGTAAAAAGAATTAATAATGCTCTTCGTAGAGCAGATCAATTGAATATTGCTGAGGGAAATGACATTGTTGATTATATGTTGCCTATAGTCGCCGATGCCGAAGCTGGATTTGGTGGTGTGTTAAATGCATTCGAATTAATGAAAGCTATGATCGAGGCTGGTGCAGCAGGTGTTCACTTTGAAGACCAACTAGCTTCAGCAAAAAAATGTGGACATATGGGTGGTAAAGTTCTGGTTCCTACGCAAGAAGCTGTCCAAAAACTAGCAGCTGCAAGATTGGCAGCAGATGTATCAGACGTGCCAACTGTTCTTCTAGCACGAACAGATGCAGAGGCAGCGAATCTAATTACAAGTGATATTGATTCTAGAGACAAAGAATTCTGTACTGGCGAAAGAACTGCAGAAGGATTCTATAGAGTGAAAAATGGAATTGAACAAGCTATTTCTCGTGGTTTAGCATATGCTCCTTACGCAGATTTAGTCTGGTGTGAAACTGGAATTCCAGATTTAGATTTTGCAAAACAATTCGCTGAGGCATTAAAAAAAGAACACCCTGAACAATTACTTGCATATAATTGTTCTCCTTCATTTAATTGGAAGAAAAAGTTGGATGATTCTCAGATCGCTAAGTTCCAAAAAGAGTTAGGTGCAATGGGATATAAATTTCAATTTATTACTTTAGCTGGTTTTCATGCGTTAAATTACAGCATGTTCGAATTAGCAAGAGGTTATAATGAAAGTCAAATGACTGCCTATGTAAAACTTCAAGAAGCTGAGTTCGCATCTGAGAAAGATGGGTACACTGCTACTAAACATCAAAGAGAAGTTGGCACAGGTTATTTTGATACAGTGACTCAAGTCATCCAAGGTGGCACATCATCAACTACGGCACTTACAGGTTCCACAGAAGAAGAGCAGTTTGAAAAGTAATCTCAATAGCGTTTACTAGTAAAATTTTATGATAAAATTTAACGAACCAAGTGATGGTCAAATAATATCATTCAAGGATGGAGTGATACAGACACCTGATAAACCTATAGTCCCATACATTATTGGTGATGGCATCGGCATTGATGTCACGCCTGTTATGAAGAGAGTCCTAAATTATGCAATTGGTAAAGCCTATGGCGTGTCAAAAGAGATTAAATGGATGGAGATATATGCTGGTCAGCAAGCGATAGATATTTGTGGAGAATTACTACCTCAAGAAACCATTGATGCAATGAAGAAATATAGGGTGTCAATAAAAGGTCCTCTTACAACACCAATTGGCAATGGATATAAGTCTATCAACGTTAGCATAAGGCAGAAACTAGATTTATTTGCATGTGTCAGACCAATTAGATATTTCCCAGGCACAAATAGTCCGATGGTAGAGTCGAATCTTACAGATATGATTGTGTTCAGAGAGAATACAGAAGATTTATATACAGGCATTGAATGGGAGCCTAACTCAGAAGGAGCAAAAAAAATTATTGAATTTATAAAAAATGAACTTGGTGATTCTCCGTTTCGTTTTGAGGATGAATGTGGAATTGGTATTAAACCTGTATCACGAGAAGGATCCGAAAGACTAATTACTATGGCAATAGAATTTGCCTTAAATGAAAAAAAAGAGATTCTTACTATTGTGCACAAAGGGAACATAATGAAATACACTGAAGGTGCATTTAGAGATTGGGCATATGATCTAGTTAAGAATAAGTATGATGGCACGGTTAATGACAATGGTACTTATTCAATTGAATGTTCTAAATCCGGACATATACTTACAGTCAAAGATTGTATAGCTGATAATTTTTTACAACAAATTATATTAGTACCAGAACAACATGAGGTTATCGCAACACTAAATCTAAATGGAGATTATATTTCAGATGCTCTGGCAGCTCAAGTTGGAGGGATAGGTATAGCTCCCGGAGCTAATATTGGAGAAGGTTATGCAGTCTTTGAAGCAACACACGGTTCAGCAGAGACATTCGCTGGGAAAAATAGAGTTAACCCAAGTTCCATAATTCTGTCAGGCGAAATGATGCTACGACACATGGGATGGGATGAAGCTGCAGACTTTGTATTAAAAGGAGTGAAAGGTGCTATACAGAAAAAACAACTTACATTTGACTTGGCTAGAGCAAGAGCAGGGAAAAAGTTTATCAGGCCTAAGTCTAGAGAAAAGCACACCGCTGAGGAAATTAAACAAGAGCTTATGAAGCTTGTTCCTGGCGCAACATTAGTTAGCACACAAGGGTTTGGTGACGCGGTTATTGACAATATGTAAGTTACTATTTATCTCTGAAAATTATTCTACCTTTAGATAGATCGTAGGGAGTAAGAGCAACCATTACCGAGTCGCCTCTTAATATTCTAATATAGTGTTTTCGTATTTTTCCTGAAATGTGAGCTGTAACGACATGACCATTCTCTAGTTCAACTCTAAACATGGTATTAGGAAGAGTCTCAATAACTTTGCCTGACATTTCAATTTGCTCATCTTTTGACATAGTATATTTAAAATTGTAAATTATTATTATTATAACAAAAATTTTATTAAATACTTATGGATATATCAGTTAATAAATACAGGTCTAGCTATAAACTGCTAAATTTTAATCATCTTATGCAGATTTATGAAAAAAACTATCAGTTATTTATGATTGCTCTTGAATTTATTGCTGATCAGCAGAGAACATCCACATTTCTTTTAAAAAATAATCTAGTGTTATATGAGCCTATATCTATATCTAGATACACACGAATATTTCGTCTGCACCATAAATTTAAACATCAAGCAAATAGCGTTCAAACACCATACTCTTTGAAGCCCCACTTGATTTACACGCTATACAGAGACGCTAAGCTTTTAGAGGTTAAAACGCTCAGAGAATCCAGAGAATTTCATAGTGAAATAGATAATAAAATTGCAATTAACCTTAGCGTGTATAATTGGCTCAAGTACATGATTAAAAAAAGTGATATATATCAATAGTTTATATAAATAACATTCATCTGATTCAAGATTTAAAATATCAGAGGACCAAAAAATGACTTGTAACTATCCCATACTTGAAATAATGGAAACTATACCATACTATATTGATAAGGTATTAACTATTATGGAGAGAAATGATGAAATTATCAGCAAAAGGAAGATATGCCATTAAGGCTATGATAAACATTGCATTGAATGATACTAATACGCCAAAAACGTTATTAGAGATTTCAAAACATCAAGGAATATCACTTTCATATCTTGAGCAACTTTTTGCATTGTTACGTAAAAACAATCTAGTTGCAGGTGTTAGAGGTCCAGGTGGAGGTTATAGACTTTCAGCAGATCCAAGTGAAATAACAATTGCTCAAATTATAAAGGCAATTAATTCAGGCACAACAAGAATATCAGATCATTCAAAACAGGATGAATTGATATGGGAGAAGTTCAGTGATAAGTTATGCAAATATCTTGAGACAGTTACTCTGAGCTCACTTATAGATGACAGTTCAAACACTGTTGCAGTTGATGAGTCAGTAACTGAACAGTCTCTGATTACTGAAGAATCTTTAGTAAAAGAAGAATCGGACGCTGCCTAAAAACGTGATTAAGAGGAGAACTTAATGGCATATAGCAATAAAGTCCTTGATCATTACGAAAATCCTAGGAACGTTGGTTCGTTCGATAAGGATGATGTTTCTGTCGGCACAGGCATGGTGGGTGCACCAGCCTGTGGCGATGTAATGAAGCTTCAAATTAAAGTTAATGATAATGGGATTATAGAAGACGCTAAATTTAAAACTTATGGTTGTGGATCTGCTATTGCATCTAGCTCATTACTAACGGAATGGGTTAAAGGCAAAAGTTTGACAGAGGCATCATTGATAAAAAACACAGATATTGCAGAAGAACTGGCTTTGCCACCCGTAAAGATACATTGTTCTGTTTTAGCTGAGGATGCTATCAGTGCAGCGATAGATGACTATAAGAAAAAGCGCAAGTAAAGAAGATTAATTTATTGAAATTTTAAGAATTATTTCATATATTAATCGTACTATTGAATCAATAATATTTGAGGAGGCCTCAATATGGCAACAACACCAAAAACAATGCCAACTAATGTTGGTGGAATGGAACGTATGCTGAGAATTATAGCTGGTATCGCAATTCTATACATAGGTATGGGAATGGGCATGCCGCTATGGGCATGGATTGGCATAATTCCTATTCTTACTGGATCACTAGGATGGTGTCCACTTTATTTACCTTTTGGGATCAATACTAATAAAGGTCAATAAAACAATCATTGTATTTAAATTTAAGAGACGCATATTGCGTCTCTTTTTTTGCTATGACATTAAAGAATAGAACTAAACCAGATTATTGGGAATCTGCAAAGAAACTTTTAAGATCAAGAGATAGTGTTTTAAGATCAATAATTGATGGAACAGATGACCTAAAGTATCTACAAAAAACTTGTACGCCTTTTCAGACTATTGCCAATGCAATTATCGGACAGCAAATATCCATTGCAGCAGCTGATAGCATTACCAAAAGACTCAAGAAAGCATGTGGTGCTATTAATAAGGACAATATTTTAAAGTCTACCTCTGCAGAGCTAAAGAAAACCGGTTTATCAAATCAAAAGGTTAAATATTTAAAAGGATTAGCAAATCATATTGATAAAAATAGATATTATTTTAAAGCTCTGGAAATTATGAGCGATAATGAAGTTACTGAGAACTTATGTAAACTCTACGGAGTCGGTGCATGGACCGCTGAGATGTATTTAATCTTTCAATTGCTTAGACCAAACATACTTCCTTTGGGAGATATTGGCTTAATAAATAGCATTAATAAAGTTTATAATATTAAAAATCCTTCAATAAAAAAAATTATTAAGATATCTAGATGTTGGGAGCCATACCGGACAGTTGCTGTTTGGTATATGTGGAGAGTTATAGATATTGATATAGTTGAATATTGATAAATGTTAGAATTGCAATTATATAATTTAGGGATAAAAAATAGATGGATCCACTTTCTCAGGGCTTAGTTGGCACTTCTGTTAGCCACTTATACATAAAAAACAAAAGGTTGGTTTTGCTCAGCATTATAGCTTTCTTGTCAGCTATGAGTCCTGACCTTGATATATTTTTCAGATCAGACGAAGATCCGCTGATATTCCTAGAGTATCACAGGCAATTTACACACTCGCTGATTTTTATTCCAATAGGAGGGCTGATATGCTCAATATTTTTCTATTTTGTCCTTGCTAGAAGATATGAAATCGATTTTAAGATTGTTTATATTGTATCAACACTTGCATATGCTACACATGGCCTAGTTGATGCGACCACATCTTATGGCACTCAGTTATATTGGCCTTTTAGCAATGAAAGGGTCGCTTTCAATTTGATATCTGTCATAGACCCACTATTCACATTCCCCATTCTTTTATTCTTATTTTTTTCAATTTTAAAAAAGAATTACTTTTTATCGATCTTATCAGTGATATGGATATTTTCATATTATTCACTTGGTAAATATCAAGAACAGCGTGTAACTAAATACATGATGGAAACAATTTCTGAGAGGGGACATAAGCCTGATAACCTTCTCATCAAACCTAGTTTTGCAAATATAATTGTTTGGAAAAGCATATACGAAAATAATGATGTATATTATGTGGACGCAATAAAAGTAGGTCTAGAAGAAATCTATCTCGGTGGCACATCTATAGAAAGCTTAAATATTGAAAAATCTTTTCCATGGCTAGATAAAACCTCTCAGCAAGCCAGAGATATAGAGAGGTTTCGATGGTTTGCTAATGGCTACTTAGCAGTTTCACCACTAAATTCATCACATATAATTGATGTGCGATATTCTACATTACCAAATAAAGTGTTACCTCTATGGTCAATAGCATTAGATAAAACAGCTCAAAGCAACGAACATATTAAGTATGTAACATCTAGAAGTACCTCATCAAGAAACTATAAAGAATTACTAAAAATGATTTTTTTCTAAAAATAAAACTTGTTATAATAAAGTTATGAATAGAGATGGCGACGGTTTTCTAATTAACACCAGTGATTGGTCAGAGGAGATAATGTATCAGATGGCCAAAGATGACGATTTCCAAATTACTGACGAAATCCGAGGTTTCATTATGAAAGCACGTGAAATGTATAACGAGACAGGTACGGTGCCAGCTATTAGAGTTTTTGCTAAAGAATATGGTATGGATCGAAAAGCATCAAAACTTTATGATATTTTTGAATCTGGCCCAATGAAAAAAATTGCTAAATACGGAGGACTACCAAAACCAACAGGATGTGTGTAGTTTAAATATGGACAGAGATGGAGATGGATTTTTACTTAATATTAACGACTGGTCTGAAGAGTTGATGTATCAAATGGCAAAAGAAGATGATTTTGAAATCACGGACGAAATCAAAGAATACATACTCAAAGCAAGGGAAATGTTTAGTCAATCAGGAACTGTTCCAGCAATGAGAGACTTTGCAAAAGAGTTCGGAATGGATAGAAAAGCCAGTAAGCTTTATGATATTTTTAAATCAGGACCGATGAAAAAAATAGCGAAATATGGTGGCCTTCCTAAACCTACTGGTTGCGTTTAAACCTAACTTAAATAAATATCTTGGAGGCGGCGGGAATCGAACCCGCGTCCGATAGCACTTCGCTATTGGCGCTACATGTTTAGTTTGTTATAAATTTAACTAATAAGCTGATAACAAACAATCTACTCATTAGCTGTCTTGCTTAAATTTAACAACACAACAGCAAGCTTAATGTATTGCGGTCTTATCATAATGACTTCAGTACAGAGCATATA
>CETL01039866.1_pt1 | contig 11526 bp, 5 predicted proteins | sample 356371 | NCBI WGS metagenome assembly CETL01 (sample SAMEA2622518, study PRJEB7988) | marine metagenome | biome: marine biome (ENVO:00000447); feature: surface water layer (ENVO:00002042); material: "saline water (ENVO:00002010), including plankton (ENVO:xxxxxxxx)" | depth 5 m | reverse complement strand
AAAAATGATAATCGGAATTATTAAAGAAGTTCAAAAATACGAATCTAGAGTTCCAATAACTCCAGAAATAGTAAAAAAGTTATTAAAATATGAACACTCAGTTATAATTGAATCAGGTTCTGGAGATAAATCTTTTTATAGCGATTCATTATATAAAAATGCTGGTGCAAAAATTGTAGAATCCCCTGCAGAAGTTTTAAAGGGAAGTGATATTCTTTTTAAAGTAAATCCTCCTAGTGAAAACGAAATTAAGCAAATTAAAAGCAACTCAACTGTTGTTTCATTTTTTCAAATAAAAGATGAAGTTAAAAACATTCCCTATTACATTAATAGTAAATTATCTATTCTATCTATGAGCCACGTTCCAAGAACTACTTTAGCACAAAATATGGATGCATTAAGTTCACAAAGTAATATTGCAGGCTATAAGGCAACTATTATAGGTGCTGATCATATTTCTAAATATATGCCATTATTGATGACTGCAGCTGGTACAATTAAGCCTTCAAAAGTTTTAATATTAGGTGCAGGAGTTGCTGGTTTAGCTGCAATTGCTAATGCTAAAAGAATGGGTGCTCAAGTTTATGCATTTGATGTTAGGCCTATTGTTAAAGAACAAGTTGAAAGTTTAGGAGCAAATTTTATAGAAGTAGAAAGTGATTCTGATGAAGGTGTTGGAGAAGGTGGATATGCTAAAGAAGTATCTGATGATTACAAACAAAAACAAGCTGAATTAATTAATGAAACTATTAAAAGTATGGATATTATAATTTCTACTGCATTAATACCTGAGAAACCCGCTCCTATTTTAATTAGCAAAGAAATGGTTGAAAGTATGCAGCCTGGTTCTGCCATAATTGATTTAGCCGCAGTTAATGGTGGAAATTGCGAACTCACAAAATGTGATGAGATAGTCAGTCATAAAGATGTCATTATAGATGGTAGATCATATTTGCCAAGTACAATGGCACAAGATGCAAGCCGACTCTATGCGAAAAATTTATTTAATCTTTTCAATCACATATACAATGGTGAAAATCCACTAAATCTTGAAGATGAAATAACAAACGGTTCTCTTATTCTTAATAACGGAGAAGTTAACAATGAAATTCTAAGAAAATTTTTAGAAAAGGAGCAAAAATAAATGGATATTACAACTATAACTATTTTTATTTTAGCTGTTTTTGTGGGTTTTGAGATAATAACAAAAGTTCCACCGACACTACACACACCTCTTATGTCTGGTTCAAATGCAATTTCAGGAATTGCAATCATTGGGGCTGTTTTAGCTACAAATTTCAAAGGTGATTTAGGCATGTGGCTTGGTTTTGCATCAGTAATCTTTGCTATGATAAATGTTGTGGGAGGATTTATGGTTACGGATAGAATGTTAAAAATGTTTAAAAGGAAATAGATGAAGGATATATCTTATTTAATATCAGCGATTTGTTTTATTTACGGACTTAAAATGCTAAGTCATCCAAAAACTGCAAGAAATGGAAATATTACTGCTTCCATTGGGATGTTAATTGCTATAGTAGCAACTGTATACACAGGTACTGACTTAGATTTAAAAATGATAGCAATTGCAATGATAATAGGTTCAATCATTGGAGCATTCTTTGCAATTAAAGTTGAGATGACCCAAATGCCTCAACTAGTTGCAATATTTAATGGTTTTGGTGGAGGTGCTTCAGCCTTAGTTGCATCATCGGAATTTTTAGGTAGTGAAAGCTTAGTTAACCCCTCATTTGATCCATCACTAATTTTAATAATTTCAGTTTCACTTAGCGTATTAATAGGTACATTAACATTAACGGGAAGCTTCATTGCATTTGGTAAGCTTCAAGGCCTAATTTCAACAAAGCCTATAACTTTTCCAGGACAACAGCTTTTTAATGGAGTCTTAGCTTTATTTATAATTGTCGCATCTTATATGATTCCAAACTATGGTATTAATTCACTATACACTATTATTATCTTAGCTGGATTACTAGGTATATTCTTAGTTATTCCTATAGGTGGTGCTGATATGCCAGTTGTGATTTCACTTCTTAACTCATATTCAGGTATTGCGGCTGCTATGACGGGTTTTGTTTTGGTATCAAATAATCCATCAGCGGGTAATGCTCTTATTATATGTGGTAGTTTAGTTGGAGCATCTGGTATGATCCTTACTCAAATAATGTGTAAAGGTATGAATCGCTCACTTTCAAATGTAATCTTTGGGGCTGTTGGTGGTGAAATAGAAAGTGGATCTAACGATGGGAAACAAGTTAATATTAAGAGTTATTCTACAGAAGAAGCAGCTATGATTTTTGATGCTGCAGAAAAAATAATTGTTGTTCCTGGATATGGTTTAGCTGTAGCTCAGGCACAGCACGCAATTAGAGAAGTTGCTGAGTTCCTCGAAGATAAAGGTAAAAATGTATTATATGCAATTCATCCAGTAGCTGGCAGAATGCCTGGCCATATGAATGTTCTACTAGCCGAAGCTAATATCCCATACGAGCAACTTAAAGATTTAGATGAAATAAACCCAGAATTTGAAGATTGTGACGTTGCTATTGTTTTGGGTGCAAATGATGTTGTAAATCCAGCAGCAAGATCAGATAAATCAAGTCCAATTTATGGTATGCCTATTTTAAATGTTGATAAAGCTAGAACAGTAATTATTAATAAACGTACTATGAATACTGGTTTTGCTGGGGTTCAAAACGAATTGTTTGGATATGATAATTCAATTATGGTATTTGGTGATGCAAAAGATATGTTGATTAAATTATTATCAGACCTAAAAGAACTTTAAAAAAAATTTAGTTACTCAAAATAATTCCAACTAACAATATAATATCTTGAACATTCAAGAACGTATCACCATTTAAATCTCCAACTAATTGATCTAAACTTGTTGTATCTACATTACCCATGATTATTGATACTAAACTGACGACATCTATGATATCTAAAACGCTATCCTGATTTAAATCTCCAATCAAAAAACTGCCTTGAGTATTTAATGTTACTGGTATAGCATCAAAATTTACTGATGCATTAGTATTATTAATCACATAAGCATTATATGTGCCTTCTTCCATACCAGTCGTGTTAACATTTATAGCATATATTGCAGATGTACCATCTGTAAGTTGGTCGTTACCTGAAACAAAATCTACAGAAAGCCAATTTGCAGTATTAAATTCAACTGATAAATTATCATTTATGTAACTGTCATTATAAACGATCTGCAAACCATTCAAGCCATCAGGTGATTTTATTCCAACTGTTGCAGATTCTGTATCTCCAATCATATTGGAATAATTAAGTTGAATTAAACCATTATTATTTATAACAATTTGGAAATTATATATTCTATCAACATTTGTCCAATGAATAACATTATCAAACCATACTACCAAACGTTGACTATTAGTATGATACTTAACCTCACCCGAACCTACTTCATTACCGCTATTAGCTGGATTCAAGTCATCCCAAAATCCAAAAATTGAACCATTTGGTGTATCTTCATCAAATAATGACTGATTATTCCATCCATTATTATCTTCCTCAAAACCTATCCATCCATTAGGATTAATTAAACATTGAGAAAAACTTTCTGAATAAAAAGGAAATTCAAATCCCATATCAATTTGAACAGCAGTATCATTATTTTCAAATTCTAAAACTGTGTTTTCATCACTGATATCAATCCAATTATAATCTATAATATTTTGTGCTGTATCTGAATCTACATATGCATATCCATATGAATCAATTTGATTTGAACTAACAGGATAAGGAGCTGAACTAACTTCATAAGCTAAATTTGAACCTATCTCACCTGAATTTGTTATGATTAGATTTTCTGCATCAGATTCATTCAGAGGAACGTTAAAAGTAAACTGTTGCTGATTATATGAAACTTGTGGTAAAGCATAAGGTATAGAACCTCTAGTTGTAATAAAAAGAGCTGATTGATCTGTTAATGTTCTAGCACCATTTGCATAAGAATTATTAAAGGTGTATTGTAACCCATCATCTCCAGAATGATTTTCAATACCAACAGTACAATATTGTCCATGAATAACAGCACCATCATAGTTTCCAACTGGATAATCTCCAATACTATTATTATTAAATTCTTTGTATTGTAATTTCATTTCATCATCACCCGTTGGTGTTTCATTACCAGTATCATATAGGATTATCTGAAAAGCTTCTGTAGTATTTGAAATAAATGTTCTAAGATTTGACCATTCTATGATAAAAGAATTATTTTGCTCATCATGAAAAGCATATATCTCTCCACCATTGGTAGTCTTTAAATCATCCCAAAAAACTGCTACAATTGGAGAAGGTCCTCCAGGGCCAGGTAAAGTGTAATTTCTAAAAGAAGTCATATCTGTTTCGCCAAATGAGATCCATCCATTTGAACAAACCGAAACTTCATTATAGTCAATACCATAAAAAGTAAATGTAAAAGGTAATGATATGGTTGTGACATCATCTAAATTATCTCCACCATCATTTATGTCTAGTTCTTCACCTTCTCCACCAAAATCAGGATCTATTTCAATCCAATCATATTCAGGAGCAAGTTGATATCCAGTATCTCCCATATCATAAATATAATATCCATGCAAATCTGGACCTACAGGGTCATTTAGTGTAACATTTCCAACTTGCACAGATAAAATAGATTGCATTTCAAATCCACTATCAGATGTTAAATTAATTGATACTGGTATTACTGAACCATTAATTAAATCTGTTGAAGCTGAAAATACAATTTGATTATCTGATAAAGCAGATTGATTTTGTCCAATATAATTAAATAAAAATTGATTTGAATCAAATTCTAGTAAGTCATTTCCTAAGCCTATTTCTGCAATAGCATTGTTTAGAGACATTGAACCAGTATTATTGATTGAAAGAGAAACTTGACTATTACCACCAACAGTTAATTGAGAATCTAAATTATAAGAAAAATCAAGTATAGCTGAGCTAAAGTTTAGGGGAACAATGTAATTCCATAGTAAATCATCTGAAGTAGAAAATACTGTCAACCTCAGCATCGGGTCATCTAAATCTGTAATATTATTTGATGCCGTAATAGTAATATTATCAAATGTTAGACTATTACTATTAGTTGTAAAATTACCTAAATTTATATTTTCATTATTCGATAGAGAAATATAATTAGATTCTGAAACTATACTAGCGACTATTGCTCCATCTATAGCAGAACCAGATATATTTTCAATCTGTAAAGATAAACTTGCAGTCTCTCCAGGATTTAAGACTTCATTGCCATTACCATCATAATCATTAATACTTACGCTTGATTGATTTAAGCTTACCTGAGGTAAATCGTTAGAATATATAAAGAAAGATTCATCAGGTATATAATTTTGTTTTCTAGATGTTACATTTATATTGCCAGAGTTCATTGTAGATGGCAAATTGAAATCAGCGATTCCATTGACATTAGTATATTGAGATTCTAATATTCCTCCAAAGGAATGATAATCAGTTGATAGGGTTACAATTGCACCTTCAATAGGATTTCCTGATTCTGATGTAACTGATACTTGAAAATTATCAGAACCATTTATCACCATTTGATTATGTTGTACAACCATATTCTGAGGTGAAGATGTCCATAATTGCAAAGATGGATCACCAAGTAAGTTATTCCATGTCTGAAATAAATAAACGTTATCATTTGGATTTTGTGGATAAATTTCATCAATAGCTAATTTTCCATAAATATGTGCTTCTCCAGCTGTAAGTGATTCATGAAGAAAAATACCATCAAAAATACCCATATTTACAATATTATTAAATGCAGTATGAGTATAAGATTGAGCTGTACCAACTACCGCAACAGCACCTTTAGGACTAACCGACGTACCTGCTCTATATAACGATTCTGTCATGCAAGTAGTTTCAGTTGCAAAAGAACCGGTTCCACATGTAATCGTAGAAATAAAAGATAATCTGTAACCATTATTTAACTGTGCAACATCATTATTAGTAAAATTACTAAAACCATAAAATCCTCTGTAGTTTAAATATGCAACACCTTGATTTATTTGATTAACCATAAAATCATCGTAATTACTACCACCATATTGTGTTTCAATATCAGTTATGCCACCATGAGTTTCTGCAATTTGCTCAATGTATTGATTAGTAATTATTGTAGATATGCCTGAGTCTGATGGATCTCCAACTAAAGCCATTCTATTTAACCAATCCGTTTCACCTGAATAATTTTTTTCATAACCTATTATCTTGTTTATAGCTGTAATTAATTCAGTTGTACTTCTAATAGAAATTCTTCCTATAGATAAATCTGGTAATAAATCATTACCCTCAACCAAAGTATAGGGATGATCACCCTCACCTTGAGCTGATGACCAACCGTTACCACCATAAACTGTGTACGTAGGAACATTAATACTGCCATTAGCATCACCAATCAAACACACATGTTCAGGTGGATTTTGCCAATTATTATATGCATTTGTAATGTAATTTTTAATATCCGTAGTATTGCTACCTGTTTGAGAAGTCGAAACTACATTTACTACATAACCCTGTTTATGCCTCCATTCAACAAGTGGATTTAAGTAAGGTGATGAAGCAATATTTCCACCACATATATATAAAACTGAAGGTTTTTGGAAACTTCTAGAATCTTGATAGTCATTGCTATTAATAACGCTATTTTGATAAATATTTTCAAATACTCTAGATCTTGGAGTTCTATTGGAAATAGTAGTTCTTAAATTTAATTCTGATATAACAACTTCTAAATTATTAAAGACTTTTAATTGCTTAGTTTTAGGATTATACTCATATGGAGTTAACTCTATCGTTAGCAAATCATAACCTCTAATTGATGATCTTTTAAAACTTATTTTTGTTTCTGGGTAAACTTCATCTTTACTATAGATTAGGTTATTTTTAATAAAAGTCTTCTCTTGATTAACATTATAAATAGGTTGTGATGGATATAAATCAATATTTTCATACAGGGTAAAATCATTTTCATTCAAAGATACTTCATAGTCGTAATTATAATCTATGGAATAATTGAATGTGTATGTAGGAAGTTCTGGTAGTCCCACATCTCTAGTATTTCCCTCTGAACCTGAAATAACGTGATAGCCTTCTTTTCTTTCAAAAGAAATATCACCTAAATTAAACTCAATCATTGTATTTTGAGAGTTACTATTTTTAAGCTGAAAATTTGTTTTTTCTGCTAATCCTACTGAACATATTAAAAAAATCTTAAATATTAATTGCATCGAATGCTCCTATTTATCGCAATCAATTTAATTTTAATAAACTTTTATAACAAAATATTGATAATAACAAAATGTAACAAGAATTTTACCAAAACATTAAAATGTTTTAATTATTATATTATAATAAATGGAAAACTTAGATTTAAAAAAATATAACTTAAAACTTCTTATAGATTTTGATAGTACATTCATAAAATCTGAGTCTCTAGAAATTATATCAGATATATCTTTAGCACAAAATAAAAATAAAAATAAAGTTATATCAAAAATAAAAAAATTAACAGATTTAGCAATGAATGGGGAAATATCATTTGGTGATGCGTTATCAAAAAGAATAAAATTAATCAAAGCAAATAAAAACCATATTAATAAATCTGTAGAAAAAATAAAAAAAGAAATATCCTTAAGTTTTTACGAAAATAAGAGGTTTTTTGAAAAAAATTGCGAAAACTGTTATATTATTTCTGGAGGTTTTACTGATATTATAGAACCAGTTTTATCAAAATATAATTTTTCAAAAAAAAATATTTTTGCTAATAATTTTTTATTTAATGAAAAAAAAGAAATTTATTCAATTAATAAAGATAATCCATTATCAAAAGATTTAGGAAAAATAAAAGTTGCTCAGCAAATTGAAGGTGAAAAAATTATAATAGGTGATGGATATACAGATTATGAATTAAAAAAATATGGCGAAGCTTCACTATTTATCCAACATGTGGAAAATATTAATCGTAAAAGATTAAACAAAAATGCAGATTTCATTTCAAATAGTTTAACCGATAGTTTAATATTTTTAGAAGATTATTATGGTAAATGAAAAAAATATAAATTATCAAGATCTAATGCTTCACAGGGTTCACGAAATTCTATTAATTTCTAGCCCTTACGATGCATACATTCTTGAACAAGATGGTAAACTTACTGAACAAATTTTAACAGAATATATTGGAATGAATTTGAGCTATGCTCCTAGAGTTTGGAATGTTTCTTCAGGAAAACAAGCTTTAGAGATGTTATCAAAACGTAAGTTTGATTTGGTTATAATAATGATGAGAATTGTAGATATAAATTCAATATATCTAGGAAGTAAAATTAAAAGTCAATTCCCTAAAAAACCAATTATTCTATTAGCATTTGACGAATCTGAAATTAAAAGAATTCCTCGTGAAAAATTAAATATGTTTGATCAAGTTTTTATTTGGTTTGGTGACTCAAATGTTTTCCCAGCCTTAATCAAATTAATCGAAGATAAAAAGAATATCAGCAGGGATACAAGAAAAGCTGATGTACGGTCTATTCTAGTTGTTGAAGATACGCCGCAGCACTATTCAAGCTTGTTGCCTTTTCTCTACAGGGAGATTATATATCATACTAAAGAATTAATAAATCAAAGTTTAAATGATACCCAAAAACTTTTACATATGAGAGCAAGACCTAAAATAATTTTATGTACTAATTACGAAGAAGCAATTAAATTTATAAAAAAATATCATCTTAACTTGCTCGGTGTAATTTCTGATATGAGATTTCCTATAAATAATAAAAAAGAAAAATTTGCCGGTAAAAATCTAATAAAAGAGGTTAGAAAATTTGATAAGTCAATTCCATTTATTTTTCAGACAAACGAAAATATTTCAAATGACGATCTAAAAGAGCTATCTGCAAAATACTTAAATAAAAATTCTAATGCCTTTTTTCAAAATTTAAAAAAACTTGTCATTGATAATTTTGGTTTTGGAGAATTTAAATTTAGAACAAAAAATGGCAATGTTATAGGATTAGCTAAAAATATTAAAGAATTAAAAAATAATATTAGAAACATCCCTAAAGAATCATTGTCATACCATGTTTCAAATAATCACTTATCCAATTGGCTTGCTGCTAGAGGTGAATTTAATGTTGCATCAAAATTTAGAGCTATAGATTTAGATGATTTCAAAAACATAGAGGATAGAAGAATTTACCATTTAAAATTACTAAATGAATCAATAGATGAAAAAAAAGATCCCATAATTGTTGACCATTCCTTTGATAATTTTGAATATACTCACTCATTTATTAGGATTGGCTCAGGTTCATTGGGAGGTAAAGCAAGAGGCCTAGCTTTTGCGAATTCTATTTTAAGAAATTATGATTTTAAAAATCAATTTCCGAATGTTAATGTTCGAATTCCTAATATAGTTGTTATTAGTACATCAGAATTTGATGAATTCATGGATAAAAACAATTTATGGGATAAAGCACTATCAGATATAGATAATGAAATAATTGAAAAAGAATTCATCAAATCGAAATTACCAAAAGAACTTTCAAAAAAATTAAAACTTCTTTTGAAAAAAGTTAAATATCCTTTAGCCATTAGATCTTCAGGATTATTGGAAGATTCACAATATAAACCTTTAGCAGGTATGTATAGTACTTTGATGATTCCAAATTCAGATAGAAGTTTAGACAAAAGATATAATCAATTATGTGAAGCAATTAAAAGAGTTTATGCGTCAACTTTCTATAAAGAACCCAAATCTTTAATGGATTCTGTTTCTAAAAGGTATGAAGAAGAAAAAATGGCAGTAATAATTATGGAATTAATTGGCAAAAAACATGATGAAATTTTCTATCCAACATTCAGTGGTGTATGCCAAAGTTATAATTATTATCCCGTATCACATATGAAAAGAGAAGAAGGAATTGCATTTTTAGCTTTAGGATTAGGAAAAACAATTGCAGATGGAGAAAAGTCATTAAGGTATTCTCCGAAATTCCCTGATATAATACCCCAATACTACTCTACAAAATCTACTATCAATAATTCTCAAAATAAGTTCTTTGCTTTAAATTTAAATAAAAATATTGATGTAATAAAAAAAGGGGAATCAAAAAACTTACATAAATATAATCTCAGTCTTGCAGAATCTCATGGAGAGCTCAAGGTTTCAGCTAGCGTAATAAGTAATCAAGATAATATTATTAGAGAATCTCTCAGTTATGAAGGTGTTAGAGTTCTAACTTTTTCATCAATTATTAAATATAATTCATTTCCCCTTAATGAACTACTCAATACGTTTATTCAACAAGGTGAAAATTTAATTGGTTGTCCATTTGAAATTGAATTTGCTGTAAATATAAATGAAAAAAAAGAAGACGAATTTTGTTTATTGCAAATTAAACCAATGCCAATTAGTAATTTTGAAAATAATTTAAAAGCCATTGATAAAAATAAATCTAAAATTTTTTGTTCAAGTAATCAAGTTCTAGGTAACGGTACTTATTCAGATATAAAAAATATTATGTATATTAATTTAGATAATTTTAAAATTGATAAAACTCAAGAAATTGCTAAAGTCATTGGCGAGTATAATAATATTCTGGGCTCAGAAAATCCTTATTTGTTAATTGGACCTGGTAGATGGGGTAGTTCTGATCCTTGGCTAGGTATTCCTGTAAATTGGGAGCAAATAACTAATGCAAAATCAATTATTGAAATTGGAATTGATAAATTAAACCCAGACCCTTCTTTTGGAAGTCACTTTTTCCAAAATTTAACCAGCTTAATGATCAGTTATTTTACTTTAGGCTATCGAGATTATAAAAAAAATATTGATTGGAATTGGCTAAGTAAACAAAATCATATTAAAAAATCAAAATATGTAAATATTGTAAGTTTAAATGAACCCTTAATAATTCAAGTAGATGGTACAAAAGGTAATGGATTGATATTTATGCATAAGAAATTAAGTGAAACAATGAATGAAGATGAAGCATCTGGAATATAAAAAATACTTAAAAAATTAAAACTTATTCTGTAATTATATTTACAATTTCAATCACATCTAAAATATCTATATTATTATCAATATTTAAATCAGACAAAATAATTTGAAAATCATTTAGAACTAAATCATTAAAAATATAATTTACTATACAAATAATATCTACAACATTAATAAAATTATTTTGATTTATATCACCATAATCATATTTAAGAACATCTAAAAATAATTCAAATTCATCTTCTGTTTCACTTCCTATATTTAAATAAATTTTGCTTATATCATCACCTATATGATAATAGTCTGAGCTTTCAATAGAATAACTAAATAATGATGGATATCCTTGATTATCCTCTAATATAATACTTTGAACAAAATTCTCATTTAAATCTGATATATTAATAAAAAAATTTGAAAATGGTTCAAATGTACTT
>CETL01145779.1_pt1 | contig 11529 bp, 10 predicted proteins | sample 356371 | NCBI WGS metagenome assembly CETL01 (sample SAMEA2622518, study PRJEB7988) | marine metagenome | biome: marine biome (ENVO:00000447); feature: surface water layer (ENVO:00002042); material: "saline water (ENVO:00002010), including plankton (ENVO:xxxxxxxx)" | depth 5 m | reverse complement strand
TGAATAAGCAATCTTTACAATTACAAAAAAATTTAAAAAAAACAATTCCACTTAATCGTCTAGCGAATATGAATGAGTATGTAGGTTCAATAAAATTTCTTTGTTCAGATGACTCAAAATATATGACTGGTCAAAATATAATTATTGATGGTGGAAGAACAATTTGGTAACAAATAAAATGAGCTTTTATAAATTAAGTTTTCCAAAAAAATGTGAAATTATCGCAGAAATTGGAATTAATCATAACGGTGATTTAGAAATTGCAAAGCAACTAATTGAAGTTGCAAAAAGATGTGGTTGCGACTATGTAAAATTTCAAAAAAGGGATATTGATACTGTATACACTAAAGAGTTTTTAATGGAGAAAAGAAACAGTCCATGGGGAACTACGCAAAGAGAGCAAAAAGAGGGTCTTGAATTTGATAATGACGAATATAATAAAATTGACGAATATTGCAAAAGATTAAATATAAAATGGTTCGCTTCGGCTTGGGATATAGAAAGTTTAAATTTTCTCGATAAATATAAACCAGTTAAACAAAAAGTTGCCTCTGCGATGATAACACATGATAAATTTCTTAATGAGGTAGCTGAAAGAAAAGTACACACTTTTATTTCTACAGGTATGACTAATCCAAAAATTATAGATAATGCAGTAAATATTTTTAAAAAGAAATCTTGTAATTTTACACTTATGCATTCAGTATCTACTTATCCATGCAAAGCCAAGAATCTTAATCTAAAGAATATTCTTTATTTACGAGAAAAATATAATTGTGATGTTGGCTACAGTGGACACGAGTCTAGTCCAGGACCTTCAGCATTTGCTGCAGCATTTGGTGCTTCTTGTATTGAAAGACATATAACTTTAGATAGAACTATGTATGGAAGTGATCAGGCTGCTTCATTAGAGGAAAGAGGTTTAAAAATTTTGGTTGATATGGTTAAACTTTTTAATGAGTCTTTAGGAGATATTCGCACAGATTTGTATTCAGAAGAAATTCCAATAGCCAAAAAACTGAGATATTGGGAAAATAAATAAAAAATGACTTTCATAGTTTCTAATTCAGATAATATAAATCTCAATAATTTTAAATTTAAATTAAAACTTTTGAATAGTTTTAAGATATTTTCTAACAAAAAATTGAAAATATTTAATTATAAAAACCAAACTTTAATATTAGATGGAAACATTTTTGGATATTATAATAAAGGATATTACAAAAATTTAAGTGACAAGAATCTCAAAAAGCATTTAAAAAATTCGACCACTTTCAAAGATTTAGATGGAGATTTTTGTATAATAAGAATTTATAATCAAAAAATTACCTTTAATATTGATAACAAAGGATCTTATGATTTATTTTACTCAATAAATGGTAACAAAATTAATTTTACGAATGATTTTAGACTAATTGCAGAGATAAATCGTAATAAATTAAGTTTTGATAATTTTGCAATTTTAAATGCGATTAGTAATGTCTCCAAGCGTCCACCTTTAAAAAAAACTATTTTTAATGAAATTAAAAGATTAGATCTAAATCAACAATCAATTATAACACAAAATAATTGTAAAATTTTAGACAAAAAAATAAATCCTTTAAAAACTAAAACAAATTTTTCCGAAAAATCGTTTTTAGAAGATTATGAGAATGCACTCAAAGATTATTCTAAAATTGGAAAAAACAAAAATAAAGTTTTATTTATGTCATCTGGCTGGGACAGTCTTACAGTACTAAAATTTTTAATTGAAAAATTTGGAAGAAAAAGAGTCAAGCCAATTATAGCTAGACTTAATTTTTCAAAATCATCTAAAATTTTTAACAAATATGAAATTGAAAAAGCCAAAAAAATATGTGACCACTTTTCAGTAAAACTAAATATAATAACAATAAACTATGATAATATTAAAACTTATTTAGATAAATTATCTGAAATATCTTCTAAAAGAATGCTAACGAATACTTTTGCTTATTTCTTGCATTATAATTTAATTAATTTTGGCGTAAAAAAATTTGGATCCTCGGACTTCTATTCAGGAGAAATTTCTGATGGAGCTCATAATTTTGGCTTTTCCCAATATGTAAGCTTGATAGACAATGAAAGCAATGGATACAGAGAATATGCCGATAAAATGATGTGCTATCTGTTCGGACCAACTTTTTTTAAAAAGGTATTAGATGGATCATATATAAAAGACCCAATATTTTTATCATTAAAAGAAAAATTAAAGATAAACGTTAAAAATATTTCAAAAAGTAAAAGAAAAATTTTTGAAAATTTTATGGAGTCAATGTTTTTGACTTACAGAAGATTTCCAATGAATAAAGACTTTACTAATTTTCTAAATAAAAAAAGTGTAAAGTCGTATATTTCAACTTTTAACAAAGACTATTTAAGAAACGTAAATTTTACCGATCACTCTCAAATATACTCATCTTACATATATTTATATAACAAGTTTCATTGGCAAGGATCGACTGTGAGATCTGCGTATCATATTTCTAAAGAATTTGATTCAAATTTTATAAATATTTTTTGGAATAAAAATACTCAAAAAATGCTATCTGAAATGCCAGAATATATGGGAAGAGGTTTAGAATTAAAAGAAACAAAGTATCCTGAAAAGCAAATATTGAGAAAATCAATAGATGTCAATAAACTTAACATTGGCCCTCATTCATATTTGAGTGACACTAGTAATGCTAACCCATATCATGAAGTAATTTTTAATTCAAAATTTAGAAGTATTATTTCTGAAACTTTTAAAGATTATTACCCTACTAAATATCTAGATGCCAAGTATTTTGATCACAAATTCATAAAAAGATTATTAAATGACTTTAAAAATAAAAAGAATAAAACATATCCAGAGATGATTTATTCTCTCTACTGCTTTTCTAGACTATTAAAAGATATTAAATTTTAGATTTATCGGGAATTTGTAAATAAATTTGCAATTTTTAATGTATTTTTGAGCATTGAAATATCATTAAAAATTTTTTGCTTTTTTACTACAAATTTTTTTAGGTGTTTCATCTGATTTATAAAACCTGGTTTAAAATTTTTTGTAGAATACTCATCTATTTTTAGATATGGGACTTCTGTTGGTACTAATAATCTTTTATTTCCATTTATATATTTCTTTTTTATTTTTTTATAAATTGTTAAAATTTCAATAGGTTTAAGTAAATATCGTTTACTCTCGGTATTTATATCTATTGAAAATAATTCTGGTGAATTTTTTGAGAAAGAAAAATAGATTGGTACTCCTTTCTTACTTAAGGCAAATAGCGTAGATGAACTTTTATAGATATGTTTATTTTTTACTTTTAATTCACCAAACAAATAAATGATAATAGCAAAAATATGTACTGAGTTTGTTGAAATTTGATCAATTTTTTTTTCTGTAAATTTAACTATAACACTTGTAGGTTTTTTTATATTTTTTTTCAAATATTTTATAGAATTATAAAAAAGTCTATTGAATCCAACAAATATTTTCCTTCCAGATTTCAATGATCTTAATTTAATTAAATTTGTAGAAATTGGTTTTTCAGTAAATATAAAATTCTTATATTTTATACACTCTTTTAAAATCTCAAAATTATCTTTGATTCTTGGTGCTAAAAAAATGATCACATTTTTTTTATTTTTTAATGACTTTAGTGCAAGTTTCCAATTATCAAAATTTTTTTCAAATTTAAATTTCTTTTTAAGATTAACTTCATTAGTTGAATTTTTTCTCGTAGAATTTAGACTGTAAAGTCCAATTTTATTATATAGTGCAGACTTAATATGTTCTTCAACTATCTTAGAGGAACCAATGATTAATATTTTTAGTTTCATTTTATAAACACATTTTGATATTATCATTTAATTCTATTAAAATTAAATGAATATTCTAATCATCGGGCTTGGAAATATTGGATTTGCGCATTTAAAATCTTTTTTTTTATCTAAACAAAAATACACGATTGATTTATATGATAAAAAAAAAATTAAATTTGATAATTTTTCTAGAATTATTGCAAATAAAAAAAATATTAAAATTTTAAAAAGATTACCAAAAAATAAAGATTACAAACTTGTGATAATAGCCACAAGTTCCTTAGAGAGATTTAACCTATTAAAAAAGATTATAAAAGAAAATAAGGTTAGATATTTCATTTTAGAGAAAATGATATTTGCAAAATATAGACATTACAAAAAATCAATTTCGTTTACAAAAAATCATCAAAATAAGATTTTTGTAAATGTTTGGGGAAGTTTGATTATTTATCTACTAAAAATAAAGATTAAAAATAAAAGGTTACCTATAAAATTCCATGCAATTATAAAGGAGGGCAGATTAATGACTAATCTAATACATTATATTGATATGTTTTGTTATATAACTAAAAAAAAATTGAACTTTGATATTAATATAGAGAAAATATTTTTATCAAAAAGAAAGCCCTATAAAGAGGCTAGTGGAAAGTTATTTGGTTATAATAAATTTGGAAGTATTTTAATAGAGTCAAATCCAAATATTCAGACTGATAAAATACTTATAGAAGTTGGAGACGATATTCATAAAATTTTCATAAATAAAAATAAATCTGCAATTTATTACAAAAATTCTAAATTTTTAAAAAAAATACCCTTTCCATTTGCTTATTCTTATACATTTAAAATTTTTGAAAACTTTATGAAAAAAAATCATAAAGAAATAATAAATAATTTTAGTTTTATTCATAAAATTTCTGAGCAATTAATTTTTAAGTTAGAAAAGATGAAAATGAAAATTACTTAAAATGAGAAAAAAATTATTATTTTGTATCCAAAATCCATTTGCATTAGATAATTTATTTGAGGATATAAAATTTTTACAAGAATCTTTTGACATAACAATTTTAACAACAAATTATTTGATTAATGAGGATATAGAGGAAAAATACAAAAATTTTAAAAGAAAAGCAAAAATAGAGAATCTATTTTTTATTCCTTTTTACAATAAAGGCGAAACTTCTAGAAGTATCAAATCGATGGTTTTTACACATAAATTTCTTAAAGATTTAAAAAAAAAAATTGATTTCGATAATTTTGATTTTTGTATATCAGATACAAAATTCTATGTTTGGCAAAGAATTATATTGGATCAATATTTACAAGAAAGAACTGTTCAAATTGGTCTTGCACTAGATTCTGTCCTACTTCCACTAAATAAATTTAAAGAACTATTAGAAGGCCGAAATGTTCATGATATTACAAAAAAAATTCATAAGCTTAGAGAAATGAAAAGTTTAAAAAAAAAGAAAAAAACAATTTTCAAGAGATTTCAAAATGTTTACATTAGACAAAGAGATCTGATTTTTGATAGAAAAGTTCTCTCAACGATATTTCATAAAAATAATTTTGATTATAAAGAAACGGATTTTAGATTAATGGAGACTGATAGATTTGATTATAAATTATGTTTTTTTTATAGTTCTTATTATTTTTGGGAAAAAATTTACAATAAAAAATGTTTTTTGCTAAAATTGAGAAATGATTGTTCATGTGATAAAAAATCAATTCAAAAAAAAAATAAGGCTTTATTTTTATCTACTTTATGGGGTAATTACAAAAATCATGAAAATTATTTAGAGGAGAAAATTAATAGAATCTTAACATTTTTTGATTGGTTAAGAAAAAAAAATAAAGATCTGTATCATTTAGATTTTAGATTTCATCCTATGGAAAATATGGAAATTGTTTCTCAAATAAAAGAGATAATTTTAAGGAAGAATATATCCTTTGTAAAATTTGATGTTCAAAATATTCCATTATCTGACTTAGTTTGTAATTATTCTTTTGCCATAGGCGCTTTAAGTGGTTCACTTTCATATATTAAAAATTTTTGTAATAACATTGATGTTTATTGTTTGAGATCTCTTAGCGAAAATTATGCTGGGGAATATTATTATCTAAAATTAATAAATGAAAATATTAAACATTACGATGATATAAATGATAAATTTGAGGACGAGAATAAATTTTTAAGTCAAAATGATTTAGACGTGAAAGCTTCAAGTTTAAGCCAATTTTTATCATCAATATCAAAATAAGATAAAAGTAATATTAGTCTTTTTAAATTTTATATTTTCTAGAAATTATCGATATAATTTTTTTGTATAAATCTATATGACCTTTTTTATTAAGGTGATATCCATCTTTCCTAAAACAATTATTATTAAAATTATTATCTATAAAATTTTCTTTAAAAATTTCTTTCATAGCTTCGTTGTATTTTTTAATATTCTTAAAAGTATTTGGTCTTTCCTTATCAATTTTAAAATTCGAGTGAATTCCGATCCAAATTATATATGATTTTTTAAAATTATTTTTAAGTTTATTTATCTCAAAAATAAACTTAGAGAGTTTAACTTTACTTTTATCAGAATATTTTACAAATTTTGGATTATAAAATAATTTATTCTTTAAGTCTTTTTGTTTAATTTTAAATATTTTCAATAATTTAAAAATCTTTTGATTTGTGTAATCAGAAAATAATTGTGTCTTAACGTCATTAACGCCTGAATGAACTATTATGATCTCAGGTTGCCAGTTTTTATAGTAATTTATAGAATAATTGATTAACATTGATGTAGTAATTCCACCCCATATAACTTCTGAATAATAAGCACCCGGAATTCTTTTTTTTAATTTTGAAATATAAATTTCATTAATAGGTACATTTTGATCTTTTTTCTCTAAATATAATGGAATACAATTTGAGTCTCCAATTATTAGAATTTTTTTTAGTTTTTTCATAATCTAAATATGTTAGATGTATACATTTGATTATTTCCACATTTAATGATTTTAAAAAACATAAAATACATCAAACAAATAACAGATAAGAAAAAGTTTTTCTATTTAAAGTTTTATTTCTTTGGTTTTTTAGTAATTGCAATTTTAGATACGATCAGTATTGGTTTAGTCCCTGGTTTTATATCTATAATATTAGACAAAAATGTCTTACTAGAGAAACTGAGTTTTAATGAATACACATATAATTTTTTGTTTGATATTTTAAACAAAGAAAACATAATTATTCTTTCCTCGATCTTTTTAATATTTTTTTTCTTCCTAAAATTTTTGTTGTCTTCAATTTTTTATTATTTAGAGGCAAAAATTAGCAATGATTTAAAAATTTTTTTTAGTTCTTCGTTATTTAAAGTTTATTTAAATAAAAATTATTTATATCATGCAATAAATAATCCAGTTATCTTAGGAAGAAATATTTCTTCTGAGGTAAACTCGACTGTTTTCTTTATAAGAACGCTGGTTTACTATATAAAAGAAATTATTCAAATTATATTAATTGTTTTATTATTATTTTTTGCCAACGTAAAAATAACATTTATATTATTAATCTTATTCGCATTTTTTGCTTTCATTTATTTGAAAACTTTTTCAAATAAACTAAAAAAAAAAGTTGCCGTTTCATTTCATGAAAGAGGAGAAAAAAGTAAAATAATAATTCAAATTTTAAATGCTATAATTGAAGTTAAACTTCATAATAAAGCAAATTTTTTTGCAAGAAAATTCAAAAATTCAATTATTAAAGAATTTCAATCCGTTAAATTTTTAGATTTTATAAATAAATTACCTAAATTATCGATGGAGTTATTGGTTGTTTCTATGTTGTGCATTTCCATAATTATAGCTATATATTTAAATTTTAGTATTGAGAGTCTACTTCCAATTTTTGTTTTATATTTTTTTGCTGCACTAAGATTATACCCATCAATAAATGGACTTTTGATACACAGGCTAGGAATAATAAATAATCAAATCTCTTTTAATAAAGTATATGATGAATTCAAAAATGCATCTGCTTCCTCAGAAAATCTGAATGAAAAAAATAATGAAAATTTTTCCTTTGACCAAAAAATTTTAGTAAAAAATCTTGACTTCAATTATCCAAATCGAGAAAAATTATTACAAGATATCAATCTCGAAATAAAAAAAAATGAAACTGTTGGAATAATTGGTGAAACTGGATCGGGAAAAAGCACTTTTATAAAAATTTTAATGGGGCTAATTAAACCTTCTAACGGAGATATCCTAATTGATGATAAAAATTTAAATGAAATTAAGACTAGTTTTCAAAGAAAAATTGGTTATATCCCTCAAAATTTTTATATTTTTGATGATACTATTGTCAAGAATGTTGCTTTTGGCATTGAAGATGAAAAAATTGACTTTAGTAAAATCAAAAAAGCAATAAAAGATGCTCAATTAGAAAATTTTATCAATCAATTACCAGATAAAATTCAGACAGTTGTTGGACCAAACGCAAAAAAAATATCAGGTGGTCAAGCACAAAGGTTAGCAATCGCCAGAGCATTATATAATGAGCCTGAAATTATAGTTTTTGATGAAGCGACAAGTTCATTAGATCAAGAAACTGAATTAGAAATTATGGAAAATATTAACAAAATTAAAAAAAATAAAACAATCATTATAATCACCCATAAATTAAATCTTCTTAAATTTTGTGATAAAGTTTTTAAAATTGAAAATCAAAAAATTTCAAAAGTAGAAAATTAATGACTGACATTAAACTTAAACAAATCGCAAAGAAAATTAGGAGAATTATTTTTGATAAAGTAGCAAAAAACGGTGGTCATATTTCCACATCTTTTTCTGCTGTTGAAATACTTGTTTCTATATATTTTGATAAATATTTTAAGTTTAATAAAAAAATAATGAATTCAGATAAGAGAGATTATTTTATTTTAAGTAAAGGACATGCTGCAATTTTGATGTTTTCTATTTTATTTAAAAAGGGAATTCTATCAAAAAAAAATTTTAATAAAAATTATAAGTCAGGTGATTATAGTCTTGGAGGACATGTATGTCACAAAACTCCAGGAATTGAAGCAAGTACGGGTGCAGTTGGTCATGGTCTTGGTTTAGCATGTGGTATTGCATTATCTAATAAATTAAAAAAATTAAAAAATTATACATTTGTTTTACTTGGCGATGCAGAATGTTCAGAGGGTTCTGTTTGGGAAGCAGCGATTTTTGCAAATAAATTTAAACTAAATAATCTAATCGCTATTGTGGACAATAACAAAATTGGAGCTACAGATTTTACAAAAAGGTACATTGATTTTAATAATCTTGAAAAAATGTTTAAATCATTTGGATGGATAGTTAAAAAATGTGATGGACATAATTTCAAAGATATAAGAAAAAAGATTCAATATTTAAAAAAATTAAAATTATTAAAACCGAAAATTATAATTGCCGAAACGATTAAAGGAAAAGGTTTAAATTTTTTGGAAAATGATCCAAGTTGGCACTCTAGGAAAATGGACGATAAACAAATACGAAGTGGAAGAATTAAATTAAAATGAAAAATTCTAAATACTTAGCTCTTAGAGATATCTTTATTGACAACTTGTATAACTTAGCAAAAAAAAATCCAAAAATAATATTAATTACAAATGACCAAGGAGCACCTGCGCTTGATAAATTTAAAAAAGATTTGACTAAACAATTTTTTAACATGGGCATTTCTGAGCAAAATATTATTGCTGTTGCAAGTGGTCTTTCATCCCAAGGTTTTATACCTTTTGTATATAGCATATCATCTTTTTTGATTTACAGATCAATAGAGTTTTTAAAGATTGACCTTAGCTATAGTAAAAATCCAGTTCATTTATTTGGTGTTGGGTCAGGATATTCTTATGCTGAAGATGGCCCAACTCATCACGCAACAGAGGATTTAGCCAACGTATTATCTTTCCCGAATTTTGAGGTTTTTAATCCATCTTTTCCCAGCCTGTGTAACAAACTTCCAAACATTTTATTAAAAAAAAAATATCCAACTTACACGAGACTTGATCGACAATTCTTTAAGAATACCGATCTAAATTTAAGTAAATTTATTAAAGATGGGTTTTACTTATTCAAAAAAAAAAGGGATTCTTCTAATTGCATTATTTCAACAGGTATAACGACCCAGAATATGATGAATTATAAATCTCAGGTAAAATACGATTTAATTGACATATTTTCTCTTAATTTTTTTAATCAAAGAAAATTAATAAATTTATTAAAAAGCTATAGAAATATTGTAATTGCAGAGGAGCATAACAAATTTAATGGATTAGGAGTTTACATCTTAAGTATGATTAATGATTCAAATTTAAAATCAAAAATAAAAGTGATTGGGTTAAACAAAAAATATATATTTGGATATGGATCCAGGCAAATGCTTCATAAAAACAACAAAATAGATCAGGCAAATATTGTAAAATTTTTCAAATGAACAGATGTCTTTTAGTTACAGGAGCGAATGGGGTTTTAGGACAGGCAATTAAAAAGTATATTAAAGATAAATCAAATAAAGAATTCAAAAAATATGTATTTTTATCCTCTAAAGATTGTGATTTAACAAATGATAGAAAAGTAAAAATACTTTTTAAAAAGATAAATCCATCTCATATAATTCATTTAGCTGCAAAATCTGGGGGTATTGGGGTTTCAAAAAATAATTTTCAAGCAACTTTATTAACAGACAATTTAAAAATGATGGTTAATATTTTGGAAAATAGTAAAAATAGTAAAGTAAAAAAAGTGATATTAACCCTATCTTCAGGCATGTATCCACCAAATGCAAAAATGCCGTTCAAAGAAAATTCTATTCATCATGGAGAGGTGGAACGAGGTTCCTATGGTTACTTCTATGCAAAAAGGTTAATGGAACCCTCAATTAGAGCTTACAGAGATCAATACAATCTTGATGTTATAGGTTTAGTTCCAAATGGTATTTATGGTGAAAATGATAAATTTGATCTAGATACTTCACCAATGTTACCGTCTTTAATTAAAAAGATTTATAAAGCTAAAATAGACGACAGTAGTGTAGAAGTTTGGGGTGATGGTAGTCCTTTAAGAGAATACACTTATGCAAATGATTTAGCTAAGATTTATTTTTGGGCTTTAAAAAATTATAAAAGTAGAGAAATTTTGAATATTGGTAGTACAGAGGAAAGAAGTGTTAAACAAATCGCTTATTTAATTTCGGATATTATAAAGTTAAATAGAAAAAAAATAATTTTTAATAAAAATAAGCCTAACGGTATAATTAAGAAAAAAACTTCAAATTATAATTTTAAAAAAATAAAGAATTTCAAATACACAAAATTAAAAAAAGGATTAAAAAATACAATAGAGTGGTATATTAAAAATTACAAAACTATAAGTAAGGATCAAAGTAGATTTTAATGATCGGATTTGGAACGTGGGGTTTATCAGGAAAAGATTATGGATTTATATCAGCAAAAAAATCTAAGAATTTAATTCTAAAATCTGTTAATTCAGGTATAAAATTTTTTGATACAGCACCTTTATACGGCAATGGTAAGGTTGAAAAAATTTTAGGTGAAGCTATTAAAGAAAATAAAGGATTAAGAAAAAAAATTACGATTTGTACAAAATTTGGTCTTCTTCCACATAAAAATCATAATCTAAAACATGATTTTAGTT
>CETL01062441.1_pt1 | contig 11565 bp, 12 predicted proteins | sample 356371 | NCBI WGS metagenome assembly CETL01 (sample SAMEA2622518, study PRJEB7988) | marine metagenome | biome: marine biome (ENVO:00000447); feature: surface water layer (ENVO:00002042); material: "saline water (ENVO:00002010), including plankton (ENVO:xxxxxxxx)" | depth 5 m | reverse complement strand
TATCAATCTCACCTCTCGATGGCAGATACGCCAATGAATGCACAGAATTATCTACTATTTTCTCGGAATATAATCTAATAAAAACTAGATTGTATGTTGAAATATCTTGGTTTATCCATCTATCTAAAGAAAGACAGATCAAAGAGTTGCCAAGCCTAACTAGTAAAGATAAAAGTTTTTTAGCTAATATGGTACGGGATTTTACCACATCTGAGGCAATTAAGATTAAGAAAATTGAGAGTGTTACCAAGCATGATGTTAAGGCTGTTGAGTACTACATAAAGGATAAGATAAAAAAAAATAAATCTTTAAAAAAGTATTTAGAATTCGTACATATTTTCTGTACGTCTGAAGATATTAATAATCTATCATATGCATTGATGATTAAGAATGGTCTAGCTTTACTGTTGAAACAGCTGGAACTAATAACAAATGATCTTAATAAAAAATCAATCCAATATTCTCGTGTGGCAATGATATCTCATACTCATGGACAAGCAGCTACGCCAACGACGATGGGTAAAGAAATGAGAATTTTTTACAAAAGACTAGATGTATTAATCAAAAAACTAGCAAAAATAAAAATTATGGGGAAGTTCAATGGAGCTTCTGGTAATTACTCATCACACCTAGTTGCATATCCTAATGTAAATTGGCCTAAAATCACGCAGAAATTTATTTCTGACCTCGGGCTTAAACAAAACACTCATACCACTCAGATTGAGTCACATGATTATATATCCGAAATTTGTAATCTTTTGTCTCATACTAATTCAGTTTTGTTAGGTTTTTCTCAAGACATGTGGAGTTACATATCTAAGAGCTATTTTGCTCAGAAAAATGTTAAAGGTGAAATTGGATCATCAACTATGCCGCATAAAATTAATCCCATAAATTATGAAAATGCAGAAGGTAACTTAGGCTTATCTAATTCCTTGTTAACATTTTTTTCTTCAAAATTGGTTATTAGTAGACTCCAAAGAGATTTGTCAGATTCGACTGTACTTCGAAATATTGGTGTTGCATTTGGTTATGCAATTATTAGTTATAAAAATATCTTAATAGGACAAAAGAAAATAATATTAAATAAAAATAAAATAAAGAGTGATTTAGATGAATGCTGGGAAGTTTTATCTGAACCAATTCAAATGATAGCACGAAAATTCACTCAGAAGGATCCATATGAGCTTTTGAAAAAGCATACAAGAGGTAAGAAGTTAGATAAGAAAAGTGTTGAAGCAATTATTTCTGAATTAGATATTCCAGTTAAAGAAAAAAATAAGCTATTGAAACTAAAACCTTGTGATTACATTGGAATGTCGGAAGTGTTAAGTAAATCCTAAACAATGTCAAATTTAAATGAAATTCTATCAGATATTGAGGATTTTTTCATCAAGAGGAATATTGAGATTCAGATGATAGATAATCAAGTTAAGATCTATCATCATGACAATGATTACATACTTTTGGTAATAGGAGATGATATAGAGGCACATTTAATTGATGAAAATAATTGTGAGATGAAATTATCCTTTAAAGAAATTGAGGATTTTTTCTCATCATTCGAAGATTTATTTTTTAGGTCTCATTTGAGGAAAAAGTAATACGTCTCTTATTGATGGTGCATCTGTAAGCAACATAACTAATCTATCAATCCCTATCCCCGCACCAGCAGTAGGCGGCATACCATACTCTAAAGCTTTGATAAAATCCTCATCATATTTCATTAATTCATCTTGCTCACCAACTTGATTCTTGAATCTCTTTGCTTGCTCTTCAGGATCATTCAGCTCGGAGAAGCCATTTGCAATCTCTCTGCCACCAATGAATAGTTCGAATCTCTCGCATAAGTCTGGGTTGTCATCTAAAGATCTTGCTAGGGGAGACACAGATGTGGGATAGTGTGTGACAAAAGTTGGTTGAATCAATTTCTTCTCTACCTCTTTTTCAAATATTTTTAATAGCAATTCATCCACTGTATAAGATGATCCCTTTTCTAGTTTATTCGTCTTACAATATTTATCTAAAAATGTTTTATCATCAATATTATCTTTATTGATATCATCAGTATTCTTCATAATTGATTCATGGAATGTTAATCTGCTGAATGGTATACTGATTTGGATTTTATTTTCCTGATATGAGTGAGTTTGATTAATAGAGAGTAATTTACAAAGAGATGCAATTAGCTGTTCTATAAAATTAATTAAGTATTCATAGTTTTTATAGGCAGAATAAAATTCGATCATTGTAAACTCAGGATTATGTTTAATCGACAATCCTTCATTACGAAAGCTTCTGTTTATCTCAAAAACATTTTCAAAACCTCCTATAATGCATCTTTTTAAAAATAATTCAGGTGCGATTCTTAGATATAGATCAATATCTAATGAATTATGATGAGTAATAAAAGGTTTTGCATTAGCTCCACCGGGTATTTGATGCATCATTGGCGTCTCTACTTCTGTAAAATCTTTATTAGTAAAAAAGTCTCTTATGTGATTAATTATCATTGATCTCTTTAAGAATATTTCTTTACTAGCTGGGTTAGTCATTAAGTCAAGATATCTCTGACGGTATTTAATCTCAACATCAGCTATGCCATGAAATTTTTCTGGTAAAGGTCTTAGAGATTTTGAGAGAAGGACGATCGAATTAACGTTAATAGTAAGTTCGCCTGTTTTTGTTTTAAATATACTGCCTTTTACTCCTACAATATCACCAAGATCTAAAATCTTGAAAAGTTTATATGTGCTTTCACCGACATGTTTTTTTTGAAGATAAATTTGAATTTTACCTGAATCATCGTGAAGGTTTGCAAAAGCAGAATTACCCATTAACCTTATGGTCAATAACCTTCCTGCAATTGAGACCTCTTTGTTATTTAACTCTATCTCTTCTTTTGTTTTAGAATTAAACTCCTTAGAAATCTCGTTTGCAGAATTAGATTTATCAAAATTGTTTGGATAAGCTGATTGATGTTCTCTTGACTCGTTCAGCTTATTTTTTCTTTCAATAATTAACTTGTTCTCATCCGTCATCTTAAAAACCTTTCTTTAAACATTCCTCAATAAATGGGTCCAAATCACCATCTAGCACACCTTGAGTATTACTAGTTTCATATTTTGTCCTTAAATCTTTTACTCTTGAATCGTCAAGAATGTATGATCTTATCTGATTCCCCCAAGATATATCTGATTTTTCAGATTCGACTTTATTTTTGATTTCATTCTTTTTCGCTTGTTCGTATAGATATAGTTTAGCATGAAGTTGTTTCATAGCATTGTCTTTGTTCTTATGCTGTGAACGATCATTTTGACACTGAGTTACAATCTTTGTCGGGAGATGGGTAATTCTAACCGCGGATTCTGTAGTATTTACATGCTGCCCCCCTGCTCCACTAGCTCTATATACGTCAATGCGAAGGTCTGCAGGATTTATGTCAATCTCAATATCATTCTCTACCTTAGGATAGACAAAAACCGATGCAAAAGATGTATGTCTTCTACTACCTGAATCAAATGGTGATTTTCGCACAAGACGATGTATACCTGTCTCCGTTCTTAGCCAACCATAAGCATAATCACCTGAAATTTTTAGTGATGTACTTTTCAAACCCGCAACTTCACCTTCAGTAACTTCGATAATTTCACATTTAAAATTATGAGATTCTATCCATTTAATATACATTCTCATCAACATCTCAACCCAATCTTGAGCTTCGGTGCCACCTGAACCTGACTGGATATCTAAAAAAGCATCATATGAATCCTCTTTATTTTTAAACATCAAAGAGGTCGTAAAAGATCTCAAGGTTTTACTTGTTTCTGATAATAACGATTCCATTTCATTTATTAAAGGAATGTTTTCATCTATACTATTGTCTTCAATAATAGTTTTTAGTGTATAATCTACTAAATCAATATTTTCTGTAATTTTTGATATATCGGCTTTCAGCTTAGCTTTGCTTTTGTGTTCACGCTGCAAATTAAGCATTAAATTTTTATTATCCCAGTTATTTTCGTCCCCTAGCTGTTTATTGATTATCAGTATCTCCTGCTCTATTTTAGAAAGGTCAAACCAACCCCCTTATCTCAATAACTTTTTGAGACAATATTTTGTTTTCCTCTAAAAGATCGTTAGGATTTACTTTCATTAATAGTTAACTCCGAATAAAATGTTTCTAATTTATTAAACCATTTAAGCTTATAAATTTCCATCTGATTTGAATTCATCAAATTTTGTTCAAAATCACCATCTCGTGTAACTTGGAAAATCATCATAGAGTCAATATTTGTATCATATTGCCAGTCATGAGCAACAGCATATGCTGCACATTGTATAAAAAAATCCTCTAACTCATCTATTGTTTTAGTTTTGTATGAGGATTTGTAATCTATAACACATATTTTTCCATCATAGATACCAATTAAGTCAATTGTACCTGCATATTTATCCATATAGTAAACAGAAACTTCTGATCCCCATATCTGATCTAATTTTACAATTAAATTTTCAATAACTATCTGTGCTAGGGACTGTGCAAGATATGAGTTGGACGTTTTAATAATTAAATCTGGAGCATCTGTCAGATACTGTTGTAAATATTTGTGCATCAAATCACCCACTTCCATTGGACTAGTAATTTTATTTTGTATGGTACGATGATGATTAGCTTTTGAGGCCCTAATAATTGATGTAACGCTTGGTACATTTAAATCCTCGGACAGACAGTAATACCTGAGATTATTTACTTTGTTAGTTGGGTACGTTTGATAATTATATTTTTGTACAATTTTAGATGACATTATTTATTTAGCAGCTCGAGTAACTCCTCTAGGTCTCTCTTTAACTGACTCACAATTTGATTATTAGTATTTGTTGAGCTACTGATAACCTCAGGGTTATTTACTTTCACTTTAGCTCCCTCTATAGTATAACCTTGATTTTGTAATAGATCTTTAATCTCTAAAACTAATATCAAGTCTTTTTGTTGGTAGTACCTCCTATTACCCCTCCTCTTAATAGGATCAAGTTGGGGAAATTCCTGTTCCCAATATCTTAGAACATGAGTTTTTAGATCGCATATTTTAGATACCTCGCCTATTGTAAAATATCTCTTGTTAGGTATATTAACCTGATTGTTCATCTATTTTTCCTTCGTAACCCTCAAGTTTATTCTTGAGCTTAAGTCCAGATTTAAATGTTACAACTCGTCTTTCTTTAATTAAAACTTCCTCACCCGTTTTAGGATTTCTGCCTGGCCGAGCATTTTTTTCTCTGAGAGTGAAATTTCCAAATCCCGATATTTTAACATCGTTACCGTTTTCCAAATTTTTTTTGAGGGATTCGAAAAATAACTCAATGAATTCTTTCGCTTCACGTTTGTTGAGACCAACTTCATTGTGCAACATCTCAACAAGTGTGTTTTTAGTAATAGTCATCTATGATTTAATTTTCAGCTTAAGTTCATTTTCGATTGTAGACACAATTTTGGTCATTTCCCCAGACACATCCCTGTCTATCAAAGTGCGATCCTTGGCTTGGAACGTTATTTCCAAGGTTATATTCTTGGAATTTTCAGTTTCATTATAAAATATATCACTTATTCTAATATTAATCATGTGTTTATGAGATTTTTCTCTAATTTTTTTGATAAGGGTGCTACCAACGTATGATGAATCACAAACGACAGTTATGTCTCTCAGTACTTTGGGATATATTGAAAATTCGGAGACTTTAAGTGAATCTAGTTGATCGGCGTGGTCTAGATCAATTTCAAAATAAATTATCTCACCTTTTAAATCATAATCCGTCAAGAGTTTACTTTTTACTCGTCCTAGTATACCAATATTCTTAACTCCCTGAGTGATATAGGCTTGGCAGTTATTTTCTAGGTTCGATTCTTTAGACTTGCGTTCTATTTCTAGATTTGGAAGAGTAGATAATATATCACCTTTGACATCATAAAAAGTAGCCAATGTTTTATCTACCCTAAGATTATCAGGGAAGTTAAATCCTGTTATCACACCTGCGATAATATTTTTTTCTAAAGTCTTTTTATTTTTTGTGAACGAGTATACTCTACCTATTTCAAATAGTTTTGCAGATGATTTTTGTCTGTTTTTATTATAAGAAACATTTTTTAGAAGTGAATATAGTAAACTTACTCTCATTTCAGCCTTATCTTCTGTTATTGGATTTATCAAGGAAATAATACTATTCTCTTTAGAGTCTATTGTCTGACTCCCTCTAGGAATGAAAGTATAATTTATTACCTCATTGTAACCTCGAGACACTAGATTATCTGCTATCACATCTCCAATAGGTTTATTGTAAAGATCATAGTCGACTATCTTGCTAGGTAAGCATGCAGGAAATTTGTCATACCCAAATAGCCTTGCTATTTCTTCAATGAGATCATTTTGTTGGAAAATATCGAATCGGTGAGATGGTATAACTATTTGTAAGGTATCTTTCTTAGTTTTTTTTGGGTCAAAACCAAGTTTCTTAAGGACGTTAACGACAAATTTTTCATCGATTTTAATACCTAATCTTTTAAAAATATTATTTAACGATAGAGATACCTTGCCTTTATTTTTCTTAGTTTGTTTATATTTCGAAGAAGCGATAATATCTGCATCTTTTATATCTGTCTCCTTTGAAATAATATAGGCAAGTCGCTCTAGTGCGATGTTTTGGAGTAAAGGATCGACTCCTCTCTCAAACCTGTGAGATGAATCAGTTTGAATTCGATGATCCTTTGACGACAATCTTATTCGATCCGGAATAAAATAAGCTGACTCAATAAATACCGATTGTGTACTAAAGTCGACTGCTGTAGATTGACCTCCAATAACACCAGCAATAGCAATAGGACCAGAATCATCAGCTATAATAGGCGTATTGCTAACTAATTGATATGACTTACCATCTAGACAGTCAATGGTTTCCCCCTTTTCTGAATTTCTCACATTTATTTGTCCTGATAATTTATCAAGATCAAATGCATGCATAGGTTGACCAATTTCGATCATAACAAAGTTAATTAGATCTACAATGAAGTTTACTCTATTAATGCCACAAGCTTTCAACCTTCTTGCAACAACCTCAGGTGTCTTGGTTTTATTATTAAAATTTGTTAGAGTCAAACAAGAATAAACTGGCGCGATTTTATGATCAATCTTGTTAATTGGTTTCGATTTTTTTGTTATGTTTAACTTATATTTCTTGATAGAACCCAATTTAAGATCATGCTTTGCCGAGAGATCTCGAGCAATACCGTAAACGGACAGACAATCAGGTCTATTAGGGGTAATGTCAATATCAATAATAGAATCTTTGCCAAATTTCTTATAACTCTCTACTTCTAGTCCTAAAGAGGTCATGCTATCTATTAGATTGAGGTTCTTTGAGTAGTTTAAATACTCTTTCAACCAATCAGTTGTTATCTTCATATCTAACTTAAACCTCTAAACTGTTTCAAGAAACTTATGTCATTTTCATAAAATAATCGGAGGTCTTGAATATCAAATTTTAACATAGCAAATCTCTCAATTCCTAAGCCAAAAGCAAATCCAGAGTATTGTTTTGTATTTATACCAACATTTTTAAGAACGTTGTCATGAACCATGCCACAGCCGAGGACCTCAAGCCATTTTCCCCTAAATTTTATATCTAGCTCTGCCGAAGGTTCTGTAAATGGGAAGTAAGAAGGCCTGAATCTTATTTCTATTTTTTTTTGAAAATAATCAGCAATAAATTTTTCTAGGATGCCTTTAAGATGACAAAAGTTTATTTCTTTATCAATATATAAACCCTCAAGTTGGTGAAACATTGGCGAGTGTGTAGGATCCGAATCACACCTATACACCTTACCAGGAGCAATAATTTTAATAGGTGCACCAGTTCGCATCATAGAATGAATCTGTACAGAGGATGTATGTGTTCTCAATAATTTTTTCGTCTCAATATAAAATGTATCATGCATGTCTCTAGCTGGATGATTAGGAGGTATATTTAAAGCTTCAAAATTATAGAATTCAGTTTCTATTTCACTACCTTGCTCTATTCTAAAACCATATCCTCTAAATATATTTGAAATATTATTAATTGTTAATGAAATAGGATGTCTCGTTCCATTAGAAATATTTCTACCGGGTAGCGAAACGTCTAGTACATTATCGTAAACCTGAGAACTGAGAATTTTCGATAGACTATCTTTTATGAGAGTCTCAGCCTGAGTTTTGAGTAGATTAAGCTGTTGACCAGTATGTTTCTTATCTAAAGCATCGCGAATATTCGCAAATTCTTTTGTTATTAATCCATTTTTACCTAAAAAATCTGCTTTAATTTTTAGCAGCTCATTTTCAGTTTTACAGGTACCTAATTTTTCTTTTAAGATTTGAACAAGTGAAGTGTATTGTGGTTCCACTGAAAAGTACTGTTATTTGGATGAGTTCACTGAATTCACTAACGCAGCAAAGCTATCAGCATTATTTACAGCTAAATCTGCTAGCATTTTCCTGTTGATTTGGTTACTAGACTTGGCAAGTTTGCCAATTAACTGACTATAAGACATGTTGTGTAAACGTGCTGCAGCATTAATTTTAGCAATCCATAATGCTCTTATTTGTCTTTTTCTTTGTCGACGATCACGATATGCATATTGACCTGCTTTTATTACTGCTTGTTTAGCCACCCTGAATACACGACTTCTGGCACCTTTATAGCCTTTTGCTAATTTCATAACTTTTTTGTGCTTTGAGTGGGCTACAACCCCTCTTTTAATTCTTGCCATTTAATAATCCTCGCATAATTTATGGTAGCATACGCTTAACAAGAGATTTGTCAGCTTTACTTACTGTCATATAATCTCTTAAATGGCGCTTACGTTTAGTGCTTTTCTTGGTCAATATATGACGTCTATGTGATTGAGCTCTTTTGTATTCCCCAGAAGATGATTTGGAAAATCGTTTAGCTGCTCCACTGTTACTTTTCATTTTTGGCATAGTGACCTCTATTTCACTTATAAAAACGATTAAATTATACAGTAATTATGTGAAATATGACAATTATTTCTTAGGTGCCATAACCATTACCATTTGTCTTCCCTCAAAAGATGGCATTTGCTCTACAACAGCATATTCATCTAAATCAGTTTGGACTCTGGTTAAGAAATCACGACCAATCACTTGATGGGCTATCTCTCTACCTCTAAATCGCATTGTAACTTTAGCTTTGTCACCTGCTTTCAAGAATTTCTTCAGGCTCTTCAATTTGACCTGATAGTCAGCCTCTTCGGTGTTAGGCCTAAATTTAATCTCTTTAACTTGAATCTGTTTCTGTTTCTTCTTAGCGCTATGGGCTTTTTTTGATTGTTCAAATTTAAATTTACCGTAATCCATAATTCGACAAACAGGGGGCGATTGATTGGGTACTATTTCTACAAGGTCTAAGTCTTCATTTTGTGCTAGTTCTAACGCTTTGGTAGTTTTGACAACACCAACTTGGTCACCATTTGATGCTATTAATCTGACTTCCTGAACATTAATACGTGTATTCATTCGAAGTTTTCTATTATTTGCTATATTAATCTCCTATGTAGTTAAACTTTTATCTCTTACAAGAGTTTCCAACATTTTAACAAATTTATCAACAGACATCTGACCAATATCGCTACCCGACCTAGTCCTTACAGAAATCGTATTACTTTCTAACTCTTTATCTCCAACAATCACGAGATATGGAATTTTTGCGATTGTATTCTCTCTAATTTTTAAACTAATTTTTTCATTCCTATTATCAGAATTGACTCTGAATCCCTTTCTTTTTAGTTTCTTGGCAACACTATCCATATAACTATCATGACTAGATGTAATATTCATTATTGCTACTTGAGTAGGTGCTAACCAAAGCGGCATATTACCTGCATATTCCTCAATTATTATTCCAACGAATCTCTCAATTGAACCTAACATGGCTCTATGAATCATAACTGGTATCTTTTTTGTGCCGTTTTTATCAATATAACTCGCATTTAAACGTTCCGGCATAGAGAAATCTAACTGGATTGTTCCTAGCTGCCATTCTCTATCCAGTGAATCAGTTAATGAAAAATCTATCTTAGGACCATAAAAAGCACCATCACCCTCGTTAATAGACCAATCCACTTTATTTTTATCCAGAGCCTTTTTAAGTGCATTTTCAGATGAATCCCAAATTTCATCACTCCCAACTCTTTTTTCAGGCCTTGTAGAAAGTTCTACTTTAATTCTGTGAAAACCAAATATTTTATAAATTGCATAAATATTATCTATTAGCGAACTTATTTCTGCTTCTATTTGTTCAGCCGTACAAAAAATATGCGCATCATCTTGAGTGAACCCTCTTATTCTCAGTAAACCATGAAGTGTTCCAGAGGGTTCATCGCGATGAACTTTTCCAAATTCAGCATATTTAAGAGGAAGATCTTTATAGCTCTTTAAACCTTGATTAAAAACTTGTATATGACCAGGGCAGCTCATCGGTTTAATAGCATAACTTTTATCTTCGGATGAAACTTCATAAATTAAATCTGAGAATTTATCTAAATGACCAGATTTTTGCCATAATGATTTATCAAGAATTTGAGGGGTGTCAATTATCTGATAATTATTTTCAATCAAATAATCTGTAATATATGTCTTCACAGTATTAAAAATGAACCAACCATTATTATGCCAAAAAACCATGCCAGGGGACTCTTCCTGAAAATGGAATAAATCTAAGCGCTGTCCTAATTTTCTATGATCTCTTTTGTCAGCTTCCTCTATTTTTTTTAGATGATCATCGAGTGATTTTTCTGTATCCCAGGCAGTCCCATAAATTCTCTGTAGACTTTGATTCTTTGAATCACCTCGCCAATATGAACCAGAAACCTTCATTAACTTGAAGTGCTTAAGTAAATTAGTATTCACCAAGTGTGGACCTCGACACATATCTATGTATTCTTCATGATGATATATAGCAATAGTCTCACCATCAGGAATATCATCGATCAACTTTAGTTTATAATCTTCATTCCTGTCTTTGAAAACCTTAATTGCTTTATCCCTTGTTACCACCTCTCTTATAATATGATAATTTTTTTTTGAAAGTTTTTTCATTAATTTTTCAATTTTTGGAAGTTCAGTCTCAGATATTGGATCCTTTGTATGAACATCATAATAAAACCCGTTGTTAATAACAGGTCCAATAACCATCTTTACCTCAGGATGGATTTGTTTTAAAGCATGTCCTAATAGGTGGGCACATGAGTGCCTGAGGATTTCTAATCCCTCAATTTGATCTACAGTAATGAAGGATAGATTACAGTCTTTAGAAATTTGGTCACTGAGATCCTTTAAATTGCCATCAATCTTAGCTGCTACTATATGCATATCGTTAAAATATTTTCTAGAAAATTCTTTGATAGAAAGACTCTCGTCAATCTTAAATTCTTTATCATTCACATTTACATTAAACATAAATACCTCTATATAGGCACGATTGGACTCGAACCAACGACCTCCACCATGTCAAGGT
>CETL01028035.1_pt1 | contig 11617 bp, 22 predicted proteins | sample 356371 | NCBI WGS metagenome assembly CETL01 (sample SAMEA2622518, study PRJEB7988) | marine metagenome | biome: marine biome (ENVO:00000447); feature: surface water layer (ENVO:00002042); material: "saline water (ENVO:00002010), including plankton (ENVO:xxxxxxxx)" | depth 5 m | reverse complement strand
TTTTTTTTATTTTTTATTTTGTAAAGTCATATATTTTTAAATAATATTCTTCTATACTTTCATTATATTTCATTTCTAAATTATTATCTTTAATTATAGTATTATTCATTATTACTTTTTCATTAAAAATTTGTTCTTTACTTCCGTAATAATCTTCTTTAAATATTTTATTTAATTCTTTTTCTACTAATTTATTTAAAATTATTTTATTTTCTTTTTTAACTTTTTTTAAATGTTTTTCTAATTTAGTATTCATATTATTTATTTTTTATTTACATTTATATTATCACTTAATAATATATTTTGTAACGTATTTTATATTAAATAATTACAAAATGTCCCTTTTTATTAATATTGTACTATAATATAATAGATACTAATAATAATTTAATAAAAACTTAAGTTTATTGAAAATAATTCAATACAAAAGTAAATACTATAAATTATTAATATCTCATCGAATATAATACAGTTATTGAGGAGAATTACCACATATATGACAATAAAAGTATATAATTACTACAAATAACTCAATCCGAACTATAATTATTGAATATAATGCAATTGACTGTATATCAACACGTTAACAATGACTTATTGACAGTATTTTGTACGTTTTATTGTAAAAAATGCAACAAAACAATACATTTATTGCAATATATGGGGCTTTTTATTATTGTATTTTCCTAAAACGCTGATTGCCAATACGTTACGTGTAACACAAATACTCTATTTTTGTAGTATAACCAATATATACCAATAGGCCCCGGGGTAAAATATAAAGAGGGGCAACCTTTTAACCAATTAAAACCTATTATTATGACACTATTTTATAGTTACAAGACCTGGAACACCGGTATGCAAGAAGCACAACCGCAAATACCAGAAAATATTATTAATCTTTGGAAACACATTACTGAAAAAAGTAACTGGCGTATCGTCGAGCTGCCTAACGGCTTCTATCAGACGGAACATCGAGAACTTGACAACGAGGATACATGGGTAGATGTTACTCGCAGAGAGACAATCGAGGGCGCCGAGAAAGCTATTGATTCTTCCATAGATCATTACACGAAGAAGCTGAAGGTTATCGAAGGACCTAAGGTTGTTAAAACATTTAAATAAATGAAAGGAACTTTTTTAAGTAAACATTATAGTGGTACAGCATCCTCTCCTTTAACTAAGAAGGATGCTTGCTACTATAGCGTAAAAGCTAGATACGACGTATTCCCCTCTGCTTATGCATCGGGAGCAATTGCCAAGTGCCGCAAACGCGGTGGGCCTAAAAAGAAAAAATAGTGCCCAAGAAGAAGCGAGATCCCAAAGTGGGTACGGGTAAAAAACCTAAAGGTTCTGCCCGGCGTCTTTATACTGATGAGAATCCTAAAGATACAGTTAGTATAAAATTTAAAACGCCTGCAGATGCTAGAGCTACTGTTGCTAAAGTAAAGCGCATTAGTAAGCCTTATGCTAGAAAGATCCAAATATTAACAGTTGGAGAACAAAGAGCAAGGGTTATGGGTAAAGCCCAAGTTGCATCTATATTTAAAAAAGGTAAAGAAGCAATACGAAAAGCTAATAAAAAAAAATAAGTTTAACAAATAAAAATTAGAAATTATGCCAGGAATTGGAAAAAAGTCTCCTATGAAAATGGGACATAAAAAATCACCAGCGATGATGAAAAAAGGATCCGCTATGATGAAAAAAGGTAAAGACATGATGAAGAAAGGGTCTGCTCTTATGAAAAAAGGTACAGTAATGTACAAAAAGCATAAGTAATGCCTTATAAAAGTGCAGCACAGCGTAAAGCTGTATGGGCGAGCCGTAACGAGCAAGCTGCCAAAAAGAAAAGAAAACGTAAAAAGAAAAAGTAATGGGAATAGGACCACAAAATTTAGGTGCTGCCGGAATGAGTACTAAAAGTAAACCTTGCGGTACACCTCTTAAAATGGCAGAAGATTCTCCTTTAGCTAAAGCGTTAATAGGAAATCAAGATAGATTACCCGAGCAACTGAAGCAAAAAATATTAGATGCACCAGAGGATGCTAAAAAAGGATCTCCTGCAAATAAAATAGAACCTGGGAAATTAGAATTTGGAGAAACCGATTCTGATGCTAAGGATAAATATAAAAGCACTGGCATTAACGAAAAGTTAAACGAAATAGAATAATGGCTGGTAAAAGAGTTAAAGCTCCTGCTGGTTACCACTGGATGAAAAAAGGTAGCGGATATAATTTGATGAAGCATACTGGAAAGTTTGTAAAACACAAAGGTGCATCATTATATGCTACCTTTAATATTCAGAAGTTACATAAAAAATAGTGGCTGTAAGAAAAACCAAAGCTGGTTTAAACCTTAAACGATGGTTCAAAGAAAAATGGACTGACGAAAAAGGCAATGTTTGCGGTTCACGTAAAAATAAGAACACTAAGAAGTGTAGGCCCTCAAGAAGAATATCCAGCAAAACAGTAAAAACTTGGGGAGAAATGTCACCCTCAGAAAAGCGCAGGGCGGTAGCTGAAAAGAAAAGGGTAGGAATGGGAAGAAAGACTTCTCAGATAAGAAGAAAAACTACTAAAGCTAAAAAGAATGGCACTTCCAAAAAACGGCGTGGCTAAAGAAATACGCTCATATGCGGGCAGTTTATTTGTATTCCTATTTGTTATAGGTATTATTATTACACTTTTACAATTTCCAGTATTGGAATCAAACAAAGAAGTTGTAATGATGCTCATAGGAACAATAGCCGCAAGTATACCAATTATAATATCGAGCATCACTGGTACCAAGCCGGATGATGTTAATTCACTTAAGTCAGAAATTGAAAAGAAACAACTTACCATAGATCACTTAACTAGGGCTAAAGATGATTTAGAAGCTATGGTAATTAGTTTGCAAAAAGAAATGTTGAAGAACCAAGATGACGTTATGGATAAAATTATTCTTAAGGCGGCTATGGATTTTGATGACATAAAATATGCAAAGAAAAGAATTAAAGGATTAGATGATTAAATTAACGCTTAAAGCAAGAGTAGCTAAAGCTAAAAGAGACCTCGCTTATGCAAATTCTCCTGAAAGGAAGAAAAAGCGGGCAGATAGCCAAAAGAAAAGAAGAGCTGCTAAAAAAGCTGGGCGTAATTTAAATGGTAAAGATTATGATCATAAAGACGGTAAGTTTAAATCTATAAAAGCTAACCGTGGTAATGATGGAAAAGGAACTAAAAAAGAATAATATGCCAATCAAAAAAAGAAAACCGCCTGCTCCTTCAAAGAAAAAATCTTTAGGCTATTATGCTAAGGTAAAAAAAGGAGGAGGCACAGGTAAAAAAGCTGGCGGTGGTATGACCGCTAAAGGGGTTGCTAAATATAGAAAAGATAACCCGGGCAGTAAACTTAAAACTGCAGTTACCACACCTCCATCAAAATTAAAAAAAGGCAGTAAGGCTGCAAAGAGAAGAAAGTCTTTTTGTGCTAGATCTAAAAGCTGGACTTCAGAAAGAGGTAGGGCTGCTAGACGCAAATGGAACTGCTAAAATAAAAAATTAAATTAAATCAAATCAAATGTCACAATTCGGCAAAACAAAGCTAGTAAAAAAATTACATTTCGATAAAAGCGCAAAAGAAAAGCTTTTAAGCGGAATAAATAAAATAGCAGAAGCTGTAGGTTCTACACTAGGTGCTAGTGGAAGAAACGTAATAATTGAAAATGATTATGGGGATCCGCATGTAACAAAAGATGGTGTTACAGTTGCTAATAGCATATTACTTGAAGATCCTATTGAAAATGTAGCCGTTTCAATGATGAAACAAGCTGCACAAAAAACAGCTTCAATTGCAGGTGATGGTACAACTACTTCAATTGTACTTACTAAAGCTATAATAGATTCTTATTATAAGCTTAAAGGTGATGAATTTTCGTTTAGAGATATTAAATCTGGTATAAATAGATTTGCTAAAGAGGTTATAAAATATATAACAAGTAAAGCGGAAACTGTTGATCATAAGATGTTACGTGATGTTTCTATAATATCAGCTAATAATGATATACAATTAGGTGATATGATAGCTGTGGCATTTGAAAGTGCCGGCGAAAATGGTATTGTAACTATGGAAACCTCACCTAATAATGATACTTATATAGAAAATGTAAATGGTACTAAGATTGGAAGTACCTGTAAAGCTCCACATTTTTATACTAATAAAGAAAAAGAGCTTTGTGAATTAGAAAATCCTCTCATCTTCATGAGTGCTTCTGATATACCTAATGTTAGAAAAATTCAAGAAATCTTGGAGTATGCAATTAAGTCCAATAGATCCATACTCCTTATTGCTCCTTTGGAATCTCAGCCTCTTACGGCACTCGCAATGAATAAAGCAAAGGGCAATATTAAGGTCAATGTGATTGACCCTCCAAGCTTTGGGCTAAAAAGAAAAGATGTGTTGGAGGATCTAGCATTGCTTGTCGGGGCTACAGTTTTTGATGAGAGCCTGGGGGATTCGATTGATTCGATTACCCCTGACATGTTAGGATCAGCAGATCGTGCTGTTTCAGATAAAGATGGTACTGTACTTGTAGTTGCTGAAAAAAGCAAAGAAGTACAAGATCGTATAGAGTATTTAAAAACTGCTCTTGCTAAAGAAGAACATTCTGTAATGACTAAGCATTTAACAGATAGAATAGCGCTTTTAAGTGGTGGTGTTTCTGTTATTATGGTTGGTGCTGCTACAGAAGTTGAATTAAAAGAAAAGCAAGACAGAGTAGATGATGCAATACATGCTGTAAGGGCTGCTAAAAAAGAAGGCATACTACCAGGTGGAGGCACAGCTTTAGCTCATGCTGCAGTTATAGATTGGGAAATGAAATTAAACCCAGGAGAACTAAAAGGAATAGATATATTAAAATTAGCTCTTGCTGCACCATTCACCAAAATACTTACAAATGCAGGCCTAGATCCTAGAACTACATTACATAGTTGGGGCGAAGGAATAGATGTTACATGCGGTTGTAGAAAAAAGTTTTTAGAAATAGGTATTATAGATCCTGTTCTTGTAACTAAAACTGCATTACAAAATGCAATATCGGTTTCGACTACAATATTATCAACAGATTGCGTAATTTCAAATGTTAGAGAAGTATGAAAGCTGTAGGAAATTATATAATAATTAAAGAAATAGTTGAAAATATTGTTAAAACAGATGGCGGACTAGAACTTGCAGAAAAGCATAGAGAAGATATAAGATATAGAAAAGGTATTATTATTTCTTCAGGGCCCGAAATATTAAAAGAAAAAGATAAAATAATATTTGATAAAGTTGCAGGCCACGATATTGAAGATAATAAAAATGTATTTAAAGTTATTACGATAAAAGATGTAATAGCTATATTATAATGGATAGATCTGATTTTGTTGAAAGAGGCGAAATTAAAGTTGATTTTTTAAAAAATTATAGATTAGTATCAAGGTGGGCATGTAAAAATAATGAGCTTAGTATTTCAGATTTAGAATTACTTTTTTATTTAGATCCTATAAATTATTTTACTATAAATGATTTTAAAGATGGTACTATATATTATTCTTGGGATAAAACAAGATTTTATAGATTACAAAAAACTGGGTGGATAGATAAAGTTCATATTGGTAAAGGCAGATCAGGTGATCATAACAAATATAAAGTAAGCTATAAAGGTAAGTATCTTATTAATAGAATATATAAAATATTAATAGGTGAAGAACAAATACCTGAATCAACTAAAAGAAATAAAATATTAAAAAGAAAAAGCTATATAGATAAAGTATATAGCGAAGCTATTAAAAAATTTAACAAACAAAAATAAAAACAAATGGCAATTTTAACAGTTACACCAACAATAAACGCTACTACAGGAGAAGTAACTTATACTGCATCTAATCCGAGCAACGGCGATATAATAACAGGCGTAGTGCTTAGAGATTTTATGACAAATGGGCCCGATAAATTATCTAACGGTACATATGAAACAGATGTAGCTAAATTAGTATTTGATGTAAAAGTACGTCCTAATAGTGTTACAGCTGTAATGACAATAACCAAAGGAGGTGTTGATTACCCTATTATTATGTTAAAAGCTCCTGAAGGAATACAGCAAGAATATAAATGGGCTACAAGTGACGTTATTAAAGTTAACGCTGTAGTTGCTGCACTTATAACTAACGGATAAAAATAAATAAAATGAAAAAGAAAAAAATACATCTTTATGACGTTTTACCAGGTGTAAATATAAATACTTTACCTGGAGATGAAAAAAAAGCAATGCAGCCTATAACTAAAAGAACAAAAGACGCAGCTAAAGGAACTTTATTAAAAAATAAATAATGGCAAGAATCAGTACATATACGATCGACTCAGTAATTGAGGGATCTGATAAGCTTTTGGGTACTGATGCAAACTCAAGTTCCGCATTAGCAACCAAAAATTATACTATAAATGACTTAAAGGCGTTTATAAATGGCGATCAAACAACAGTAGCCATACCAGATATAGTACCTTTAGGTTTCTTTCTTTCTGTAAACAGAGAAGGTACGGCATTTGAAAAAGCACAAGTTAGAACACTTGCAGGCTCTGTATTAACTAATGTCGTATTAAAAAGCAGCACTGTAAATACTGGTGCAGAGATATATTTAAACACACTTGGTACAGGCCAAGTTTTTTTAATTATACGGGATTATAATGACGGTTCATTTGGTGTTGATTTTGATTTCCAAGCGTTTGCAGATAATTCAGCAACATTTACAGGCGTACTTGGGGGTGTTACTTATACAGGCACAGTAACATCATTTAATCCAGGTACGTTCACAAGTGATAGCCCTGCAGCTAATGATAGTAAATATGTAACATCGGGAAGCAATAAATATACTGAATTTTGTTTTAATGTAACTCTTGATGCTGGGCAAACATATACTGGAGGCCAAGTAGCATTTACATCATTTACATTTTTAACAGGTGCACAACAAGTTGAAACACAAGTAGTAGGTGGATTAAAAATTACAAGAGGGTTAAATATCGAAGGAGATGTTGTAATTGGTACAGATACACCAGATACAGATCCACAGTCTCTTACGGTGCACGGGCCTATAAAAATTAAAGATACCGAAGGAAGTATTGAATTTGGCGATACAGCGCCGAATGTTACTTTAACAACAGACGGCACTAATTTAAATATAGGTGGTAATGGTGCAAATGTAATATCAAATGATACTAGATTTACTCAGGATATTGTAAAAGATACAGATACAACTGCTAATAATGGTAGGACTGTAATGGGTCAAAACTCATTTACTGCTATTAATACCGATGGCACTAGATCTGTATTATCATCAACCGGTGTACAATTACAAGATTCCTCTGGTAGCGCTTTAGCACAACAACAAGTTTCTGGTAATGTATCAGTTGGCAGTTTATCAAATCAAGGATTACTTACATCTATAAAAATAGATGGTAACTTTTTTAGTTTACCCGAATTAACATCAGGTGTTGCAGAAGCAATACCGGGTTTAACAGAAACATTAGCAGGCCCTACAGGAAATATCTCAATGGGTAGGTTATTTTACGGTACTCAAAATGCAGCTGGTGCTTTATTCCAAGCCGCAACTTCACCCGCTACACTTACATCTACACAAGCAATTTCTACAGGTGTAACATCTACAACAATAGTAAGTGGGAATAGAACAGATTTTCAAAATATACATACCAATATACCTTCAGGACAAAAGTTATATTTTGTAGAAAGTACTTATACAACAGCTTTCCCTTCAGCGGGTGGTCAAATACTTGATCAATCTGTTAATATATATTTAGTTGTTGCATATAGTATAGACACTAATATTGTTACTTTTGGTAGACAGGGCTACGGCACAATGAATCTACATACTAGTACATTTAATATAGACTCAGAAAATGTTAAACTTAATACTATACCGCAGGCTTCTAAGAGTAATTTTTTACAATATGATACATCAACAAAAGCTGTATCTCATTCCCCTTTAAATATACTAGCATCTGCTAACGGTGCAACATATGATTTTGGTGGTAATAATAATGTACCTGTAGTTTCTATTGATTTTGATAATTTACAAATTACAGCGCCTGCAAATGGACAAGTTGTATTAAAACAAGGCTACGCTTACGGTGGCGCACTTACTGCAAATACAACTGTAGATAATTTTAAACATTATATATTAGATGCAATATCAGCAGATAGAACAGTAAGTTTACCAGCGGGTACAGCGGGAAATAGTATAAGGTTTACAAACATGTCATCTATTAATTCAACTGGTGGCTATGCTGCTTCATCTTATGTATGGACAATAAACCCAAATGGGTCAGAAAAAATAATGAGATCTACATCACTTGTGCTAGATGAATCAACAGCTTCTTTTGAACTGTTTTATTCAGATGCTACAAATGGTTGGATCGTAAACGGAATAAGCTAATGGGACTAACAATAGATTTACCAAGCGCTGGACTTTTAGGTATTACAAATGCATCTGGCGCTGTAATAACAGGAACTGCTAATTTAGCAATTAATTCAGTTAATGCTTTATCAGGCAGTGGTACTTATACGGTAACACTTCCTACAACTAGTTTACAAGCAGGTCATGAAGTTGTACTTAAAAGAACAGGTACAGCTACAGTAACTATTGCTAGTACAACAATAGAAGGATCCAGCCAATCAATAACAATAACTAATAATCAACCAATTAGATGTATATATGTAAATAGTACATTTGGTTGGATAATAACTTAATATTATGCCAGACGCTAAAACATTTTATCCAGGGTCTAGTGCATCTAACCCTATAACAAATGCTACTACATCAGCAAATGTAGATGATGAGAACTCTGCTACAAATATAACATTTATATCTAGCACAGCAGCGGCAGCACCATTTAGATTTACAAACGGTGCCACCTCGGCGCCATCTTCTGCATCATCTCTTACTATAACAAGTTCTGATATACAAGCTAATAGTTTTACAAACGGTGATACTGTTTATGTATCTGATAATTCAAGAACTAATGTAGAAAAACCAGGTACTGTAGCTTCAGAAGGTGCAGGTACCGTTACAATAACTATGGGCACCGCTTTTACATCTTCAGATACAACTGATTATACAGTCGGTAAAAGAATACCCGGTAAACTTTATATTACATATTAATGAGCTTTGGTAATAATACTAATACGTTAACGTATGGTAATTTAACAGCAAATGGGTCATTTGGTAATTTATCAAGCGATATATTTTCTTCAGGTCCATCTGTAGTAGATTATTTAGTTGTAGGTGGCGGCGGCGGTTCAGGTACTAATCCTAGTATTTCAGATGGTTATGCTAGTGGTGGCGGCGCTGGCGGCGGTGGTGCTGTATTAAGAAGTTTTAATACATCATCAGGGGATACAGCAACACCAATTAATGCATCTGCAGCAGGAGTTTTTACTATAGTAGTAGGGGCAGGTGGTGCATATTCTAATAATGCGGGGAGTGCTTCATCAATTACAGCTAATAGTATTTCTATTTCTGCCGCAGGAGGTAATGCTGGAAGTGCTGGTTCAAGCACAAGTGGAGGTGCTGGTGGCGCTTCAGGTAATGGTAATGGCGGATGGGCTTACGGAAAAAATTATACAATTTCTAGAACTCTTTGTTCTGGAACTCCACCAAATGCTACCGCAGGTGGTAGCTATACGACGGTCCATAGTGGAAGATTTGGTGGGCCCGGTGGTGGTGCCGGAGGTGCAGCTACGAATACAAACACATTTGGTACTGGATTAGATTCAGGAATAGCTTTTTCATCAGGTACTGTAAATTACGGACAAGGGGGGAATTCAGATCATGCGGGTGGCCCTAGCAATAACGGTGCATACGGAAATGGTGGTGCGGCAGGTGCTGGCGATAATGAACTATCTATGAACTCATATAGTGGTAATGGTAATTGTCAGCAGTTAAATTACGGTACTATTTATTATACAGGACATACAGGAACTCCTATGAACGGTACCCAAGGTGTTGTTTACTTAAGATGGTCTGGTAATGCACCCTCGGATTATACAGGCGGAACACTATCAGTGGTAAATGGTGATAATTTACTTAGCTATACTACAGTTGGTACTTACACACTAATATTTTAATATGGATTATTTAAAAGATAAAACACCAAAAGAAAAAAAATTATTTGAAGAAGTAAAAGCTCAAATAAAAGAACAAATGCCAGGGTGGCCGGAAGAATCAGTAAATGAGTCTACCGCTATAAAATTACAATGGATATAAAAAATAAAAAATGGCAAATTTAACAGAAATAATAGGTGGTCAACCGTTTGAATCAGGTGCGACCGGAAATAAAAAAAATAACCTACTAGATTTTTGGAGAGGCACACAAGCGCAATATGATGCACTTAAACAAACTAGTGCTACAACAAGTGGTAATCCATCAAGTGCTGCTACTGTAGATTTTACGGTAACATCATCCGGTATATTCAGTGTTGGACAAACTGTATACGTAACAGGAAGCGGATCTGGAAACACAACAAGAACGACAGGCACTGTAAATAGTATACCTGATGCAACAAGTGTTGTGGTAGCATTTACACCTGCATATACATCAGGGGCAGCTACAGGCTATCAAATAGATCTTTATGATCCTAAAACAATATATATAATAGCATAGATGCCAACTAATATAGGACACGAATCAATATCCGCTTTAAAAGTAGGGCACGAAAATGTAACCGCAGGTTATATAGGAAATCAACAAATATTTCCTAATTCTACTACAATACAAAGTGCAGCCTTTACAGATACATCTGTTTTAAGCTATGTTGGAGGAACTAGATTATTTAGAGTTACAGGTGATGTAGGATCAACATATGATTTAGTAGGAAGTGGTACGGTTTCAGCACCAAGTGGTACAGGCAGTTATACTTTAGCATCATCACCTTATGATCATAATATTTCTATTAGCGCTAATACAGGGTGCTCTTCAGGGGCTTATGCATCTACAATAACTTTAACACCAACAGGAAATACGGTTTTACAGGGCGGAGGAAGTAATTTTCAAAGTAGCATACCAGTTCAGGCTTCACCTAATATAAGCCAGACCTATAACTTTAATATTAGTGTATCTGTATCAGTAGTTGGAACTCCAATAACTAATTTTTATAATGGAGTCTTGTTTTTTACAAATGGATCCGTTTTTAGTATTACGTATTCTGGTAATAATAATAGCTCTTCGTCATTTACAATGACATCTGGCGCTTTGGGGTCTGGTAGTTATAGTAATGTTACGGGATCATTATCATTGACTAATACTGGTATTATTACAGCTACAGTTGGACCCGGCGCTTTTTCAGGAAGTTATACCAAGACTCTATCTAATAGTCAATACCCTGGTCTTCAATTTCAAAGAGCATCTTTTAATGTTAATAATGCGACCGCATCTAATCCTTGTCATAGTGTAATAGGTGGTAATAACGGTCCAGGCGGTAACTATTCATCTAATGTTTTACCATAATGGCTAGAATACAACAACTTCCCTTAGATACCACTATCACTGGTGGCGATAAACTAGTAGGAACAGATGTTGGTAG
>CETL01010785.1_pt1 | contig 11619 bp, 8 predicted proteins | sample 356371 | NCBI WGS metagenome assembly CETL01 (sample SAMEA2622518, study PRJEB7988) | marine metagenome | biome: marine biome (ENVO:00000447); feature: surface water layer (ENVO:00002042); material: "saline water (ENVO:00002010), including plankton (ENVO:xxxxxxxx)" | depth 5 m | reverse complement strand
TTAAAAGAAGATTTATTTAAATAAACTACACCTAAAACAAAAGCTATCCCGAATCTTAAACTAGCAAAAATGAAAGGAGGAGCATGTGATAATGCATCCTGAACCATTTCAAAAGTTATTCCCCATACAGCTGTTATAAAAACCATAGCAATAATTGCCAGAAAGTGATTTTTATTCAACTTTTTCTCCAGTGTACAATGTTACAACTCCAAATGTAAAATCAGTATAACTCACATTTGAAAAACCAGCTTTCTTCATTTTATCACATACATCTTTTCTTTCCAAAAAATAATCAACAGATTCAGGCAAATATAGATAAGCATCTTTCCTTGATAAAATAGAACCAATAAGAGGAATTATTTTTTTAAAATAAAATTCAAAAATTGGAGAAAACCATTTGGATGTAGGCTTTGAAAACTCTAAAATGGCAATTTCCCCATTATTATCTAAAACTCTGTGAAATTCAGATAATGCTTTGTCATAAGTCCCAATATTTCTAAAGCCAAAAGAAATCGTCAAAGCATCAAATGATTTTTTTTCAAAACTTAACTTTTCAGCATCTCCAACAATGAATTCTATATTTTTAGAATATTTTTTTGCTTTATTCTTTGCAATAGAAATCATTTTTTTTGCGATATCTAAACCAATGACTTTAATATCGTATTTTTTATAAAAACCAAATGCTACATCACCTGTACCGGTTGCAACATCCAATAATTTTTGACCTGATGTCATTTTAATTTTATTAACAAGTTTATATCTCCAATATCTATCAATACCAAAACTTGAAATAATATTTATAATATCATAGGTACTTGAAATATCATTAAACATTTGCTTAACATATTTCTTCTTTTGATCGCCTTCGTGAATAAATTTTGCCATTTGTCTTATTTATTAATTAATTCAAGTACTAAAATATACATTCTATACATGATTATTTTTCAATAGATTTAATATATATATTATGATAAAATATTTAAAACAATCACTGAAACTTATTAAAAAAAATCCAATTTTATTTAGTTATACAAAAAAAATTAGATTTGATAATAGTTCCCTTTCATCTATTACAAATAATTTTAATCAATCATTTCACATCGATTATAATAATGGAAGTGAATATTTAGGTATTAAAAAATGTATAAAATATGAATTGAATTCTGGCCAAGAATTAAAAAGTTTAAAAAATATAAATTTCAATTATATCAGATATGGTTATAAAAATAAAAACTTGAAACTTTTTGGAGGCGTTGCATTTGATTTAAATGAAGATTTTAAAAAACCATGGGGAGGAATCCCTAAAATTTCATTTTTAATTCCTGAAATATTAATTGAAAAAAAGAAAAATCAATATTTTTTATCATTTTTTAAATTATTAAATAAAGATTCTGATATTAATTCAATCATGAATGACTATAATCTTTTTTTAAAAATATTTAAAAAAATAAATAATAAAAATAACAAATTGAGATTCATCAAGGATTCACCAAACTTTTATGAATATGAAAAAACTTTCAAACATATTGTAAAGCACATTAAAAATAAATCGATTAATAAAATAATTTTATCTAGAGTTAAATCTTTTTCTACAAAAAATAAGTGCTTAATTAAAAAAGCATCCAAAAATTGTACAAATTTTCATTTTGATTTTGATGAGGACAAACGTTTTTTGGGTTCAACCCCTGAGACAATAATAGATCTAAATAATATGAAATTTAGAACTCATGCCCTTGCAGGGACATTAAGGAAAAATCAAAATAAGATGAAAATAAACGACTTTCTAAAAAATAAAAAAGAATTAAATGAACATAAATTTGTTATTGATGATTTGTTAAAAAAATTAAATAAATTTTCAGATAATATTAATAAATCTGATAAACCTGAAATACTAGAATTAGAGCATCTATACCATTTAAATACACCCATTGAAGGATTACTCAAAAATAAAACTCATGTTTTAGACCTTTTATTAAATCTTTATCCTACTCCTGCAGTTTTAGGGAAACCATCTAAAAAAGCAATGAGTTTAATTAAAAATTATGAATTAAATGATAGAGGTTGGTATGGTGGGTGTATTGGTTGGTTTGATATGAATGGAAATGGTAGATTTGATGTTACAATAAGAAGCGCGCTCCAGATAAAAAATAAACTCTATTGCTATGCAGGTTCTGGTTTAATTGAAAGTGCGGATATAGAATATGAATGGCTAGAAACCGAATCAAAATTCAAACATTTAATTTCTTTAATAAATTAAATCTACAAAGATTTTTCTAGAACTCTATTTAACCTACTTATGAATTCATTAGGATTTTCAAGCTTCAAATTTTCTGCTAAAAGTGCTTGTTCATAAACCAATAATACTGAATCTTTAAATTGCTTTGTTTTTGACATTTTTAACATTTTCTTAACAATTTTATGTTTAGGATTTATTTCTAAAATTGGTTTTGCAGCTGGCATATTCATTTGTCCCATTTGCTGAAACATTTTTTGCATTTGAGCTGTTGGATCACTGCTATCAGCGACTAAACAAGATGGTGAATCTGTCAATCTAGTTGAAATTTTTATATCTTTTACTTTATCACCAAGTACAGATTTCATTTTCTTTATTAATGGATCACAACTATTACTATCTTTTTTATCATCATCATTTTGCAATTCTTCTAATGCATCGGAGTGATTAACTGATTTAAAGTTATGTTCTTTATACTTAGAAACTGATGAAAAAACAAATTCATCAATTTCATTGTCCATGATTAAGACTTCAACATCTTTTTTATTACATGCTTCTAATAAAGGAGAACTTTTAATTGTATCATAATTTTCACCGGTTATATAAAAAATTGATTTTTGATTTTTTTTCATATTTGAAACATATTCTGCTAACGAAATCCATTCATTTGATTTATTTGTTCTAAATCTTAGTAAATCCATTAACAGTTCCCTGTTTTCATAATCTTGATATAAGCCTTCCTTGATTGGAACTCCGTATTGCATGTAAAATTCCAGATATTTTGACTTATCCTTTTTTGCTAAGTTTTCAATAGCTTTAAGAACTTTTTTAACACTATTTCTTTTAATTTTATCAAGAACTTTATTCTTTTGCAGGATTTCTCTACTTACATTTAATGGCAAGTCTTCTGTATCTATGATTCCTCTGAGAAATCTCAAATAAACTGGCATTAATTCCTTATCATCATCTGTAATAAAGACACGTTTAACATAAAGCTTTACACCTGGTTTATAATCTGCATTTTGCATATCAAATGGAGCTACTTTAGGAACAAAAAATAATGTTGTATAATCAAGTGTTCCCTCAGCACTTGTATGTAAATGAAGAAGTGGATCTTCATTATCATTTGAAAAAGTTTTATAAAACTCATTATAATCTTTCTTCTTTAAACTAGATTTAGATCTTTTCCAAAATGCTGAAGCTGAGTTTACTTGATCAACTATTTGTTCTTCTTTTTCATCTTTCTTTTCAGTATAATGAAGATAGATTGGGAAAGCTATATGATCTGAGTATTTTTTTATAATATTTTCTAAAGACCATTTATCAGTGTATTCAGAACCCTGATCATTCAAAAATAATTTAATTTCAGTACCATATGAATCTTTTTCCACTTCTTTAATTGTAAATCCTGTTTTACCATCACTTTTCCATAAAAATGCAGTTTTTTCACCTGCTTTTTTAGTTGTTACTTCTACAGAATCAGCAACCATGAAAGAAGAATAAAAACCAACTCCGAACTGACCAATTAGATTACTATCTTTTTTTGAATCACCTGACAAATTTTCGATAAATTTCTTAGTTCCACTTCTTGCAATCGTTCCAAGATTTTCAACCAAATCAGCCTTACTCATTCCAATCCCATTATCTGAAATTGTAAGTGTTTTATTTTTTTCAGAATTATCAAATTTTATATCAATTTGTGGTTTGAATTCTAAAGATTTGTAATTATTATCTGAAGTAGTCAAATATCTTAGTTTATCCATCGCATCTGAAGCATTTGAAATCAACTCTCTTAAAAAGATTTCTTTATTGGAATATAGTGAATGAATGATTAAATGTAGAAGTTGAGAAACTTCTGTACGAAACTTTTGCTTTGCCATTAAAACTCCAAATTATTTTTAAATTATTAACATTAAATTAAAAAATCTAAGGAATAATAAGCAATAAGTAGGTGAATTAATCTAAAACTATATTGATTAGTAGAATTATATCTTGAACGTTAATTAAACCATCTGAGTTAAAATCTGCAGTAGCATAATTCGGTAACTCTGTACCAATGATCATATTTACGACAATAACTATATCTAATACATCAACGGATTCATCATTATTAACATCACCAAAAATACCAGTGCCACTATTAATAAACTCTATTAAAAAATCATCTAAAGCAGCTTCTACAAGAGAACCCCCACTTCCATTATCTCCGTTATAAAAAGAATCCTCTGCAACAAATTGAAACTGCATATTATCAGTAAAATTTATATAATCTGAAAGTATTATACGTTTTTTGGTCCAAGATGTTACAGAATTAGATGTTATATCCAAATCTTCCCAACTTGTACCTCCATTATTAGAAACTCTAACTTGCCAAAGATCATTATTAGGATTATCACCAATATTATTTGTATACCAATACCAATAAGAAATAATAATTTCTTCATATGATTCAAAATCAAATGATGGACTGAACAAAGTTGTTTTTCCACCATCTACATCATCAAAACCACCATTATTTGGATCTGCATCATTTCCTGTAATAAAACAGTATATTCCTGGATTAGGTGAATAATCAGAGCTTGGTTGAATTTGGATACCTTGATCATTGTATGTAGCAATGGGCTGAGATATTTCCCAAATACCTGCAGATGCGTCATCTGATGAATCACCTACTGTCCAACCTTGTTGACCTTGTTCAAAATCTGTAAAATATAAATCAGGTAAATCTCCAATTGTAAACATAATTGCGTTATCTGGGACAACAGATGGGAAAGTTTCAACAATACCTTCTGAATTCACTGCTTGAATATAATATCTAACTACCATGCCATTGTAAAGTCCAGTTAATGCTGTAGAATAATTTCCATCAAATCCTTGACCATCCATCTCAACCGATCTATAACCATCACCAATATCATAATAAAGCTCAACAGCATCAATAAGTCCTGTATAAGCTTCTACATTTGCTGAAAAAATTAATTCAGGATTCTCAAATGGCATATCCTCGAATGGGGTGTGAGATATATTGATTCCACTAATTCCAATTCCATCAATACCACTAATACCACTATTCAAAGGATCTAAATAATTTGAAAGCCCCATACCCCAAGCCATATCAACTCTTCCATAACCATGTGAATATTGTTGATCGCAATAACAATCTGGTGAGGGATCACAATAATTAGTATAGATAAAACTAGCAATTCCAACTTGACGGTTATTATTATCAAAAAGTGGGGATCCTGATGAACCAGGTATTACTCTTCCATCATTATATTGAAATTCCCAATAGTAACCACTACCATTAACATTTGTTCCATCTAAAGTGATTTTTTTAATACCTCCGCCAGGGTGATGAACTCCATATACATTTTGAGGAGCTGAACTTATATTGGACCAGCCAGCATAAAAAGGGTTGTAACTATCTGGTATATTTGATGTCATTTCCAATAAAGCAAAATCTGGACCATTATTTATATCTTCACTTGCAAGTAAAGTTGAACCACTAATACTTTGATTTTGAGAAGCAAAAGTTCCATTACATGTAGTAGATTGATAATTAAAAAGAAAAACATATCCGGCAGCACTTCCACTTACGCAATGGTCTGCAAATAATACATATGGTGTTCTATCATTTAGAGTATTGTTTACAATGGAAGCTGAACACAAACCTCCTCCCATTGAAACTCGAATCGTCGCATTAATTTGGTCTTCATAACCCTCTCCCTCAGGACAAACTACATTTGTATTACAATCTTCTCTGTTTGATTCTGAGTTTTCAGTAAAATAACCCATTATGTCTTCATAGTCATGAATAATTGTCCCAATGTTTAATTTGATAATATCTAGCTCTGATCTTGGAACATTTAACTCTATAATAATATAATCTCCTTTAACAACACTAGTTGGGAATACGAACGATTCTTTATTATTATTTGAATTAAATGAACCAATAAACATTGTTTGATCTACATCATACAAAAATAATGATGAATTTTCAGACAAATAAAAATCATCAAAAATTACGCTTATACCAAATGCATCTAAGGATTTTATACCTAAAATATACGTGTGAATATCATTTTCGACAATTAATCTGGATTCCTCAAGAAAATCAATATCTAGATTATATTCTTCACCAAATTGAAAAACCATTGGGTGAAAGTCTCGATTAACCAAGTTATCTCGATTAGGTTCAATGAATTCTACGTCTAAATCTCTATTATAAAAAGTAGGCAATCCACCCTGCGAAATTTGAGTAAAAACAGTTGATAATAATATTGTAAAAAGAATAATTATTCTCATGCTAAAATATATTAAATTTCAATGATAATTTTATTTTAAATAAATGTAATGATATGTAATAAATGAAAAAAATGATTTCAAATATGACTTTTTCAGATTGCTTTGCTCAATTATTGGAGTTTAATAGAATTAAAGAAGTATGCGTATGTCCAGGATCAAGAAATACTCCTTTAACCCTTTCTTTTCTAAAAAACTCATTTTTAAATTGTACAAGTTATATTGATGAAAGAGCAGCTGCTTTTTTTACCTTAGGAATTTCAAAAGCATCTGTTAAACCATCGGTGATTCTAACTACATCTGGTACAGCAGTTGCTAATTTGCTACCTGCTGTAATTGAAGCTGACTTGAGTACAACACCTTTAATAATTATTACAGCCGATAGACCTGAAAGATTACAGAATACTGGGGAAAATCAAACAATTAATCAAAAAAATATTTTTGATAAATTTGTACGATCATCAATACATATTGAAGTATCAGCCATTGATTCAAATGATATTTTTGAAAAAATGAACGATACTATAAATTCAGCTTTAGGAAGTTATGGGAATAATCCTCCAGGACCAATTCATATAAATGTAGCATTTGATGAACCTCTTGTAGATACAATTAAAAAAAATAAAATTAGTTTTATAACCAAAAATATAAAAACTGTATACAAAAATTTTAATCTTCCAGAATGTGAAAGACCTATCATTATTTGCGGTAACATAAAAGGTGAATATCAAACAAATGAAATCATTGAATTATCTAAAAAAATAAATGCACCTATTTTCTCTGATCCAACCTCTGAACTTAGATTTAAAATAAAACATAAAAATATTTTATCATATTATGATTCTTTTATAAAAAATATTATTGATGAACCTGATTTAGTTATAAGATTTGGTAAAAAACCAGTTTCAAAAAAATTAAATAAATGGTTAAATAATTTTAAAAATAAAACCATTTTATTCACCAAATATAATGGATATAACGATGATACAAATTCAATTTATTTAGCACGATTAAATGATATTAAAAACATAAATAAAGCTAATCAATCGTGGATTCAAACTTTTATAAATTTGGAAGAAAACATTTCAAATAAAATTAAAAAATATTACGAAGATTCATATTTTTATGAGGGCAACATAATTTATCACTTAATACAAAAAATGAGTGTTAATGATAATTTATTTATTGGTAATTCAATGAGTGTAAGAAATTTAGAAAAATTTGTTCCTAATATAGATAAGAAAATTAATATTTTTTCAAATAGAGGAGCAAGTGGTATTGATGGACTTATTGCAACAGGGATTGGAGTCTCTTACTATAGTAAAAAAAATAAAACAAACATCATACTTGGAGATATTAGCTTCTTCTATGATTCTAATTCGTTATTGATTGCAAAACAACAAAATATTAATATTAATATTTTTATTATGAATAATAATGGTGGACAAATTTTTAATCAACTCTCCTATGCACGAAAAAATGATAAAGACTTTGAGAAATTTTGGATAACTCCTGTAAATCTTAATATTAAATCAATTTGTGATACATATAATGCCAATTACTTTCGTATAAGCTCAATAAAAGAGATTAAAACAAATTTTAATTCTGTATTAAATCAAGATGGAATTAATATATTTGAAGTTATTTGTAATGAAAAAAATATTTTTAATATTGATTCAGAATTAACAAAAATCTAGTATAGTTTTTCACCTTCTGATTTTGCAATTACCGCAGCTCCAACACTATCGCTTGTTATATTTACCATTGTTCTAAACATATCAAGTGGTCTATCAATAGCAAGCATTGATCCAACCCATAAAGCTACAGCATCACTTTTTAAACCAACAGCATCAGTGACTATAAATAACATCACAAGACCAGCACTAGGTATACCTGCTGCTCCAACTGATGCCAAAAGCGCAGTTATCACAACAATAAATTGCTGACTAGCATCTAATTGTATTCCTAAAGCTTGAGCAATAAATAAAACTCCTGCACATTCATAAAGAGCAGTTCCATCCATATTTATTGTTGCACCCATGGGTAGTACAAAACTAGTTGTTTCATTGGATGCTTTAACATTTTCATTAACACATTTCATTGTTACAGGTAATGTAGCGCTAGATGAGCTTGTTGAAAATGCTGTTACCATAGCAGTTGCCATTGCTTTGAAATGAATAGTAGGATTAACTCTTACAAAAACAAATATAATCAATGGAAGCACTATAAATAAGTGAATTGAAAGTCCTAATCCAATCGTTAAAGCATACATACCAAGTTCTTTAAAAATTGATAGTCCTGTATTTGAAACTGTTTTAGTCATTAAACCAAGTACTCCTATTGGTGCACATTTAATTATTGCTTGTGTCATTTTAAGAATTATATCGTAAATTGATTTAATAATTTTCTTAATGGTTGAACGAGAATCAGATGGTGAAAAATTCATCATCACACCAAAAAATAATGCAAAGAATATAACACCCAAAATATCCCCTTTAGCAAGCGCTTCTATAGGGTTGGTTGGAATCATTCTCTTTAAAATATCTAAAATTGAATTTGATGTACTAAGCTTACTGGTGTCATATGCTCCAACTTGATCAATTGTAACTGCTCCAACTCCAGGTTGGATTACGTTAGCAAGTGTCAATCCAATTAGTATTGCAAATAAACTTGTACACATATAATATATAAAAGTCTTAAGTCCTAGCCTGCCTATTTTAGATTGATTTTTTATAGATGAAATACCAATTATAATCGATGTAAAAATAAGTGGTACAATGACCATTTTTAATAATCTAACAAAAATATCTCCAAGTAAAACTATTAATGTATATGATTGATTATTTATAAAATCAATTTGATTATAGTATGTCCCAAGGATAGTTCCAAGAATCATACATATAATAATCTGCCAATGAAGCTGTAGTTTTGTAATCATGATTGTTTTATTCTTTTATTTAATTTGATTAATATTAAAAAAAATTTATACAAAAAAAAAGGGCCTTCGAAAAGGCCCTTTTTAAAACACAAATTATAATTTTAAATTAAAATTCGTATGAAATAGTAACTTCACCATTAGCTAAGTTACCTGCACCATAACCAGTCATAGTTGAGATAGGATCTGTAAATAATGTATTGCTTACTTCCATATCTAAAGATACAGAACTACCATTTGCAGTTGTCCAACCAAAACCAACACCAAAACCAGCATCAGTAGTGTTACCAGTATCACCATCTACACCATCGACATCATTTGAGAAAACATGTGTTTGTGCAACAAATGCTCTAACTGTAGCCCAATCTGTCATAGAGGCCTCAACAGCAAGTAAAGCATCTGGTAACCACATTTGAGTATTCTCTGCACCAGCTCCATCTTCAGATGTAGCATATGCAAATCCCATTGCAAGTAAAGCAGTAACGCCATCAACCGGCTTAACATGTGTAAATAGGTCGTATGTTAATACTGTACCTGTTGTACCCATACCATCATCTGTCATAGAAAGGCTTGCTTTTGCCATATCGAACAACCATGCATCGCACGCGTTTCTCCAGTTGACTGTAAGATCTGTTGCAGCATCATTAACACCATCATCAGTTGTTGAGTATGAAACACCTAACTCACCGAAGCTCATAGTTTGACCCCATGCAACATCGAAGCCAGAAACATCAACACCAGCTGTAGATGATGAAAGCATTGCAACTGATAAACCCATTCCGTCTTTAGCCCATGACATATTCATCCAGTCATTATTACCTGCAGCATCAAAATTAAAACCCCATTTAACATCATCACCATAGTTAATTGAACCAGAAGGAGTTCCTTCGACACCACCAAACTCTACCCAGTTACCATCATTTAAAGCGCCTGGATATAGTTCTACGTTTGCTCTATCACCAGGCCAGAATCCAGCATCTCCACCGAGTGCTTCAATTCTTGCGTTGGCGAACATTGTAGCACACAAAGCTACACTTATTAGAATTACTTTAACATTTTTCATGTTTGTTATTCTCCATTTGTTTTTTTTCTTTTACCAACTGTACCTAAAAAAACAGGCACAAACTTAATTACAGGTTATAAACGACTGTGAATCTTAAAAAGTTCCACAGTATTTTTTTGGGGGTGTATTTTATATTTACTTCCGACGATGATTAAACATAAAATAGCCTTGATGAGCCCCAATACCTTGCTAATATTACAAAAAACTAAATCAAAGAAACAAACTATTTAATGTAATACTTTAACTATTGAATAATTTAATTTTTATAAGTATATGATTTTCAATACTTTAGTATAAAATAATATCTTAAAGTAATCCTTGATCATATAGAAAATATATTTAAGTATTCTTAATATTTATGTATTATTTCTTGAATTTTCTTCAAATAATTAATGCTAATTTTATGACCACCGTTAAATTTTTCTAAAAAAACATTATTATGTTTTTGTTTTAACTCTTTGAAAATTACTTCTGATGATGAGATTGGAATAACATCGTCTTTTATTCCATGGCCAATAATAATAGGTGTATTAATTTGACTTTCATTGATTGTAAAAAAAGAATTTTTATCTCTTTTAAATCCTGCTACTGGGAATACTCCTCCCCATGGATATTTCATTTGCAGTATTAACTCATAGCAAATTGTTGCACCTTGGGAAAAGCCTATAAAGAAAACTTTTTTTGAATCAATTTTAGATAAAATTTCATTTTTTAAGAAAATATTAAATTTTTGGACTGTTTCCTCTACTTCATATGATCCATCAGGATTTTGAAAAGACCAAGAAAATTGATTTAAAGAAATATCCATTTCATATGGTGCTTGCGGAAAATACCATTTAGTTTTTGGAATATTTATTATAGATGATAAACTTTTAAAACTATCTTTATTACCTTTCCATCCATGAATGAAAATGATAATTTTTTCAAAGTTTTCGCTATCAACTTGTGTAAATTTTAGAGACACTTTATATATTATATGTATTATTACTTTTTATTTAAAACAATTTGTATTGTAAATTTACGTCTGTTAAAACAAATTAATTTGTTAAAAATGATAATCGGAATTATTAAAGAAGTTCAAAAATA
>CETL01142996.1_pt1 | contig 11705 bp, 9 predicted proteins | sample 356371 | NCBI WGS metagenome assembly CETL01 (sample SAMEA2622518, study PRJEB7988) | marine metagenome | biome: marine biome (ENVO:00000447); feature: surface water layer (ENVO:00002042); material: "saline water (ENVO:00002010), including plankton (ENVO:xxxxxxxx)" | depth 5 m | reverse complement strand
GTCCCTACGAGCAAGCGGTGACGTGATGAGTGGGGGCATTCTGATTCAAAATGCGATGATGGCCCTTCCTGGTGGAATTGTCGAAGGAGACTTACGTGTTGCAGACGGGATAATCAAGACTATTGCTCCTAATACCAGTATTGATCCTGAATTGGAGGAGAATGTTATTGATGGGACCGGATTGCATCTACTCCCTGGAGCTATTGACCCTCATGTGCACTTTAGGGATCCTGGCCATCCCGAGAAAGAGGATTTGGAGAGTGGAAGTAGAGCCGCGGCCGCTGGTGGTATTACTTCATTTCTTGATATGCCCAACACACTTCCAAATGCCATCAATCGAATGACGTTGAGAGATAAGATATCCTTAGCTTCAAAGAAGGCAGTAAATCATCATGGCTTTTTCATTGGGGCGACTGCGAACAATGTCGCCGATATACAGAGCGTAGAAGGGATGGAGGGCGTCTGTGGAATCAAGATTTTTATGGGAAGCAGTACTGGTGATTTATTGGTTCATGAACAACGCGATCTCGAGAACATTTTCGCAAATACCGGGGGAGTGATTGCCATTCATGCTGAAGATGAAGATAGACTCCAATCTAGAATCCCTAAATTCGCTCACAGGAGGGACATAGCGGCACACGCTGAGTGCAGAGATATAGAGTGTGCTCTTATCGCGACAAAAAGGGCCTCTTCACTTGCTAGGGACCATGATCACAGGCTTCACATAGTTCACCTAACAAGTGGTGCTGAAGCTGATTGGCTATCCTCGAAAAAGGGAGATCTGATTACTACCGAGGTTTGTACTCAACACCTCACCTTCGACCAAGATGATGTAGAAGAGCTGGGAGTTCGTGCTCTAATGAATCCCCCTATTCGGTATACTGAGGATAGGAATGCCCTTTGGAAAAGGCTGAAAGATGGTACGATTGATTGTGTGGTTACCGATCATGCTCCGCATACCTTGGAGGCAAAATCAGTAGGATACCCACAGGCTCCAGCGGGAATGCCAGGGGTTGAGACATCTCTGCCGGTGATGTTGACTCATGCAATTGATGGCAAGTGCAGTGTTTCTGATGTTGTTAATTGGATGTGTGTCGGACCAGCCAGAGTCTATGGAATGAGAAACAAGGGCTCATTGATTGAGGGGTATGATGGTGATCTAACACTTGTTGATTTGGAAACACGAAGAGTCATCAATGACTCTGATACATGGACAAGGGTTGGGTGGACCCCATACGCAGGCAGGGAGCTTACAGGCTGGCCAATTTACACAATTGTAGATGGGAAGATAGTTCACAAAAGAGAGCCTAGTGGTCCTTTGAGGGGAGTAGCTGTCGCTGGACCTGGTTCAGCGGGCAGGGCAATTAGGTTTCAATAACCGCGTCAATCAGTCCTTGTCGAGTGTGTGATGGAAAACCTCTTTTGAGGGTGAGAATCTAGGCTCCTCCATGACAAGAGGGGGCATTTTTTCGTAATCCGAGGAAACTAGTTGGTACTCTATGTCTTCTTTGTCTTGCGCCGATCCCTCTGCTTGGGTGAATGTGTATTTGGCGAAGTCTCTGCACCAATCAGTTTCTACATTTAGGCAATCTACCGTATGGATGGTGCCTCCCCATTCCTTTGCATCCTTGGCTAGTTCATATCCCAGCTCGTCAGTGGTTTCTAGGCAATCGACTACGAAGCTAGGAGAGTATACGAGTATGTTCTTGTCACCGCCCGAGATTAGCTCTTCTACCGTATCCTCGGTGTACGGGGTTATCCATTCTTCGGATCCAAATTTGCTTTGAAAAGTCATCATTGCCTTATCTGATTCGATTTGTTGAAGCCTGTCGACAATCAGTTTGAAAGTTTCATAGCAGTGGCGGTAATAGTCATCTCCTTTTTCCACCACACGTCGCTTTTGCATGCCATGAAATGTAAGAATAAGCCGGTCTACTTCTATCCCTTCTGATTTCAGTTCTTCCAATTTGGAGTCTATCATCCTGACCGAGTTGTCCACGAAAGCATGTGTTCGGTGGAAGTTTGTAATAACTTCAAATGTTGGTATTTTTACTCTTTTTGATAATTCCTTAGCTAAGGCATCTATTCCAGAGGCGACTGTGCTCTCGGAATATTGGGGGAACATTGGTATTACCATGAGCTTGGTTGCGCCCGTTCCGTTTCTGAGATCCTCCTCCCAGCTGTCGTAAACCTCATCAACATAAGGAGGAGATAGTAGAAATGCATGGTTGACCTCGACGTACCCCTCGGGATCTAATTCCTCTAAGTACTCTCTTACTTTTTCTGTGAAATCTTTAGTGTTGGTGATTAGCGGAAAATTCTCCCCATCCCAAATTCTCTCATACAATTTTGCTGATTTTCTTGGACGAAAAGGTAGGACAAAGAAGTTTAGTATTATTTTCCATAGCCATGGGTTAAGGTCTATCAATCTTGGATCACCTAAAAATTCCCTCAGGTATTTCCTTAGAGCTTTTGGTGTAGGACTTTCAGGTGACCCTAGCTGGACGAATACGACTTTTGTCTTCCGTTTTGGTGGCGTATAATTAAAGGTCATGTTATCACTCAGATTATCTCAATTTTCCGCGGGTAATAACCGAGGGTCTGTGTTTGTCAGGAGTGCCCTCAAGTTGCATATTTTACGCTGGTTAAATAAGTTCTTAAACTACTGTTTGGCTTAACTTGAAAAAACTCAGTCCTGACAATGAGGTCATAAAACCCAAAGAGTTTGGATTGCCAAATGTTGGGGTGTTTGATGGATCGCTCTCCATTTCCTCATCTTCAGTCATTTTTTCAGCGCCTCCATTTTCCTTCTCAGAGACGAGGTTCTTTGTTCCGCCAAGAAAAATCAAGACGGCAATCTGTAGGTCCAAACTCTGCTCCATGAGTATATATCGATTATTCAGATAATTAACTGGAACGTGATTATGCATCACTCCTGCATCAATTGAATCACAAATAGATGGGTAAGCAAGATTTTACATGCAGAAATAAAAAAAAAGATATTCATATACTGTGAGCAGGAGGAATACATGGTAGTGTAACCGAGGTGAATGGGGTGAGTGTAACTTTTGACTTCAGTCGTTTCCTAAAGGAAAAAGATCAATCAAGAGAAAACGACCACCTAGGGAGCAGAATTGATGCTATTTCCATGATAGGTATGAGATTATCCAATGAAAACATAGATTTCGTTAAGAGCTTAACAAGCGAGGGCATGGGCGAGTCTGATAGATACTCATACATCAGAAAAATATCTCAAATCTCTGGTTGCGAGGTGTTTGAATTTTCAACATGTAACAGGGTTTTATTTGTGGGTTTTGGTTGTACCATTGACCGCCTGACAAATAGCGTTCTCCAGAATTCAGACTTAGACTCCGCACCGTTTGATAACTTCAGTGGAATGGAGGCATGGAGGCATCTAGTCAAGATTTGCTCGGGATTAGACTCGTTCATAATTGGAGAACTCCAGGTTATGGGCCAGTTCAGAGATGCGATTTCCTGGCATAAGGAATCAGGTTTGATTGGCACCCACAATGCTACCTTCCTTGACCATGCTGTTGCAGCAAATAGAGGCCTCAGGAAAGAGCTGGGGTTCACCAAGACGCCTGAGTCAATGATGAGCTTAGGAACTTCGGCCATCAAGGAAGCGATAACTGAAGATGATGAGGGTGCCATAACCGTTATTGGTTACGGCTCGATGGGTAGAAAGGCGGTCGAGGTCTTAATCGACATGGGTCAAAAAAACATTCATGTTGTGACAAGATCAAAGAAAAAATCATCTGAGAGAACCCCCGACTTAGGTGATAACATCAATTTCATTAGTTTCGAAGATTGGGATGGAAAAGAAAATCCTTCAATCGTCATCTCGACCATAAGGAACACTTTTCCAACGTTCAGTCAGCAAAATCCTCTTCCAGTAAATGATGCAGCCAAAATCATGGATTTTTCATGGCCACCTTCGATAGACAAAGCGGGCCTGAACAACAAGAGGAACTTGATGGACATGGAGTACTGGATAAGATCAGCTCACAAGTTAGGCAAAGATTGGGAATATGAGAAGACAGTAGATTCAGGAAACCAGATTATTAAGTCAATAGAAGAGAGATTCATGAAGGCATTGAATGGACGAAAACAATCCAGATTCAGGTCGCATGTATACTCAACTCTTGAGTCAAAATCAGAAGAATGGGAGAATCTAGAATGTCAGGAATCCGAAGCATCTCAGATGAGGGCTTTCTCAAAGGAGATTGCGACCTGGATATGCAACCGAGAGAGCTCATTCAGTAGCTATGAGCTTGAGAATATGGTGATGAACACGGACAGGGAAATCAATTCCAGTGTGCTTTCAGAAATTTCAATTGACGTTACGGGAGAGATGGTTCGGTGGTTGAGTAACTTAGACACTCTCGTGGGGGCCCGCGCTTGAACAAACTTAGGCTTGGAAGTAGAACATCCAGGTTAGCTATGTGGCAAACAGAATTAGTTGCTAAAAAGTTAGTTGGTCGTGAAAACAAAGTAGACATAATCGGTATAAAATCTAGTGGCGATTTGTCCTTGGGAGGTAATCTTTCTGATAATATCGGACAATTTGTGAAATCGGTCGATGAGAAATTAATTCTCGGAGAGATCGATATAGCAGTACATTCCAGTAAGGATGTCCCGGTTGATCATGATGATAGGATCTCAACTTTAGCCTACCTTGAAAGAGGGGAAACATCTGATATCATCCTTTTCTCGTTCAAAGCCAAAGGATCCCGGAGATTGATAGACGTGATGAATTCATCTGATTCCAATGACCTAAATGAGGTCTTGGAGGCATTTCCGAAGGGTGGTAGGATAGGAACCTCGTCTGTAAGGAGGCAGTCTTTCTTCCTCTCCAGAAGGGATGATGTTATCCCGTTGGCAGTACGAGGGAGAGTAGAAACTAGGATTCGAAGACTTTTGGAGGGAAGAATTGAGGCAGTTATCCTCGCTGAGGCCGGACTACAAAGACTGGGGGCCCTAAATGCACTGCCAGAGGGAAGCAGTGATATCTATGCGATGAGAATATGTCCCAATGATTGGCCTACTGCACCCGGGCAGGGTGCAATTGCCGTACATTGTTTGACAGAAAGACTGGAAGAGTTGGGCTTTATCAGGGAGAGCCTCAACCACCTTCAAACAGAATCATCAGTAAACGAAGAACGTAGGATCTTGAGATCTCTTGGGGGAGGATGTAGAACGCCCGTTGGGGTGGAGTGTTTGAACGGTGAGTCGTGTGGATACATGGCACCTGAGAATTGGAGGGAGCAGTATTCGATAGGCAATGCCTTTGAGCTTTTGCCAATCGACAAAAATGGTTCCGTTTCCAAATCAGAGGTCCAAACCAGGCCCACAGAGGGGATTTTATCGAACTCATCATCAAGATTAATTTCTACTTTGAACTCGGAGAGAATGGGGAATAAACTCAGAAATAGAGGGATCGATGTTGTAAACGTCCCGGTAATAGAATTAGTAGAAACCAAACAAAACTGGCCGGAATTTAGTATTGATGTTTCTCTTCCCAGAGATGAGTGGCCAATTATGGTTCTCACCTCTCCATTTGCATCACTATGCGCCTCAAAGATGGTTGGTCACATCCCAGATCTCGCGAAAATTCAGTGGCTTGCTATGGGACCGGGCACGGCGAGATCGTGTTTCCAGAATGGAAACCCTGCTTCAATATGTGCAAATGCCGGAAACTCCAAACAGCTTGAAAATTATATAAAGGAGAATATATCACCAGACACCAAACTGCTCATACCAAGATCCAGCGCTGGTAATGAGCACATGACGAACAATCTCAAGAAATTCGGATATAGTGTGGATTCTTGGATTGGATATGAAAACTCACAAAAGAATGTTAAATTGGATGGGATAAATAATGACGACGTATTGCTTATTTCCTCCCCTTCCTCCGCGAGATCTTGGGATCAAAACGAGCTGGTAGTTCCCAATACGGTGTTGTGTATGGGTACAACCACTAAAACAGAAATTCAAAAGATAGAGAGATTTGAAAATACACAGCTAATCGTACTAGATGGCCCAGTGACCGAAAGTGTTGGTGTTTGGTGGGATGAAAATAGGGGGCTGAAGAATGAGGCTTAGAATCAATCGATTTACCCCTTCAAGAAGAGATTTGATTTATTCTCGTGGAATTAGATTTTCCCTTGTCCAACCTCATTTTGTAGTATCTGGGAAATCACGATGTGAAGAGATACATGATATGCCAGGGATTTACAGGCAATCTGCTGACGTTTTACTAGAAACCATAGGAAGAGACATGGAAATGGGACTGACAGCACATATGTTGTTCTATGTTATGGAAGAGAATTTGAAAGATCCGACGGCAACAAACGCTTCGATTTCTGATTCACCTCTCAATCATGCAATAAGAGAGCTAAGAAAGAGACATGGAAGTGAAATAGTGATTTTCTCTGATGTTTGCCTCTGCACTGGCACAGATCATGGACATTGTGGAGTCATCGTAGGTGAAAAAATAGACAATGACGAATCAGTAAAAGAATTGGTGAGAATAGCAATATCTAATGCTGAAGCAGGGGTTGATTACGTCTCCCTGTCCGATATGATGGATAATAGGGTAGATGTGGTCAGAAATGCCTTTGAAGAGCATGGTTTTCATGAAACTGGGATTCTTTCATACTCTGTGAAGTATGCATCCTCATTCTATGGCCCGTTCCGAGACGCTGCCTCGTCATCACCAAAATTCGGAGATCGAAAAAGTCACCAAATGGATATCAGATCTACTTATGATGAAGCCATATTAGAGGCCCTACAAGACGAGAAGGAAGGAGCTGACATCATCATGATTAAGCCTGGATTACCCTATCTGGATGTTCTGAAGGTAGTGTCTGATAAAGTTTTGAGGCCTGTTGCAGTGTACAACGTTAGTGGAGAATACTCGATGGTCCACAAAATCTCCTCGGACAAAAAGAACAGGGGCCAGATGATCATCGAAATTCTTTCCTCATTTGCAAGATCCGGGGCTGATATTATTGTAACCTACCACGCAAGAGAGGTATTCTCTGAGAAATTATTGGGGCGATGAACGTGGATAGAAGTACTTCGGACCGTCTTCATCATGAGGCTAGCAGTCATCTTGTCGGAGGTGTAAATTCCCCTGTCAGGGCATTCAAATCTGTTCATGGAAATCCAATCTATTTCAGTAGTGCTTCAGGGGCCATCGTAGAGGATGCCGATGGGAATAATCTCGTCGATTTCGTTCAATCATGGGGGCCATTAGTGCACGGACACGCGCATCCTGAAATCGTACAGAAGGTCAGTGAGGCAATGGCAAAGGGTACCTCATTTGGAGCCCCACATGTAGGCGAGATTGAACTCGCCAAGAGGGTAAAGAGAAGGTTCCCCTACATTGATCTTGTGAGATTTGTCTCATCCGGTACAGAAGCTGTAATGAGTGCAATTAGACTCGCTCGAGGATACACAGGAAAGGATGTAATAGTGAAGTTCGAGGGATGTTACCATGGACATGTAGACTCATTAATGGTTAAATCGGGAAGTGGTTTAGCAACCTTCGGCATATCGAGTAGCCCGGGAGTACCTGATGCCACCTCCGGAACAACAATAGTGTTGCCACTTGATGATGAAGAAGCATTAGACTTTGTTTTCAGTGATAACGGAGAGGACATAGCTGCTGTAATTATTGAGCCCCTTCCCGCAAACAATGGATTATTGATTCAAAGGAAAGCATATCTAGAAAAATTGAGGAATCTGTGTGATCAACATGCGTCCTTGTTGATTTTTGACGAGGTCATCAGTGGGTTTAGATTTCCCGTAGGGGGTTATGCTGGACATATAGGCGTTGAACCAGATATTACCACACTGGGGAAGGTCATTGGTGGGGGTTTACCAGTTGGAGCCTATGGGGCCTCAAAGGAAATAATGAGTGTTTTGTCTCCGATTGGACCTGTTTATCAGGCGGGTACTCTGTCCGGAAATCCACTGGCTATGGCCGCAGGAGTCGCCACAATTGACCTCCTCAGTAACGATGCATATGAGAAACTGGAAAGGCTTGGTGGGCTACTGGAAAGTAAGATCCTTTCCGTTTTGGAAAAACATTCATTCCCTATGAGATTGGTGAGAATAGGAAGTCTGTTCTGGCTCTCCCCTGGTTCTGGCCCCCCACCTCGTCGGTCTGATGAAATTCCCAGCGAAGGCTCAAAACTTTACGCCGACGTCCATCATGGACTCCTACAAAGAGGTTACATGATGGCACCGTCCTCATACGAGATAGGTTTCCTATCTACTTCTCACAATGACGAGCACGTGATCGGTCTTGCAGAAGCATTGGACGATGTTTTAACGGAACTTGAGGTTACAATATGAATGGATTAGAGAGGATGAATGCAGCTCTATCTCTAAAGGAGGTTGACAGGGTTCCAATTTGGTTTATGCGCCAGGCCGGTAGACATCTACCTGAATACAGGGAAATAGCCAAATCCCATTCCTTCTGGGAGAGATGTAAAGATACAGATTTATGCTCTGAGATATCAATACAGCCGATCACTAGATACAAGCAGATTGACTCCGCAATCGTATTCAGTGACATCCTGACGCCTTTACCAAGCCTGGGGTATGAGGTAGAATACGGTGGAGGAATCCGGATTGACCCTTTCAGTTTCGAAGATGTAGATGATTGGACTAGATTTAGCTCCAGAAAACACGCACCCTGGGCCGCAAACGGTCTTAAGGCGATCGAAGAGCAAATAGGTTCTGACAAGGCAAAAATTGGTTTCGCCGGTTCACCTTGGACAATATGCATGTATCTACTTTCTGGAGGGACTGGTGACAAAGACTTCAACAAAGCTAGGGCATTAGTCTCCTCAAACCCTGAAGCGTCTAAGAAACTCCTGATGAAAATCGGTGAAGTTGTCGGAGACTTGCTCGCAGATCAGGTAAATCATGGAGGCGCAAATGTTGTTCAGATTTTTGATACATGGGCTGGTTTGCTCTCCAACGATGATTACCAAAATATATCCCTGCCTGCCACTGAAAAAGCAATACAGGTATTTAGGGAGAGGTCAAATAAGTTCACTCCCCTTATCCACTATGCCAAAGGATCAGGTCATTTGCATAATCTAATAAGAGCGTTGGACATACAAGCACTTTCTCTTGATTGGAGGGACGATATGATGGTCAACAGGGAGAAATATGGGGAAATGATGGCCTTTCAAGGCAATCTAGATCCCTCAAAAATGCATGGCTCAACTGGTATGGCAGAGGAGGCTGCAATGAGGGTGCTCAAGCAGGCAGGGGATAAGCCTGGGCATATTTTCAATTTGGGTCATGGATTTGCTCCAAATGCCAGAATTGATTGCGTGAAAGCTGTAATCAGGACTGTCTGTGGGGACATCCCATGAGGAATGAAATGACCTCAATGATTCGCAGAATCCAAGAAGAAATATGTGAGGTTGTGGGATCTCTGGATAATTCAGAATATAGAGAGGACATCTGGAACAGAGAAGAGGGCGGAGGTGGAAGAAGCAGGGTATTCTCGGGAGGTTCGGTTTTCGAGAAAGCGGGTGTTAACATTAGCGAGGTGTATGGAACCTTGAGCGAGGAAGCCTCAGGTGATCTCACTGGTGGAAGTATCCCCAAGGGAATTGAAAGGCAGTTTTTTGCAACTGGTATCAGCCTAGTGCTACACCCTAGAAATCCCATGGCTCCCACCGTGCATGCCAATTATCGATACTTCGAAAGAGGCGATGGGACTGGACCTGATAGTTGGTGGTTTGGAGGAGGAGCAGACCTCACTCCGTCTTATCTCTTCATAGAAGATTCTATTCATTTCCACAAGTCTTACAAGGATATCTGTGACAAACACGAGGTTGCTGATTATGCTAAATTTAAGCTGAATTGTGATCAGTATTTTTTCATAAAACATAGAAATGAACACAGAGGAATTGGCGGAATATTTTTTGACGGATTGAACGAGATGAACAAAGATGCCTGCTTTTCGTTTGTGAAGGATTGTGCAGAGGGGTTCATTGATTCTTATTTGCCAATAATTAGCAGAAGGAAGGATATGGAATTTGAATCAAAGAATAAAGACTGGCAGAGGATAAGAAGAGGGAGATACGTCGAATTCAACCTTGTCTACGACAGAGGGACAAAATTCGGATTGAACACAAACGGAAGAATAGAGAGTATTCTCATGTCACTGCCCGAGGTTGCTAGCTGGAAATATTGCCACGAGCCTGATGTTGGTTCGTCAGAACAGGAGATGTTAGATGTTCTTAGATCTCCAAATGATTGGGTATAAATGGGGTATTCTCAGTGGGACATAGTACTGAGGATTGGGTTAAACATGGCCAGGAGCTTAGAAGGCCTCTTCTTGTTCACCCATCAATTTCAGAAGGGAAAATTAGTGTAATCATTGGAGGCGGTTTGTCCGGAATGACTGTCGGGTACCAAATAGCGAAAAAAAATCCAGAAAGGGATGTTGTGATTCTTGAAAGAGGGGGAAGACTTGGAGGAGTCATAGAAACTTGGAGTAGAGATGATTGGCTTTGTGACGTCGCTGTTAGTTCAGCCCGTCCACATCCGGCATTCTGGAGACTGGTAGATGAATTGGAGCTCGGGGAAAGCTTTTTCCAATCAAGGATAGAAGCAAAGCAAAGATGGTTGTTCATAGATGGGGAATATGTGAAACTAGGTTGGAGAGTTATCTTCAGGATAGGTGTAATAAACTTGCTAAGATCAATGATTAAATCGCGAAAGGGAGGTTTGCCAGTTTCGAACTTGATTCCGGATAAATCAATCGCTGATGGCATAACATTGGGAATTGTAAATCGGTACTCGGACGATGTTGATGCAGACTTTTTATTTCCCTCGATGACTAAATTTGGCGAAGGCCCAAGTCTAGGTTACAGAAGATTGGCCAGAAAAATAAGAGGAACTTATCCTTTATTTACGCCAAGAAAAGGTGCATTCGGTTCGTTTGATGATGGAATGGAGGTCCTGATCGATAAGTTGGGCGAGAAGCTTAATCAGATGCCTAATGTAAGTGTTCAACTACATACAGAATATGATAGTCTATCAGATATATCGGAGGTTTTTGGAGTTTCAATAGAGTCGATAATTTGGTCCTCCCCGGGGATATTGCAAAAACAGAAGAGTTCTGAAGTTGCAGTGTTCGTAGTAGGCTACAGAGAGTCTAATACAACAAAAATTCCTGTTGGTTATGGGACTCTTTTTCCTCAACCTGATATAGTCATCAGTGGGATATTGCATGAAAGCGACGTCCATGTTGGAAGAAGAGCTCCACCCGGCCATAGACTTTTCAGAGTTATGGTACCAGTTTCAAGTTGGAGTGGAGATGAACAAGAGATAATGAATTGTCTCAAAGAGATTTTTGTAAGTGCTGATCCTGTAATATTTGAAAAAATTGGCCATTGTTCAATTCCCTCATATGAGCCTGGGTACATGAGAAGAATATCTGAAACCAAGCTGGACTTTTCTATCACAGGTTGGGGTGGAAGCGGGGTATCAATTGTCCATGTTGTGGACGAAGCTGAGAGAATCTCAGAGATGTTTTGAATTGGTACGAAGCGCAGTCATTCTACCTTTTTCACATTGATTGCATTCGGTCCCTTTGGACCCTCTCCAACTTCGAACTCTACCGAGTCCCCCTCTCTTATCTGCCCCTC
>CETL01068704.1_pt1 | contig 11761 bp, 10 predicted proteins | sample 356371 | NCBI WGS metagenome assembly CETL01 (sample SAMEA2622518, study PRJEB7988) | marine metagenome | biome: marine biome (ENVO:00000447); feature: surface water layer (ENVO:00002042); material: "saline water (ENVO:00002010), including plankton (ENVO:xxxxxxxx)" | depth 5 m | reverse complement strand
ACATCGTCTATACTAAAACTACTAATCTTATCACCAATACTCCTAGTTGTCCTTTCATTTGGAACTGGGATGGAGTTTGGTGGAATGGTAATACTGATGGAGAATGCATCCAAGGTGATACAAGGATGGACTCAAGAATAAGATTCGATGGACTCAGGTATCGTGCTATAGATACTGGTTATGATCTAAAGACTGGAGACTTTCGATGGGGCAAGCCACCTGAAGAAGGTGAATTTCTCTTTGAAAGACTTGATAAATAAAAGAAACAATTAATATACTATGGGCGTACGTACCGACTATCTTGGAAGAGATACATTTACTTGGTGGGTAGGAGAAGTCGAAGAGATTCGAGATCCTGCTGAGCTGGGTCGTATTAAGGTGCGTATCCTTGGTTGGTATACTGGTAACAGAGAAGGACAGGCATATTTAAAAGAAGTCCCACCAGAGATATTACCTTGGGCAACAGTATTACTACCAACTGACCAACCACAAACCAAGGCGGCAGGTACCACAACAGAATTACAACCAGGAGCATGGGTATTAGGTTTCTTCCTTGATGGTGAAGAAGCACAACTACCAGTTGTTATGGGTGCATTCAGAGGATTTGCACAAGAAAAATCTGATGGTGCCACAACTATTGCTGATGCTACTGCTGCTGTAGAATTACAGACTGATACACCACAACAGACTGACCTTACTAATGTTAATGCAATGTCTGGTAACTCATTCCCTAAGAATGAGAATACACCTGCATCTTTAGAAGGAGCACAAGAGGAAGCAAGAGGTGGTGGTATTAATATGGCAGAGGCAGTTACACCTGGTAACTCTGTAACAAATAGTATTAAACCGCCTACTGAGATGATGGGTATTGGTGATGGTGTTGCTGGACCTGCTGGTGGTGGATTTGAGAAAGATTTAAAGAGAATGCTGACTGAATTAGGTAATATGTCAGCAGCATTAGGTAGAGCTGAGAATGGATTGATATCCTTAATTAGTGGTAAGACTATTGCAGGAGATAAGATTAGAGAGCACCTAGGGAAGACAATGAACTTCCTCTCTGGTGGTATAGCAGGTATTCTTGCACCTTTGAAAGAGGTGATGGCAAAGTTAATTGCTGAGGTTGTAGGAATGTTAGTGAAGATTATATCTTCATTCGTACCACTGATAGTTGTTAACCTACTAATGTCATTCTTGGATCAGATCTTTGCACTATTCTGTGCTAAGACACCAATGTGGTTAGGACTGGTGAAGGGAGCACTGAGTGATACGGCGAACTTCGCTAACCAAATGGCGAGCCTTGCAATAGATAAGATAGCTACGTCTAAATTAGGTCAGAAGATTGACTCTGCTGTTAAAGGAGTAAGCAACCGTATACTTGAGGGTATCACTGGAGCAATGAATCGTGTTAAGGACGTTGCTGGTGATGTTATCTCTGCTATCAGCACTGCCAAAGGAATGCTAGGTAAGGCAATGGCACTGGGTGAGACCGTGCAGAGTATATTTGAATTTGATTTCACCTCACTAGACTGGGGTAGTCTCCTTCAAATCCTTATGGCAATACTAGGAGCACTATTTAAAAAGAGTTGTAACAGGAAGATAAAGAGGCCGAAGTCCAAAGGGTGGTTCCCACTGATAGGATCCACCGAGTGTGACAACATAGAAGATGCTATTAAAGGTACTCCCTATGCAAATGTAGATGACCTTATTAATAAGGAATCAGGGGCAGATTTAACGTCATTAAATATGTCTGCTACTCCTACCTCATCAGGTGAGATGGGTAGTTATATTGATCAGATGTTTAAGGATACTAATCCATATCTGATGCAGGTTACCAGTCACCTTAGTGGTACTAGAATTATAGATGATGCTACTCCTAAGAAAGAGAAGAGAGTAGTAACTGGACCTGGTGGTGTTAGTAGTTTTGAAGATAAGTTTGGTAATGTTCACTGGAATGTACCTAACAATGAGACTAAGATCATTGCTAAGGATAAGTGCGAGAATATTAAAGGTAACTATTGTTTAACAGTAGAGGGTGACTTCTATGTTAAGGTCATGGGTAACATGCACCAAGAGGTAGCAGGATCATGGAATGGTCACTACTCTCAAGGTCCACAGTCAGAGGCAGAAGGATCCTCTAGTTCACCAGATCTTACTGGTACTGGTGCTGCTATGGCAGCAGTTGATACTAATGTTACTCAAGGTACAGTATCTGCTGATGTGGTATCACAGGCACAAGACATAGCAATGTATGGTCAGAAATCAAGGGATAGGGTACTAAAGAAAGAGAATCTAGGTGGTTTCTATCCAGTAGAGGAGATACCATTCGATCCTGGTGCTGACCACATGGGTAGGACACAGTTTGGACCTCAGTTATCAGGAGGTCTACAAGATTCAACTGAGCAGAAATCTTCTGAAAGATTTGAGGGTGACAGAGACATCGCAGTTAGTGGTGAGTTGAAGGTACAAGCAGCGAAGACAAGTTATGCTGCTATTGAATCGTTGATGATTAACTCACAAAACGTCAAGATAGAAGGTAATACTATTGAATCGGTTGCGGACGGTGAAATTATACAACAGGCCAACTGGATATCATCATTCTTAAACTCAGGTAGATTTGAGTTTATTGCACTATTCAATATGACTGCAACTTCCTTGACTGGACAATTCTCTATGGTTAAGGGTTGTATCGTTGATATTACTACAGACTTACCATTCCCAGGTGTTGCACCACCAACACAGGTTAGGATCTCAGTGGGTCAGCAAATGCCTAGTAGTATGGCAGACATTCTTGCTGGTAGTACCAATGCATTCCATGCGACGTTTATCTCAGCACCTACTGGTGTCATTGCAGAGTTTGTCCCACAGGGTGCTATTATTAACCAGTGTAACAATGGTCTAGGAGCATACGTCGTCAACAATGGTTACATGGCAGTCGGTTGTGCAGCTGGACCTTGTCAGGTCTTTGGCTTGCCAGTTCTGCTAAACTAGTGTATACTGAATCCAAGTAGACCCTTACTATGGCAAAAATCACAGGTGACAACGAAACTTATCTAGAGCATATCTGGGTGAACGTTGCAAAACGAGAAGTTAAAATTATGGATAATGAAGGTTATGATGAGATCGTAACATGGGAATTCAGTCCAGACGGAGTGGATGGTTTCACTGAGACCTTGAAGCACTTCCGAGAGATGGTACCCGAAGAGCAGATCACATACCTATGAACATCATAAATTTAACACAAGAAGAATTTCAAGAGAATGTACCCTTCTCACTTAGATTAGTGGAGAAAGGAAATACATTAAAGGTAACTACAGTCAATGGTATCGTCTGTATTATATCACCTGTAGCATCTGTTGCTCAAGACCCAGAGAAACCAGAGCTAAATATACCAAACCCTGATGAGTTTGTCCCTGATCCAGTGGGAACACGAGCATTTGTGGACGGAGCATTGAGGGAAATGACACAGGGTCTGTAATGAAAGGACGTATTACTAGGAATTACTGTTATTTGAATGACAAAGTAGTTGACATGTGGTATGTTCAAGGTATCCCTTTCACCTTTGATGAATTGCCAGCACCAATGGCAATCGAAGAGATACAGCAGGAAGCTGCTAGTAATCAAAGTTACACAATGGAGGACATGTATAGGTACTCTCAGTATCTTATATCTGAATTATGTCATCCACTACTGTTTACAGTAGAAGATTTTATTGAAAATTATGAAGAGGTTCCCGAGTGAAGATTTTTTTAGATACTGCTGATGTCCCAACTATTCTCAAACATTTTGAGACTGGTTTGATTGATGGAGTTACAACTAACCCATCTCTTATTCGTAAGAGTGGTAGAGATCCAGAGGATGTCTATCGTGAGTTAGCAATGGCAGGTATACCTGACATTAGTATGGAAGTAGTGGAGGATATGATAGGAGAGGGTAGAAGACTCTCTAAGGAATTCCCCTACGTGTGTACAGTTAAGGTGCCATGCACCCCAGAAGGACTGAAAGCATGTAAAGTATTATCAGATGATGGAGTTAAAGTAAATGTTACGCTTATTTTTAATGCAGCTCAGGCTATCCTTGCTTCAAAGGCAGGTGCTACGTACGTCAGTCCTTTTATTGGGAGGTTGGACGATAATAGCGTTGCTGGGTTGGAGGTTGTCAGATCAATAAGCGAAGTATATAGAGTGCAAGGAGTTAAGACTCAGATACTTGCAGCATCTATTCGTGACGTATATAAAGTATCAAGATCATTCTGGAATGGTGCACATATAGTTACCATGCCACCTAAGATATTTGAAGGAATGTATAACCACATTCTTACTGATAAAGGACTAGAAATATTTGATGCTGATTATCAAGCAACTATTTCGAGATCTAAAGCATTTCCCATACCAGAGATAAATAATAGGAAACCTGGTAAAGATTTAGATGCAATCTGAATGGTCACTAGAAGAGTTAAAAAGGTCCATAGTTGACAGTGCTGAGGATTATGATAGAATAGTAAATAATATGAATAAAGATGGCACTAAAGTCAAAACTGAAGAGGGAGAAACTCAGAGCCCAAGTGAAGAGTAGATGGTACTACATCTTTTGGGGTGCATGCACTGTCTCAGTTTTTGCAGGTCAAATTTACGTTGGTGAAGGATTTCGTCGTATGGCCGAATCATTTAACAGACTACTTGACGAAACTGTAGAAATATTACAAGAACCTAAGAAACCACGTGGATTTTATTTACCACTTATACCAAGACCAGGTACTGGTCCTGACTATAATGAAAGTGATATGGTAATATAATGTACCACATTCTTCTTAGTTTAATAGCCATCGGTGCACCACTTGATTGTGAGCATGCTGCTGAACTTATAGACTCTGCAAGAAATAATCCTAATAGATCTGAGCAATTAGAAATAGTCAGGGTTGTGATAGCACATACTGATCCAGCATGTTTTCCACCTAAAGATGAACAATAAAAACCCCCTTTCGGGGGTTTTTGTCTACGCATAACGATAGCCGCTATTGCAGATTGAAAAAGATGAAAACACTCCAGAGTTAACAGAGCAAATCTCTACAGAGTCGTTCTTGCTCATATGTGTCACTCTCAATAAGACAAGAGAAGTAATCATCGATTAATTCATCTTGTGATGTGTTTAAGCAACGGTCTGAAGAGTGCTTCCACTCAGCTAATTGATTTTGCGGTCTAAGGTTATGCATAGGACAATCGAATAGGGGAAAATAACAAAAGAGGTTTCAATTCATCTTGTTTATCCTAATTCTACCACTATTTATATGTTGGTATCAACAAATACCATTATTTACTTAACAAATATAAATGCCTACGAGGTTATACCTAGTTAAAACGGTAGCCCGTAAGTCGTATAAATAAAACTGTAGCAAATTGTGTTGAAATTTCGTGGCAACTAAACGAATATCCCAGTTAGAAACTATTGCAGATGGATTGGTAACTGGTGAAGCTATTCTGCCTATCGTTATTTCCGACCCACTAATCCCAAACAGGAAGGCAAAGATAAACCAACTGTTTCGTGGTCTTAGTGCAGGAACAGCGACCCAGCCAGGACTAGCTTTTGACTTAGACCGTGATAGCGGTATATACCAGTCAGCAGTAGATGAAATAGGTATTACTTTTGGTAGTGCATCACTCTATAATAGTAGAAGAGCAAATACCGATGGATCAAGCACTCTAATTATTAGAGCGATTGATACTGCATCGGCAGTTTCTAGTATAGAATTCACTCCACAAGGTAGTGGATATCTTACTGTTAACGGTGATTTAATTCAAACTGACGCACAGTTCTATCTTTCAGGTGACCAAAACCCTGCTAAGAGAGCACATTTCAACGTAGATACTATATCTACGCAGTCAGGTACACGTCGTTTTGACTTACCTAATGTAGGTACTAACACAAGTACTACTATTGTTGCTAATGACACATTCCAGACTCTAACTAACAAGACTATCCTTATTAAGGACAGTGAGTTACAGATTACTGGATCTACAGATACATCAAAGATTGCTAAGTTTGAGACTGATGCATGGGAATCACCAGGTTCTCACACATACAAACTACCTGACTTTGGTGCTGCTAATACACAATCTACGCTACTTGATGACATTACTGAGCAGAATGTCTTCAATAAAAACTTGGTTAACCCAACATTCTCAAACACACCTTCAAATGATGAGAATAACCCTACCAAGTATGTAATATTTGATTCTTCACAATTATCTCAGGATCGTACTGTTATTTGGCCCGATCTTAACATTAAGGTAGTTGGTGAGGCATCAGCTCAGACTGTATCTAATAAAGTCTTTAAAGGTGCAGTATTCTGTGACACTGACGTTACAGATGGAGAAGGTAGAAAGATCCAATTCGATCTATCTAATATAGAGGATAACCAGACATACGTCTTTAGTTTCCCAGATAACGAGGTAACAGCTCCGTTAAATAATGGATCTGATCCCAACATGTTAGTTTCAGAGAAGAAGACTCAGACTCTGACTAATAAAACGTTGGAATTGATGAAGATAAATAATCCAGACGATCTTAACGGAATAGTCTCGATTGACACTAGTAACATCGATAATGCTGTTACTATTCAATTCCCAAATGCCGATGCAACATTACTTTCTACTAACAACATTAGTGAAGTTGCTATTACATTCGGTGGAGCACTCGCAGCCCCTGTCCTTGGAGGACAACTAAGAATACAATCACACTTTATGTCTGGATGGTAAGATGACAGCAGGAAGATTAGCCGCCAGCAAGCCTGGTGCAACTACAAATACGGTTCTGTATAGGACACCCATTGATAAGAGTGCAAGCACAGTATTAAATGTTTGCAACCAATCAGGTAGTGGTGTTTCATATAGAGCAGCACTTCGTGACTACGAACAAGTGCTACATTTGGATGGATTAAATACATCCGCATATAAGTTTGCTAAGGGTAACCCCATATCAGCATACAAGATTAACGTGGAACCTGGATTCCAAGACTCAGCAGCAATCCCAGGTACTACATTTACAACTACTAATGGTGCTACTGCTACCATATTAGATGTATTTAAACCTACTAATGACGTAGATTACTTTGTAAAAGTATTACCTATCAGTGGTACTGCAATTGATGGAGACAACCTTGCTGGTACATTAATAGGTGGTGAGACACTAACTGGAGCAACTTCAGGTTTCACAGCAACATTCAGGGGAATGAATGCTACCATCGCTGTATGGACAGAATACGCAGAAATTGCTGCTGGTGGTACTACAGTAAACATCTCAAGGACAACAGGTCTTGCAGATGGTATGTATCTTACAGGTGTTGGTACAAACCTTGCAACATTGCAAGATGGTGAAGTAATGAGTATCAACTCTTCTGGTATTAATACAACGACTAATGTTTTACAGTTATCAAGAGGACAACTAGGATCTACTGCTGCTGCCATTCCTGCTGGTAGTCAGATTAATGCTTGGTCTGCTTCTGCTACTGTATCAACTATCGCTGAGGGTGCAACTTATGTTGCTGGTGATAATGTATTAACTGTTGCTAACTCTACTGGATTTACTTCTGGATCTATCGTCATCGTTGATAACGAATTGATGCAGATCAGTGAAGTTAATGGTAACGACCTTAGTGTTGTAAGAGGACGTTATGGTACAACTGACGTTGATCACAACGATGGTGTTAACGTAACTCTTCTAACAGATAACGGAATTTATCTCTTAAACTATTTTAGTGAGGGTGAGACTGTAACTGGATCTCAATCTAATGCCACTGTTGCTTTAAACTTTAACACTGCACAGGGTGCAACTATCGATACAAAGTATGTTTTATCAACTACTAGTGTTGGAGCAACAGATCATATCATTCAGACTATTAACACATATGACTTGAATAGGACATACAAGTATAACCTAGAAGATTCTACTTGTACTAACTATCCATTGAAATTCTCTGGAGATGATCCTGAAGGTACAAATGGATCAGGTACTGAATATACTGCTGGAGTCAGCAAGGTAGGTACTGCTGGTTCAAGTGGAGCATACACAAGTATTGATATTACTTCTGATACACAGGCAAACTTAAACGTATACGCAGATGGATCCCCTGCTGGATCTACAACTGGTATTGGTTTCGTTGCAAATGTTAACGACAACCCATCATATAATGAGATATACATCTATGACGTGAAGGGTGAAGTACTTGCTGCTGCGGATACATTTACTATATCTGCTACTACTCAGACTATTCAGCAGAGTGGTATTACAGTTGGACCTTTTGGATATGTCCAAGATTGGTATCCAGCATCATGTCATTTGAAGGTAACTATTGGAGAAGGATCAGAAGCATTTGCTGCTAATGATGCATTCTATGATACACCTACATTAAATAATGGAGTACGTCACCTTACAACAGCAAGGACTGGTAAGGCACTCACCATTAATAATATTGGTGGTGCTGACGCATCTCGTAGTGCTGGTACATACACAAACATTTCACCTAATTCAACAGGTGGATCTGGAGATATAGCAACTACCAAGGTCACTATTGTGGTAGATGGATCAGGTGCAGCGACTATCACACTATTAAATGGTGGATATGGTCATGCTGGATCCGATACTCTTACAGTTAATGACTCCCAGTTAGGAGGAGGTGGTGGTGCTGCATTGACATTTGATGTTAATACAATCAGCACAGCAATTCACACAGATCAGACAGAAGTTTATTCAACAGAAGATTACTTCTTCTATGGTAAGGCAGTTGCTGCCAACATTACAGATAAGAATAGTTCAATCATAGTGGGTCCTGGTCAGAATCTACTTGTTTATTCTTCAGCAGGTGATATTAGTTACGTCCTTAATGGATTTGAAACAACAAGTGATGACTATACAGTAGTCAACATGACCAAGATACAATCAGGTGGTTAGACCACAAATAAATAACTGAATAAGGGTTTCATTAGATGGCACTAACACGTCTTAAAAATATCATAACGTCGAGGACTGGTCGTATTATATACGTCAACCCCGACGACTTTGATGCATCGGATGCTTATGATAACCGAGGTAACTCAGCATTGCGTCCCTTTAAGACGTTACAACGTGCTTTCCTTGAAGTAGCAAGATTTTCATACAGAGTTGGTCTTTCAAACGACGAATTCGACGCATTCAGTATATACCTATATCCTTCAGAGTATGTTGTTGACAACAGACCTGGTATAGCAGACTATAACCAGATCCAACCATTTAATGAGAATACTAACTTTGACCTCACATCCGCTTCCAACGAACTTTATAAATTCAATTCGACTCGTGGTGGCATTATCGCACCAAGGGGTGTGTCTGTCGTCGGATCTGACCTACGAAGAACGAAAATTGTTCCTAAGTATGTTCCTTATCCTACAGTACAAGGATCACTGGGAATAACTGCTGCTAACGAACCTGTCCCTGCTGGTATATTCAAACTAACTGGTGGATGCTATTTCTGGCAGATGTCATTCTTTGATGGTGACAACACTGGTGTATACTATCGTGATGACTTAGCACAGATTGCACCTAACTTCTCACATCATAAACTCACCTGTTTTGAGTTTGCTAACGTAGAAGATCTAGAATTATATTATCAGAAGATATCAAAAGGTTACGCAGTTATCCCTGATACCTCTGGTATAGTTTCTCAAGACCAAATGCAGTTAAGGGTTGAGGAAAACAGAATTGTTGGTCCAATTTCTGATGAATTCGCTGTCTCACAGATTATCAGAAACGGTCAAACTGCAACAGCATTTACAGTGGATGAGTTAGGTAACCCTAAGAATCATGGATTCTCAGTTGGTGTTGCTGTTAACATATCTGGTGTTACTGGTCCTACTGACCAAGACGCACTATTATATAATGGTAGTTTCCTTGTAACGTCAGCACAAGGTAACCAATTTACTTACCAGATGTCTTCCGAGCCATCAGGTAACGCACTCGGTAACAACGTACTAGTCAAGGTCGAGATTGATACAGTTGACTCTGCTTCACCTTATGTCTTTAACTGTTCGTTGAGATCAGTTTGGGGTATCAATGGCATGCATGCTGATGGTGCCGAAGCAACAGGTTTCAAGTCAATGGTTGTTGCCCAGTTTACTGGCATATCCCTTCAGAAAGATGATAGAGCATTCGTCTTATACAACCAAACTACTGGAGCATATGAACCCCAGGCTTCGGGCTCTGGTGCTCACATTAATGGACTTGCCCAATACCGAAAGGGTTGGAGGCACAGGCACATCTACGCAAGTAACGATGCGTTCATCCAAGTCGTATCCGTTTTCGCAGTCGGATTTGGAGACCATTTCTTCTCTGACTCAGGAGGAGATCTCTCAATTACCAACTCAAACTCAAACTTTGGTAACACTTCTCTCCGATCTAAAGGATTTAAGGCAGCAGCATTTACGAAAGATAAAGCAGGGCAAATTACACATGTAATCCCACCAAAGTCACTCAGTGATGTATCAGAGATTTCAATCAACTGGGTTACTATTGATATTAATAAAACTAAGAGTGTTGCAGACCCGACAAAATTATTCTTATATGGTTATACAGTAGAAACTGGCAAACCACCAGCAAAAGTCCAAGGCTATACCATTGGTGCTAGACGTGATGACGTTAACACCCCAGATCGCCTATATGTGCTCTTAATTGCCAGTGGTGCTTCAGAACCTACTACACACTATGCTGATATTAGTCCTTCAGGACCTACAGTAACAGGTACTAAGGCAGGTGATGATGATTCACCAATTCAGTGGGATAGTGTTAACAGTCAGTGGTATCTACAGGTAGATGGATCCGCTAATACCATATACACAACACTACAAGCAAACAGTATCTACCAGAACTTAGGATTCACACCTACTACATTCATAAGGAGGGTACCCGATGCTAGAAACTTGGTTGATAGGATTTACAGGTACCGCTATGTATTGGACAAGGATGCCTTCCCTGTACCCAGAGCACCTATTACAGGTTTTGTTATCCAACCACGATCTAGCGAAACTAATAGTCCCGCATTTGCCAAAGCTTATTACATATACGCTGTAGAGACATATCAAACATTCGTTAAGGGTGTGACTGATGGAGTATACTATATGACATTATTGAATGCTTCAGTATCACCATCAACGTCTAACTTTAATGACTTCGCATTCTCTCAGGCAGTTGTAGACTTATACCCTGCATTTGACAGAGATAACCCAGTAGCAGACCCAGCAGCAGCAGTTTCAATAGCAAGTAATGAAGTGCTTGGTGTTGTTAGTACTACTGACGGTGCATCTCCTACTCCTAATGAGGATAAGCAGAGATCTCTTACTAAGGAGACATCACAGTTCTTCCTATTGGAGTCAGAGAATAACTTAGGTTATAACACTACATCTAACGTATTGAATGGTATTAGTGTTACTGCTAGATTAGGTGATGCTGAGGAAAGAAAGATAGCATTGAAATTAAATGCTGACAACTCAGTTCAACCTCTACTATGTGAGTTACGAAGATACTCTATTCTTAGAGCATCAGGTCACACGTTTGAGTATCTTGGATTTGGTCCAGGTAACTACTCAACTGCATTCCCATCTACACAGGTGGAAGTATTAACACCAGCACAGGTTAGATTATCACAGTCATTGAAAGAAGCAGCAGGTGTTGCATACTACTCAGGTGTTAACAGTGATGGTGAGTTATTTGTTGGTAACCAGGTTATTAACCCAGTTAC
>CETL01014205.1_pt1 | contig 11784 bp, 13 predicted proteins | sample 356371 | NCBI WGS metagenome assembly CETL01 (sample SAMEA2622518, study PRJEB7988) | marine metagenome | biome: marine biome (ENVO:00000447); feature: surface water layer (ENVO:00002042); material: "saline water (ENVO:00002010), including plankton (ENVO:xxxxxxxx)" | depth 5 m | reverse complement strand
ACCCATATCAGGTTCTCGGTGTTTCTAGAGATGCTAGCGATGCTCAAATCAAGAAGGCTTTTCGCAAACTTGCACGTCAATTCCACCCTGACAGAAATGAAGGCTCAGAAAGTGCTGAAGCCAGATTCAAAGAAGTTCAGGCAGCGTATGATGCGATAGGAACCGCTGAAGCAAGGCGAAAGCATCAGCAAGAACAAATGTTTGGTGGATTTTCCAGCTCAGGAGGAAACCCATTTGGCGGGAGAGGCGGAATGGGTGGAGGTGGAATGGAAGATATTCTCTCCCAGATGTTCAGTGGTGGGATGGGCGGTATGGGTGGAAGACAACGACAACGTTCTGCACCTAGGACTCCTCAAGAAAGAGGACAAAATGCTACCGCTTGGCTTGACTTAACCAAAGAGGAGGCATCAAAAGGGGGTACGTTCAACATTACCTACACTCAATTAATTCCAGGAACTCATGGCTCAATAAACAGAAATAAAAGGACGCTGAAGGTAAATGTGAAGTCTGATTCAAAGCACGGTAAGGAGATAAGATTGAAAGATCAAGGACATGGGCACCCACGCGGAATGAATGGAGATCTCCTTGTCAAGATACGGGTTGATCCAGGGGAAGGTTGTCGATGGGATGGAAATCGAGTTGTAAAAGAAATTGAAGTGACATATTCCACCCTATTACTGGGTGGTAAGGTTACGGTTACCCTTCCAGATGGAGTAAAGGGTAAAATCACAATACCGCCACTGTCTCAAGTTGGAGACCGTCAAAGAGTTAAAGATGTTGATATCGAATTTGTTCTTAGCGAAATCGAAGAATTAGATGATTACCAGAATGATGCATTAAGAGCTTTGAAAGATGTTGGGCTCTGATTTAATCTACAATTTTACGCAAGTTGAAAGATGGTGCGGGGGGCAGGATTTGAACCTGCGAACCAATAAGGAATGGGACCTAAACCCACCGCCGTTGACCAAGCTGGGCGACCCCCGCGCAAGCCTTGCCTACCAAAACACACACATGAATACAACGGTTGAATAATAAGAACCATTGGAGGTCAATATGGCGAAGTTTGAGGCACTAGCCAATATACTAGTGCCACACCGGAAAAAGGTTCATTTCGCCATCTTTATTCTCACGATATTAATGATTCCAGGTGCACTAAAGGCACTAGAACCAATCGATATGGAATCGTATGACATGGAATCCCCCGAACTTACCGCTGAAAGAACAATCAATCAAGAGTTTTCAACCACTGAGATTATTCTTGGGTTTGTTGTAAGCGTAAGAGACCCGGGGATGGTTGGCTCTACCCCCGTTCCTGTGCCATTTTTGGATGACGGAACTCCTGATTATTCTGGTTTCGCTCAGGTAGAGGAAATTATTGATGAAGGGGACAAATGGAAAGGGGTTGAGGACATAGATGGAGGAATTCTTAATCTCACAGTGTTGAGAGAGGTGGACGCTAAGCATGAAATCATACGGAATCATCACCTTGGAAGCTACATGAAGCCATTCATCAATGACGTAACCGAATTACAAACCGATGGTGTAATGAGTTTGAGCGATATCTTTAGAGGGTTCATGGCGAATGAGTCTGTCCTCACTAAACCAAGTATGACGCTCTCAGGACCTCGTCCTGCCGTTACTCAGTGGTATGACTGCGGAGAAATTGAATGTCTTGAATTCGATGATCCAAACCTTACCCAAACCCACATAGATCTTGCAGCAAATAGAATGGCGAACTCCAATGGTTCAGATTTCTTGAGATGGCTTTCACTCGACAGAGGGTTCGTATCAGCAGAGGAGAATTCAGGCATAGTTGGAGGATATATTGGTGGTTCTCTGAATGAAAACGGGACATGGGAGAATTACACAAAACCAGGCCCTGGGCGATGGTCCGCATCTGCCTCATGGCTACTGGTTCAACTGGATAGGGCCGGTTTAGAGGAGGCTGGCTGGACAAATGCGTGGAAGGATGCACACTCTGAGAAAAATATTGATTTCACAGATGACGGGACTGTTATTGGCGGATACAGATTACATGGAATAGACCTGTTATTACATCCTCCAAATTATTCATCCGAATATTGCTTATCCCTAGATTCTCCTTGCTCAATAGAATGGTCGATGATGGATCTTGAAGGTCACTTGAGAAGCCATGATAATAACTCTCTAACGCTACTAGTTGGTCAGGCTGTAAATGTTGAAGTTAACAGAGAATTGCAAAATTCTGGAGGTTTAATTTTCGCCATGGGAGCAGTGATAATTGTTCTTTTATATGCCTCCTTGAGAAGGTGGTCTGACGTTGCCATCGTATCTATGGCTCTTGGTGGTGCTTTACTTTGGATGCAAGGCATGATAGGTCATGCGGCGAGTTTATTCGGGTGGTTTGGCCTGGATATTATATCCAGATCTCAATTTTCCAACCTACTACCTATACTCGTACTGGCACTTGGAATTGATGATTCTCTCCACGCACTTCATCGTTACAAAGAGGAGAGAAATCTAGGTAAAAGCGCAGAAGATGCTGGAAAGATTACCGTCAACAGAGTAGGAAGAGCAATTATGCTTACATCTGTTACCACAATGGCCGCATTTGCTGCTAACTTGTTTAGTGATGTTGCAGCCATTAGGTCATTCGGAGTCGAAGCTGCTCTTGGCGTATTAGCTGCTTTCTTACTGACAGGAATATGGGCGCCACTTGTTAGGATATCATTTGACGAGTGGATGAACAAAAGAGGTAAAGATACGGCACCAGGTATTAATCACCGATTTATGAAAAAGGAGATGCTTCAGGAAATTGCTGTAAGTTCAGGAACGGGAAAACGACCAATAATCATTGCAGGAATATGCTTACTATTGACAATTCCAGCCGCTTGGGGAATGGTTCAATTGGAAGGAGATTTCGCGGTTGACGACTTCTTGGATGACGAATCAGACTTTGCATTAGGAGTGGAAATTGTCAGCAATCGTTTCTCTGATGAAGGAGAGCCCGCAATGCTACTGCTAGAGGGTGATGTTGCTGATCCAGCGGTGTTCCACGCAATAGATGATTTCAGGCAAAATGCAAACCTGAAAACTGAAGGTGTGGTAGATAAAATGACCAGAACCCCAGACGGGCTGGTCGACATACTAGCCATTGATGAATTCGTTCTCGCTGCATCCGCACAATTACTGAACGACCCACAGCCATTCTGGGATAGAGGGTATAACCAATCTGGTTGTGATACAACAGGAATACTAAATGCTCCCGACCTAACAGATAAGGATTGTATCATCTTCTTTTATGGAGTCCTTTCCTTGGATGGAATTCCTGGAACTGAGGTCCCCTCATCTCTAGTAGACCTTTACATTGCTCCAAGTGAGGAAATAGATCCTGAAAAAGCGTGGATGTCAATTTCTGGTAATCCAATTGAATATGACATGATGATTATCAGATTTGGAATTACCTCGCCCGAAAACTTCCCGACCATGGGGCCGGGAATAAAAGAGATCAAACGTGATTTAAGTCCATTGCTCAACATCTCAAGTGGAACATGGGAGGAAAGAGGAACAGCTGATGATGAAGAACCTTTGACTTGGGTAATGCTTACGGGTAAGCCTGTTACGAGATTTGTTGCAAGCGATAGGATGCAAGATGAAATGCAATCGTCTCTACTTCTAGGGTCATTATTCGTCCTAGCAACACTTTCCATTGGGTTCCGCTCGGTCAAGCAGGCTATCATCTCCCTTACACCAATTCTTCTTGTCGTAGTATGGCTATATGGTCTGATATACGCGTTTGGATACTCCTTGAATATCGTGACAGTTACTATCGCAACTATTTCTTTGGGTGTGGGGATCGATTATTGTATTCACGTTACTGAACGCTACCGAGAAGAGAGAGAAAAAGGCAGAGACCATAGAAAAGCGTTGCAAGGAGTAGGTGGAGCCTGTGCATTAGCGCTTGTAGGCTCAGCAATTTCGGACATGGCAGGATTTTCAATAATTGCAACCTCATCAATGGGGTTGTTCAATACGTTTGGATTATTTTCTGCAATAATGATTCTATTGTCTCTCATTGCATCGATGGTAATAACCACTGCCGGATTAGGAATTTTGCATAAAGACGAGAAAGACAGGTCTTCTGCAAATATTGACTCAAAACTTATCGGTGAATAAAGGGGAGTCGTTACTCTTCGTCTAATCTCTTACGATGTTTTACTCCACTTACTACGTGGCGATCTTCAACTTCTGCAAGTTTTGATTTCAAACGCCATGAGAGGAACCAAACTGCACTAACAACGCCAATGATGTTTAGAGCCCATACCCAAAGGGGGACATCCATTGAAACACCTTAACGATCTTCCCAGCGCGACCAACGCCCTGTTTGCTTGTTGAAATATAGTCCGGCTTTCTTCATCCATTTGTTGAACTTGGTTGCTCCAGCGCCTGTTCTTAAGATGAAGTCTTCCCTATCCTCTTGAGCTTGGATGTAACCCTTCTTCTCAAGTGATTTATCAATCCAGTCATTTATGCTCATTAAGCCACTAGTCAATGCTGATTGCTCGGCAGCTTCAGTCATTGTATCAGCATCAGCACCTGTCTTCTTGAGCTCGTCTTGCACTAGTTGATTAATTGCAGCAAAGTCTTGGCTGGCTGGTTTAGGTGGGACTGGGTTCCTTGGTCTTGCATCTGGGTCTATTACAACCCTGCCGCCATTTTCCATAATCTGATCTACCACTATCGATAATCCTGGAGAGAACGGTGTCTCACAATCCCAGCAAATGAACGACCAATTATTGGAATCATCAGGATTTCTACTACTCCTTGGATCCATTTCTTCTCCACACTCTGGACATGCATGGAGAATTAATTTTGGAACGATTTGCCTGCGGAAGTCGACTATATCCTGAGGCGTTCCGTCAAGTTCCAACATCTCATGATCCCTAGCAGCCTCTAGACCTCTAGTTTCTAACTGATCGCGAATCTTGACCTTTTGGTCGTCCTTTCCTTCGTCGTGAAGATTATTTTCTAGTTTTACGATTAACTCAACTGTCTTACCGAGCCGATTCATGACCAACTTCTTGGCACGGAACGCTTCAACTTTAGCTAACTTTAATCTCTCTTTTTGTTCTGCTAATTCAGCAAGAATGTCTTTCTGCTTCCTCTTGAACTTCAGTTCCTCGATTTTACTTTCGACTTTTCTCTCTGGTGCTAAAACCTTTGATAAAAAGCGTTCTTTACCGTGAGATTTTGGTCCGGCAGTGATAATTTCTAATACACCTTCTGCAATGTCAGGCTTGAGTCCATAGTTCTCTACTAACTGGGATTTATCGATTTTTTTCAAATCACCAATCTTTATTCCCGCATCTGCCAGTTGCATAGCTGTAGTTTCGTCGATTCCTCGACGAAGTAAAGCAAGATATGTGTCCTTCTTTGCCATAGCAACCCCTCCGACGGAACAAGCCGAGAGGGCGGTCAGATGTCAACCCATCGCCTCTCGCGCGTCTTCTAGAAGTCCGGCTAAATCAAGCCAATCTTCAATTTCCAGTTCCTCAGGCCTGCAATCCATAAGTGGGTAATCGATGGACTGAATGGCATCGCGATACGCCTTGTTGTGCCAATTCTTGACCCGGGAAATTCTCTTAGGTGCTTTTGAGAGAGTATTTCGTATTTTTTTGCGTCTTTGTTCAAACGCTTGCCGAATCAAAATTTTTGTTAGTTTAGAATTTTTAGGCGGCTCGAGTCTTTTCATACTAACTAAGCATGAGTTTACTTTTGGTGAAGGTGTGAAACAATGCGGGCCTACCCGCATTTCGATATTGGATTCCCAATCCAACATACTACACATCCCCAAACTGCCTTTGTCCTCTTCCCATTCAACAACCAGTCGCTCTGCAAATTCCTCCTGCACGAGAATAACTACATACTCAATAGATTGCGTTTTTGTTATTATGTCAATTAAAGGAGACGATATTTGGTATGGGATATTAGCAACTAGTTTGTTCACTTTAGGCCATTTCTCTCTCAAAGCATCCCCTGAAATCAGGTTAAGATTTGGAAATGTATGTTTCAAAAAATCACATATTCCTGGATCGATTTCAATTGCGGTTAACTCACAATCTGTTTCAAGTAATCTTTCAGTTAAGACCCCCGGTCCAGGTCCTATTTCTATTACATGGTCTTGACCCGAGATGTCGGCTAATGAGATTGTCTTGTCCAAGACGTCCTCGTTATTCAAGAAATGTTGACCGAGAGATTTTACGTTGTCTTGACGCATTCGCAGTTGGTCGATTAGTTTCCGGGCGCCCTGGCCCATGAATCTACTCCCCCTGTCTTAATAGTAAATCTAACAGGCGGGGTTGAAGGCTTCTGTCTTCAATCTCAGATACGAAGCGTTTTGCTAGCAGTTCAGCAGCATTTATGTTGCAATCAGCATCTAATTGTGAAAAACTTTCCCAGCCAACTCTTCCTCTTCTTTCTACCATTTCCATTGCTTTTTTGTTGCCAACACCGGACAATAACTCAAAAGCATGCATTTTCAATGAGAGATTTCCTGCTCGGTTGAAAAACTGATTGACAAAAACATCGGGTGCATCTTCAATCATTTTCTGTATAACTACTGGTAGTTCCTGTGATGCTGAATTAGATAGATCTCTGATTCTTGCAAAGCCAAGAATATCCTGCACTACATCTCTTTTTGAGTGATCGATACCCATGTAAATCCTAGTTCCAACAGATAGTATACCTGCGCCTTGTTTGGGACGCAGTCGTATTACGTGCATGGCGGGTTCTGTCACCACTACTATCACTCCTCCATCTTCAGGGTGATCAATGACTCTGCACCATTCAACCGAAATCAATGGATCAGTTCTCTCGCCATTGTTGTTATGCCTACGCTGTCCGCCTCTACTACCACTTTGCATGATACTCACTACCTGCTAATGAAAACTATTCAACGCCAACATGTTGGCGAACAATGTCAAGAATTGCTTCAACGTCAGCTGTCTCGATAGATATGCGACGACTTGCGATTACTGCCCTGACATCATCTGAGTGCATGGGCATCAACTCAGCAAGCTTTGCTGCTAATTCTGGATACTTTTGGAATAATTCAATGTCCATAATCGCATTAAAAATATCTGAGAATACCTTTGGGTCGGTTGAATATCCGTTTCTGTTATTGCTTGCAGCCCACTCTGCATGCTGCAAAGCTGCTTTTTGTTCATAAGTTAGGAATCCTCTCCTGCCTTGTGCATCTAACAGCATGTCTCTTACGGATGAATAATCAGTAAATATTCCTTCGTCGTCCATCTAAATCACTCCAATGGGCGCAGGTGTTCCGGCCTAGCTACAACAGTTTTTTGCATGTTGCCATCTTTTACCGCCACTACCCAGGCTTTTCCTTGTCGTCCTTGAATAAAACCAGTTCTACCTTGGAATCTGCGATGGGGCATTCCCATTTGCTGCCCTCCATCTAGGACTATCGCTACGCGGTCTCCTTCGGAATAGTCGTGAATGATACGATTAATGTTTACACGGCCCTTTTCGTGTCGTCCTCGGCGCAGTATAGAACGGGTGCCTTGGCGCTGTCCCTTCGATCGCTTCATGGTAATCGCATCCTGCTTCTAGAGTCAAAAGACTATTCGAGGCATCTTGGCGACCTACCCAACCCATATAAGCACCGCGATGACCTAATCTGCGTGAATGTCGGCAACATCAAGCCATTCTACCGTGCATCTTGCCTTGATTAGAGATGCTATGGAAGGTTGTGTTCTGCCTGCGTCACCATGTACTGTTTCCTTGACATAGGTTCCAGATTCACATCTAAGGCTAAACTCAGCCAACAAATAATCGTCATTTACTTCACAAATCGATGGTTTTGAGGTTTCTAATACCTTTCTTCTGCGGATTTTATCGGCTCTGCGATGAGCGACTCTTTCGGGTGTACGTTGGGCTAAAGTGCATCCCTGAAGTTTTGTCATTATTTCAAGCACGTAATCTTGGTCCGGAAGTGGTAGTGTTTCTTCTTTAAATTCGGTTAGTCTGGTTATAAGAACATCCTTAGTTCCACTTTTTGCTATTCCCTTTTCCTCACACAATTTGACCAAATCGGCTTTCTTCAGTGATGAATAATCAATATCTTCAGCAGGTTCTTCCTTTGCTTTTTTTGACCTTTGAAATTTTTTCTTGCGGTGTCTACTTGAATTATCTTTTGGAATGTCTAATACCGCTGTCAGCTCGTCCAACTCTTTCTGAGTTATTGGTTCGATTTTGTATCTTATTGTGTAGGATTTTTCAGCAGGAGTGTCTTTTATTCTTACAACTTCGCTTCTGTTTGAAGTCCTTATGTCAGAAACCTCAATGCTTCCATTTGAAGATTCGTTGATAAGATTCATTACTAAATCGTCATCCAAATTTCTTTTCTGTGGATTTTTCATTTCTATTACGAAAGGTCTTCCTCTGCCTAGACACCTTACATCAATGTCTTCTCTTCCCATACCGTGAAATGCGTGTTCTTCACTACCAAATATTTCCAGCAAAGGGTCTCCTATTAATCCTTGAACAGATGACTCGTATTGTAACCCCGTCTGATTGCATCGCTCGCATCCTCTACCCTTACAAGAACGACAAGGCCACCTTGTTTGGGGTATTCCTCTTTCCAATTTTCGGTAGCGTCCATACACATAATGCGAACGTATGTCAAGTTCAACTGTTAATGTAAGGACATCGAATAGTGCTAAAATCTCCGGCTTCTCATTTACGATTTTTGCCTCAACTCCTAGGTTTAGTAATTCCTTCGCAACCTCTTCGACCAGACTTGACTTTAGAGGGGCTGAACCTGGTGCACCATACCTCTTGCGTAAGTGTTCCTCGGATTCTGTTTGGTCCTTTGGTAACCTTGCTCCAAGTTGCAGTCTAGAACATTCCATGGCCCCAATTTTCTCCTTAATTAACTGGGCTAGCAATTCTGTTTCTTCGAATAAATTTTCGCAGAAAGGACATAGAGAAGGGACTTCCAAATCTCCTAACATTTCTGAGTCATCTCCGTAGATTGATGCTCTGATTTCTGACCCTGACTCTCGGTTTGACTGATCAAAACGCTTCTTCCCACACAACCTACCTAAACAGCAATCGCATGTTCCTAATCGAATCAAATGCTTGATTCCAGCAGGTCTTGGGGCAGCAGGAATTTCCTCGCCATCATCAAAATCCAAAGTGGTATTTTCCCAATCCGTTCCAGCATCATCTTGCTTTACATCAGCCGCATCATCCCAAAGAGAATAGTCGGTTGAGCCAAAGCCGGTATTTGCATAGGACATCCAGTCATCTTCACCATCTGAATTATCATTCACTTCGTCTTTATCTGACACAGTATCACCATCCCAAGTGGGGGCCAACCCCTCACTGGAACATGCTCCGCAAAAGCTGTCCCTTCAAAACTTCTTCCTAAGAAAATGGTATTGTTCAAGAACCATGGGCTAACAACAGATGTTATGGCGGGCGAGACACTGGAAGTTGGTCAGTTCGTTACAATGGCAAGAAAGACGTTGATAAATGAACCATACCTATCTAATGCTGCTATTATTGGGGAGTTGACCAAATTAACTCTGGCACGGTCCGGACATAGCTACTTCACATTAACAGATAGAAACGGATCAATCGATTGTGTATTGTTTGGTGGAAATAATTCGTTCCAATCTCTCGGTGTAAAGGAAGGTATGAAAATTGTGGCATCGGGTGGAATTGATGTATACGTGAAGACTGGGAGAATGCAATTCAAGGCGAGCAAAATACAGCCAGTTCAAAGTATCGGCGAGCTAGAAAAAGCTAGGAGAGAATTAATTCAAAAATGGCGGGAAGATGGGACAATGGATAGGCCAAGAAAACCTGCCCCATTCATTCCCAAGAACCTTCACATCATTACAGGAGGTGGTAGTGCTGCACTATCTGATATGCAAAGACTGATTGAAGATCGGTGGCCAAACTTTTCTTACACTGTAATACCTGTTTTAGTCCAAGGAAGTGGCGCACCTAGTCAAATTATACGAGCAATAAAAAAAGCAGAAAACCTTGCTGACCTAATTATTGTCGGAAGAGGCGGAGGGTCCCCTGAAGACCTTTGGTCATTTAATCTGGAATCTGTTTGTCAAGCGATTATTGAATGTAAAGTCCCTATCGTGAGTGCTGTTGGACACGAATCAGACTTTATGGTAAGCGATATGATTGCAGATATTAGGGCTTCAACGCCATCCAATGCTATTGAGAGAGTCATCCCGATAAAGGACGAGTTAATCGCCTTGATTGCACAAGTAAGCGATAGGTTGGATTTCGCATTAGATAGGTTATTCTTACAACACGATGAAAAATTATCAAACCTTGTAATGAGATTGAGTTCCGCTCCAATGAAGGGCATCTCCAACGCTAAATTAAGGCAAAATGGTTTACTAAACCGATTGAATTCTTCAATAGATCGCAGAGTTATCCAAGAGAAAGGGAAGTTAACTTCTCTGGAATCCGTATTATCCTCTACAAATCCATCCAGAGTATTAGAACGTGGATACTCTATGGCCGTCAATGAAAAAGGGTCGCCTATAACAAGCGTTATTGGGCTCAAAGAAGGGGACCAGTTGACGGTTGTTTTGCAAGATGGGCAGGTAGACACCGAGGTGAAAATGTGAATTACACAGAATCTATGAAAAGAATTGAAGAAATAGTTGCAGCATTAGAAACAGGCGGAACGCCACTTGATGAGACAATCAAACTGTTTGAAGAGGGCTCAAAATTACTGAAAGCATGTCAGGCGGAATTGGCGGAAGCGGAAGGGAAAATTGAGCAACTTCGGTTAGAGGGAACTGAATGAGAAATTTTCGGATTAACTCAATTCTTCTTTTCTGTGATTTCGGCTATCTCTTTCAATATCAAAAGACCAGCAAAACCCCCCAAAATTAGGCATATTGGAGGAAATAGTAACCTCACTAGAGCACTGCTATTTTGAACTGCTGAGTCAGCAAACACAGCTGCAATTAATGCTGTAATGAACGGAATTGTATGAAAGTACCAAGCAACATTTGCAGCGAATCTGTCATCCCTTGACCTTGGGCCGCCAGCCTGTTTTATTGCCTCTGGACTTAATGCTTGAGAGCAGTTTGGGCAGATATCCCACTCTCTGTCGAGGCCAATATTGCAATTTGGGCATATGTCCATTGAAAATCAAACCTTAACATATTATTTATGATGTTTAGTTTACATCTATCGAAACGATTGAATCAAGAAATATAGATTCAAACAAACAAAAATCCGATATTCATTAAGAGAATTGCGACAGTAAGGTAAACACTCAATTTGTGAAGTATGTTGAACAACTTCTGATTTCCCTCATCGGTTGCTTTGTTTGTAGCAGGTATCATGAGATAACAAATCAATGCGAATAGCGTTGTTAGTCCTGCTATTATGTAGTGTGCGTTTTTTGGATCATCCTCAAAGTAAACAGATGCGATTGTCGCTGCACCGAATATCGTCAGAAACAGGAAGAACTTAGGCCACAAAGCTCTGATCACTTTACCAAAGTTTTCCATGTCCAATTTTTTGAATAGTGTTGGGGCAACAATTGCTGTTTGGAGTATGATGAACCCGACAATCATACCTGGAAAGTAGTAGTGCATGGAATGGCCAAGCATAGCTAAATTAAAAATTAAACTGTATTATCTAAAAAACAATTTGTTATACGGAATGCTGTTAAATTATATCCATGAACGAAGAGTGGAATGATGCCGCCCAAAGTGAAAAAGAAGGGCCTACACTCCT
>CETL01010649.1_pt1 | contig 11848 bp, 11 predicted proteins | sample 356371 | NCBI WGS metagenome assembly CETL01 (sample SAMEA2622518, study PRJEB7988) | marine metagenome | biome: marine biome (ENVO:00000447); feature: surface water layer (ENVO:00002042); material: "saline water (ENVO:00002010), including plankton (ENVO:xxxxxxxx)" | depth 5 m | reverse complement strand
TGGAACTCTACTTAAAAAAAACAACATTCCAGCAATTACAAAAACTATCAATATAAGATAAATAATAATTTTTTTCATATCAAGACTTCCTTTTTAGTAAAGATGTTATAAATAAAATTATTAAAAAAACTGTAACTAGTGGAGCTAATTCAATCCCTGGTGATGTTCCGATTTTATATTCAGCTAGATTGAGTGGTGAATTATAGGAATTTATCAACCTAAATGACCATTCAATTAAGAAAACCATAATCATTAAGGGCAAAAGAGATCTATATTTAAATAGAATCACCCAAGAAAAAAAACAAAATAATAATTGAAGTAGTCCCCACAATGAAAAAAATGTATAGATTATTGGCATGGGATCAGGACTACCCTCTATAACTTTTATGTTAGCAATATTGTGCAAGCCATATTCTGTATAAAATAGATGTATGACAGATCTCCAGGTCATTAATAATAAAAAAGGGATAAAAAAATAAATAACAAACCTAAAGCCAAGATAATTATTATCCGCAGCATTAGGAACTAACATAGAGAACATAAACAATTAATCTTTTATAAAATCTATAAGAATATTTGATAGTTTTTTTGCTCTTGTCCACTGAAAAAAATGCCCTCCTCCTATATTTGGCGAACTTTTTGCAGTGGGACACATTCTTAAGACATCTTTTTCTGCACCATTAGTTACAGGATCGTCACCTGCAAAGACGCTTAAAAAAGGTTTATTCCAATTTTTATAAAACTCTCTTGCTTTCCTCTGAGCTTCCAATGATTGATCAGGAATCATAGGCACATGGCTAGGCATGGCTCTAGGCCCCATTTTATAAGAAGGATTTGGAAAAGGTGCTTCATATGCTATGTCTAAGTTTGTTTTTAAGGGAAAAAGTTTTCTTAAACCTAACCTTAGAAATATGAAATAAATGAAGAATTTAATACGTGAATTTTTTTCCATCATACTCGACATCATAAAACCAATTGGAAGATCTTCGGTATCCCAGCATAATTTTTGCCAGTACATAAAACTTAGAGCAGGATGAGAAGGAGAATCATCATCAGAAATATTTTTGCCATCCATTTTTCTTATTTCTTTTTGCATCGATATTGGATTTAGTTTTATGTCACTTTTTCTAAATGCCTTAATTTTATCTATAACTTCTTCAGAAACATTAGGGTTATAAGGCAAGCCTGTATTTCCCATTGCAACTTTAAGAAATCTATCTGACTGATCTGCTATGACTCTTAATCCTATAAGCCCTCCCCAATCCTGTCCAAAGAAAATAAGATTATTAAAATCATTGGTTTTTAACCAATCATTCATCCAATCCACTTGTCGTTGATATGAATAATCTTCTCTTGCTGCAGGTTTATCAGATTTGCCGTAACCTGGTAAATCAGGTGCGATCACTCTTATCCCGGCATCAGTCAGGTATGGAATCATTCTTGAATACAAGTAACTCCAGACGGGCTGACCATGCATAACCAGAAGAATAGGACCATCTTTTGGCCCTTCATCGATGTGGTGAATTCTCAGATCAGAGTCATCATGTGTTTTTATCACCGTATAATTAGGTGTATAAGGAAAATCTTTTATGTTGCTGAATCTGCTCTCCGGAGTTCTTAAAATTTTCATCTACTAAAACTTGATAGAACCCATAGAATTACAAATATCATTGAATTGAGAAATTGTTTCATGAATGATTGTTTCGACTGGTTTTATTTCGTCTATTAATCCTATTGATTGTCCTGCTAATGCAGGAGCGGCATTCATATCACCTCCAAAATAAAGATTTTTAATTCCTGACATGGCACTCATGTCCATTAAGCCTTCATCGTAAATTTTTTCTGTGAAGTCAGTTTTTAATGCTCTGATACAAGGCTTAGCTTTTTTATTGAGGATATATGTACCTTGTTCATTCCCACCAACAATGGCGTTTTTGTAATTTTCATGAACTGGACTTTCTAAAGATGATACAAATCTTGTTCCCATTTGAATTCCCTCAGCTCCTGCAGCAAAAGCAGCTGCCATACCTCTCCCATCAACAATTCCTCCAGCTGCTACAATTGGAAGATCTGTATGTTTCTTGATAGATTGAATTAATACATGAAGACCAACCTCCTCTGGGTTTTTAAAACCTCCTCCTTCAGTGCCTTCTATAACCAAACCATCGACTCCTGCGTCTACTGCTTTTAAAGCACCAGCAAGACTAGGTACCGCATGAAATACTTTGATATCTGCTTCTTTTAATTTATGAATATATTTAGCTGGATCTCCTGCAGAAGTAGTAACAAATTTTACATTTTCACCTATCACAACATCCAGCATGCTTTCATCGGACAAAAATAAAATTGGTAAATTAACTCCAAAGGGACTATTTGTGAGTGTAGCCATTTTTTTTATTTCATCTTTACATTGATCTACTTCTCCAGAAGAAGTTTCTATAATGCCAAAAGCACCTGCATTAGAAACTGCTGATGCAAGCGTGCTTCTCGCTATCCATCCCATAGGAGCTTGTATTATTGGATATTTACATCCCAGCATTTCAGTAATTCTATTCATTTCAAACCACCAACGTTTCGCAATTATTTAATTTTAAAAAAGATAAAACTTCATCTTTTTCATTTATGTCTAGTTTCTCATATTCTTCTTTAATCCAAACCAAACATTTTGCTTGATACGGGAAAGATTTCTGTTTCCACTTTCCATTATCTAAATCTATTTCCCACTCATTCTTCCCTTGTTCAATAGCTTGTTTATTAGCAACCATTGTTGGTATGTAAGAAGAACTCATTTCTTGAAATAATTCATGAATAGTTTGTGGAAGATCTGACAGTTTAAGATTATTTTCCTTATCTTCATAACCACTTCCATCTTCAAGTGAATTCACCCATCCAATTACCCTTGGGGCAATTTCATGAGCAATTCTTCGTGGAGTTGGATCAAATCCTATTAACTGTGTAAGCTGACCATATACTGCAAAATCACAAGAAGAAGGTGTTGAACCCAATAAAAAGGGTTGAATTTTTAAATGATTTTCTAAAATTTTTAGTACCGATTTATAACTTTTATCAATAAAGGATGCTGTTTCGTCGTTGGATCCAACAACCCACAATCTTTCTACTTGTCTTTTTGTGAAGTGATCTTTAAAGAAAGCTAGCTCTTCATCAGAAATATTATTCATAATTCCGACAGGTAAAATTGTCCCGGCATTATCTGCGTCTTCACTGAAATACCATCGATAATGAAACATAAATTTTGTACACCACTCATCGCCAAAATCTTCAAGAATGTAATTAATGAATTTAAGAGGTGGATCATTTGGGTAAACAGACCTTTCCGGATAAGAATTTTCAAATTCTGCAATTAAAGGTGTTGAATCAGTAACAGATGTTATTTTTCCATCTCTGGGTAGGAGAAAAACCGGCAGTAAGATTGGTTTAGGTGGATCGATTTTCATTGATTTTAGAACATCCGACGCTTCTCCCCATATCACTTGATACGGAATCCTCTTGTATCTCAAATAGGCAATCATTTTTCTCGTGTATGGTGATGCAGGATTTCCAATTAATTTGATATTTGTATTAATCATTTGAAATAAAATTTTTAATTATCTTGGTTTTCCTTGGACTTTAGCCCTATGTCGTCCAACTGAAAAAGAACGTTTTAATAAATGCTTCGTATTTTTACCATTTACTCTTTTTCTCCACATTTTAAAACTGCTTGTTTTTAATTCTCGCCTCATGATCTCTATAACATTTTGCTCTTTCAGAGAAAACTGAGCTTCGATAGCATCAAATGGAGTTCTATCTTCCCAAGCCATTTCAATGACTCTTGAAATATCTGACTCGCTCAGGTTTTTCATTTCAGTAAATTAGATCAATAAAGTAACTAATTATTGCCAGTAGGATAATGATCACTCCCAGAAAGGATAGCAATGTCCAAAGATGAAACTTTTTATCTTCCTTTTTCATCTGGCATAATGTTCATATATATACATATTTTATGGCAAAAGAAGATTTAATAGAAATGGAAGGCGAAGTAATTGATACCATGCCCAACACAACTTTCAAAGTGAAGCTTGAAAATGATCATGTGATAACGGCTCACATTTCAGGAAAAATGAGAAAAAACTACATCAGGATCTTAACCGGAGATAAGGTTAAGGTTGAAATGACTCCTTATGATTTATCTAAAGGCAGGATAACTTACAGAGGAAAGTAACTAGACCTTTGCTTTCCTCTTCTCTTCTTTTTTTGGGCTGGGCTTAAGATCAATTTTTAATTCATCCTCTTCCACTGAAACAATAACGCTTCCGCCATTCTTGGAAAGTTCACCAAAAATTAATTCTTCTGCTAATGGTTTTTTGATTTTATCCTGAATAATTCTGTACATGGGCCTGGCACCCATCTTTTCATCATATCCCCTTCTAGAAAGCCATACTCTTGCATCATCATCGACCTCAAGAGTTACTTGTTTCTCATCAAGTTGAGCTTGAACTTCAGTTAAGAATTTATCAACTATGGTTAGGATTACTTCTTCAGGTAAAGAGTCAAACTGAACTATGGCATCTAATCTATTCCTAAATTCTGGAGAAAATGCTTTTTTAATCACTTCAACGCCATCTGATGAATTATCTTGTTTTTGGAATCCCATAGAGTTTCTGGCCATTTCTTGAGCCCCTGAGTTAGTTGTCATAATTAAGACAACATTTTTAAAGCTTGCCACTCTGCCATTATTATCTGTTAAGGTTCCGTGATCCATAACTTGTAATAAAACATTGAAAACCTCTGGATGAGCTTTTTCAATTTCATCTAATAGAATTACTGAATGTGGATTTTTTACTGCTGCTTCTGTTAATAAGCCACCTTGATCATATCCAACATATCCAGGAGGAGCTCCAATGAGTCTTGAAACTGTATGTCTCTCCATATATTCAGACATATCAAATCTAATTAGTTCTACTCCCATTGATAAAGATAACTGTCTTGATAATTCTGTTTTACCAACACCCGTTGGTCCTGCAAACAGAAAACTTCCAATTGGTTTCTCTTCGTTACCTAGACCAGCTCTTGACATAACTATGGAGCTAACTAATTTTTCTATAGCATCATCTTGACCAAAAATAACTCTTTTTAGATTTTCTTCGAGTTTTCCTAATGAAACTTTGTCATCCTTTGAGACACTTTTTTCTGGAATTCTAGCCATTAATGAAATAACTTTTTGGATATCTAATTCAGATACAGTTTTTCTTCTACTATTTTTTAAAAGTCTTAATCTTGCGCCTGCCTCATCAACCACATCAATAGCTTTATCTGGGAGGAATTTATCATTTATATGCTTTGAAGATAACTCAACTGCTGATTTTAAAGCTTCTTTTGAATATTTAAGCTGATGATGCTCTTCAAATTTCGATTTCAAACCTTCTAAAATTTTTAAGGTTTCTTCTTGAGAAGGTTCTTCAATATCTACTTTCTGGAATCTTCTTGATAGAGCCCTATCCTTCTCAAAGATATTTCTATATTCGGTATAAGTCGTAGAACCCACTAAAGTGAAGTTACCTTTTCCAAGAGTTGGTTTTAAAAGATTTGAGGCATCCATTACACCTCCAGAAGTTGCGCCAGCACCAATCACTGTGTGTATTTCATCGATGAATAAAATAGAACCATCAATTTTCTTTAATTCTTTAAGTATAGACTTTAACCTTTTCTCAAAATCTCCTCTGTATTTTGTTCCAGCGAGAAGAGTCCCCATATCCAAAGAAAAAATTTGTCGGTTTTTCAATACATCTGGAACATTTCCTTCAACAATATTTTTTGCAAGACCCTCAACTACTGCCGTTTTTCCAACTCCAGATTCACCTACCAAAAGTGGATTATTTTTACTTCTTCTTGAAAGAATTTGAGTAATCCTTTCCAATTCATTAGATCTTCCAATTAAAGGATCTATATTTCCTTCTGATGCTTCTTGATTTAAATTTGTTGCATACTTGATTAATGCATTTTGTTCTGATTCTTCACCGTCTTCATTTTGGTAATCTATTTCTGAATCTTCGGTCTCTTCTTCTTCCCCATGGCTAAGATAAGAAACGGCATCCAGTCTTGTCATCCCTTGTTGTTTTAGCAAGTAAACGCTATAAGATTCCTTTTCGCTAAATAGAGCCACAATTATGTTAGCACCAGTAACCTCAGCACCTTTTGTACTTTGTACGTGAAAAACAGCTCTTTGAATAACTCTTTGGAAACTGAGAGTAGCCTGGACGTCTTTCTTAGAGTCTGAATTTTCTGGAATAGAATCCTTTAAAAATTTATCCAAATCTAGTGTCAGTTTTTCGATATCAACATTACAAGCAGACAATAGCTTCAATGCCTCATTGTTATCTAAAAGACAAAACAACAGATGCTCCGTTGTAACAAATTCATGATTCGAGCTATGTGCTTTTTTGAAAGCGTTGTTAAGACAATTTTCTAGATTTTTTTCTAACATTAATCTTCTTCGTCAACTGGTTCAATTTCACTTATCAAAGGATGTTCATTTTGCTGAGCAAAATCATTAATTTGAGTTGATTTTGTCTCTGCTATTTCTTTAGTAAAGATACCACATACTCCTTTTCCATGGGTGTGCACGGCCAACATTATTTGCGTTGCTCTTTCTTGATCATAATTAAAAAACTTTTGTAGAACATATACTACAAATTCCATGGGGGTATAGTCATCATTCAACAAAAGAATTCTATATAAAGAAGGTTTTTTTATTATTGGCTCAGAAGGTCTTACGGCAACAGATAAATCGCCTTCATATTCTTCCTCTGGATTCTTGCTCTCTAATTTTAGGTCAAAAAACATTAAATTGATGCTATTTTAAATACCCCATCTTCATTCCTTTGCATACCTCGTCTGCAAATTCTGAGCATTTAAGTTTCGTTGCATTTTTCATTAATCTAGCCAAATCGTAAGTTACCAGTTTGTTTTTTATAGCCCAACTTATCCCTTTTATGACATTGTCAGAAGCGTCTTTCCAACCAATATGGTTTAGCATCATTCCTGCTGATAGTATCAATGAAGAAGGATTTACCTTGTCTTCTCCTGCATATTTAGGAGCAGTTCCGTGTGTTGCTTCAAATAAAGCAATGTGATCTCCTACATTAGCTCCAGGTGCTAAACCGAGTCCCCCCACTTTTGCTGCCAATGCATCGGAAATGTAATCTCCATTTAAATTCATTGTAGCAATAACATCGTAATCAGCAGGTCTTGTCAGAATTTGTTGCAAAAAAGAATCAGCAATAACGTCTTTAATAACGATAGTCCTGCCAGTTTTTGGATTTATAAAGCTCATCCATTCTCCACCATCTAAAGAAACAGCGCCGTATTCAGATTTAGCTACTCCGTAACCCCATTCTTTAAAAGCACCTTCAGTAAATTTCATGATGTTACCTTTATGAACCAGAGTGACTGAAGATCTATCGTTATCGACAGCATACTGAATTGCTTTTCGAACCAATCTTTCAGTTCCAGGCTTTGAAATAGGTTTTACTCCAATACCACAGAATTCTTCAAATCTAATATTTCCAACTCCCATTTCCTCTCTAAAGAATTTTATGACTTTTTTAGCTTCATCAGAATCAGCTTTAAATTCGATGCCTGCATAAATATCTTCCGAATTTTCTCTAAATACCACCATATCGGTAGATTCAGGATAAATAACTGGACTAGGAACCCCTTCAAAATACGTAATAGGTCTTTCGCAGGAGTAAAGATCTAATTTTTGCCTAAGGGCGACATTTAATGATCTGATTCCGCCTCCAATAGGAGTAGTTAAAGGACCTTTTATTGCAACAATATATTCTTTGATTGCATCAATTGTTTCATCTGGAAGCCAGGTATCATTGCCATAAGTAACTACTGATTTTTCGCCGCAATAAATCTCCATCCAAGAAATCTTTTTTTCATTTCCATAGGCAGTTTCCACTGCATTATCGATAACTTTTATCATCGCTGGAGTAATATCAGTACCTATACCATCGCCTTCTATGAAGGGTATTATTGGATTGTCAGGAACATTTAACTTGCCTGTTTCACTTATGGTGATAGGTTCTCCTCCAGAAGGAATTACTATTTTTTCAAAACTCATAACTTTTTTTTATTGCTAGGGACAATTTAGGCAGTGATTGTATCATTAAAATAAAGGTTTAAGACTTTCGCATTTTTTTAATAAAATAAGCTTATGAAAGTACTTGTTGGTATGTCTGGAGGTGTAGATTCCTCAGTTTCTGCCGCACTTCTACTAAAAAAAGGATATGAGGTAGAGGGCGCATTCATGAAGAATTGGGAGGATGATGATGGAACTCCACTCTGTACTGCAAAAGAAGATTTTATGGATGCTGCAAAAGTTGCAGATCAATTAAATATAAAGTTACATCATTTAAATTTTTCAAATGAATATAAAAATAAGGTTTTTGAGAAATTCTTAACAGATTTAAAAAATGGAAAAACTCCCAATCCTGACGTTTTGTGTAATCAATATATAAAATTTAATGAATTCTATAATTATGCTGTGAGCAATAAATTTGATTATATTGCCACTGGTCATTATGCAGGAATAAAATCGATATCTGGAACAAATTATCTTGCAAAAGCGAAAGATCAAAATAAAGATCAAACTTATTTTTTATGCAATATAAATAAGGAGGTTTTAGATAAAACTATATTTCCTCTCTCTGAGCTCACAAAAAAAGAAGTTAGAGAAATTGCAAAATCCATGAATTTATCAACTTTCAAAAAAAAGGATAGTACTGGAATTTGCTTTATTGGAGAAAGACCTTTCCCTAGTTTTCTAGAGAATTATATTAATGATAAGCCTGGAAAAATTGTCTGTGACAACGGTAAAGAGATTGGTTCTCATAGAGGCCTTTCTTTTTATACTTTAGGTCAAAGGCAAGGATTAGGTATTGGTGGATTAAAAAATTACGACGAAAGACCGTGGTATGTTGTAGAAAAAAATCTTTTAGAAAATGTCCTTGTAGTGGCCCAAGGGAATGATAATAAAAATTTATTTGAAAAAGAATTATTCGTCGACTCTATCAATTGGATCTCTGAACCGGATCTTACAAAACCTATAAAATTAATGGCTAAAATTCGATATAGGCAGGATGATCAGAAATGTATCCTCACAAAAAAAGAACGTTTCTTTAGTGTAAAATTCGAAAAACCACAGAGAGCTATAACTCCGGGTCAATCTATTGTCTTCTATCAAAATGATATTTGTTTAGGCGGTGGAGAAATTTATAAATCATGACTAAAGAATCACTTTTATCTATATCCCCTATTGATGGAAGATATAAAAATAAAATAAAAGATCTTGAAAATTATTTTTCTGAATATGCTCTAATCAAAGCCAGAGTAGAAGTAGAGATTAATTGGTTATTGTTTTTACTAAACTTAAAAAGCATGAAATTTCTTCCTGTTATTAGTAAAAATCAACAGAAAAAAATTGAAAATATTTTTATTAATTTTGACTTGAAAGAAGCATCAAAGATTAAATCTATAGAGAAGGTAACTAATCACGATGTAAAAGCTGTAGAAATTTATATTGTAAAACAGCTTGAATCATTAGGATTATCTAAATTAAGTGAATATGTTCATATTTGTTGTACTTCAGAAGATATCAATAATCTCTCCTATGCATTGATGGTAGAAAGATATAGGACTGAGCATTTATTACCCAACTTAAAGTTTTTTAATAAGCAATTAAAAAGTTTAGCGGTTAAATGGGCTAATATTTCTATGCTTTCCTTTACTCATGGTCAAAAAGCTAGCCCAACTTCTTTAGGAAAAGAATTTAAAAATTTCTTCGTCAGAATGAACTTCCACCAAAAAAAAATAAAAGAATCAAAGCAAGCAGCAAAATTTAATGGAGCCGTAGGAAATTTTAATGCACACCATGCCTTAGATTCTTCTATCAATTGGCCAAAGATCACAAATAAGTTTATTTCTTCATTCAATCTTGAATATTCTCTTATTTCGTCTCAAATAGAATTTAAAGATAATCTAGTTTTTTTGTTATCTAATGTAGAAAATTTAAATAATGTATTACTAGATTTTTCAAAAGATATTTGGCTTTATATTTCTAAAGATTATCTTAAACAAAAAATTTCATCCGATGAGGTTGGTTCATCCACAATGCCTCACAAAGTCAATCCAATTGATTTCGAAAATGCTGAAGGAAATTTGACTTTATCAAATAGTCTCATTCCAGCCATTAAAAATAAGATGCAAATTTCTAGATTACAAAGAGACTTATCAGATTCAACAGTGAGTAGAAATATCGGGCTTTGTTTTGCTTATTTAGAAATTTCTCTTAATTCATTGAATAAAGGTTTGAATAAACTAGAACCAAATAAGTCAAAAATTAAAAAAGAATTAACAGAAAGTTGGGAAGTTTTAGCAGAAGCAATACAAACAGTTATGAGAAAAAATAAAATTAAAAATAGTTATGAAATCATAAAAAAAGTAACAAGAGGAAACAAAATTACCGAAAAAAGTTATATTTCTTTGGTGGAAAATCTTGCTATTTCTAAGGAAGATAAAGCTAAACTTCTCAAGCTATCTCCTATACAATACACCGGCTTAGCTAGCTATCTAACAAAATTAAAATAAGTATTCATTAAAACGGGGAACGTAAATGCTTGATTATAAAAAGACTGTAAAACATTTTGAGCAATTAATAGCTAAAAGTGGAGATTTATACAAAAATATTTCTGCTGAAAATGCAGCAAGAATGGATTTACAAAATAGATTCAAAACAGGTTTGGATATAGCTAAATACACTGCTGACATAATGCATAAAGATATGTCTGAGTACGATGAAGATTCATCTATCTATACTCAATCTCTGGGTTGTTGGCATGGTTTTACTGCCCAACAGATGATGATGGAGATAAAAAAATCCAGAGAGACAACTAATAAAAGATATGTTTATTTGAGTGGATGGATGGTTGCTGCACTGCGATCAGATTTTGGTCCCCTGCCTGATCAAAGTATGCATGAAAAATTAGCTGTTCCAAACCTAATCAAAGAGATTTATACATTTTTAAAGCGAGCGGATGCAGTTGAATTACAACATTTGTTTAATGAATTAGATGAAGTTAGGGAAAATGGAGGCGATGAATCTAAAGTGATATCCAAAATTGATAATTTTGAAACTCACGTAGTCCCAATAATTGCAGATATTGATGCTGGATTTGGTAATGAAGAAGCAACTTATTTGTTAGCAAAAAAAATGATTCAAGCTGGAGCATGCTGTATTCAAATTGAAAATCAAGTTTCTGATGAAAAACAATGCGGACACCAAGATGGAAAAGTAACTGTCCCTCACGAAGATTTTTTACATAAGATAAATGCAGTTAGGTATTCATTCTTAGAGCTTGGAGTTGAAAACGGTTTAATAGTAGCCAGAACTGATTCTTTAGGAGCGGGTCTTACACAAAAGGTTCCAGTCATGCATGAACAAGGCGACTTAGCAGATCGATACAATTCTTTCCTTGAAACAGAGGAAATAACTAATCTAGATGAACTGGATGAAAATGATATAACTATTCATCAAAACGGACTGTTAGTAAAACCTGTTCGTCTCCCCAATGGTCTATATAGATTCAAGGAAGGTACTGGTTTTGATAGAGTCGTCCTTGATTGCATAACAAGCCTCCAAAATGGAGCTGATCTACTCTGGATTGAAACAGAAAAACCAAATGTGCAGCAAATTGCAGAGATGGTTAATGCTATACGGGCAGTAGAACCCAAAGCAAAATTAGTCTACAACAATTCTCCATCTTTCAATTGGACATTATCCTTTAGA
>CETL01041159.1_pt1 | contig 11896 bp, 10 predicted proteins | sample 356371 | NCBI WGS metagenome assembly CETL01 (sample SAMEA2622518, study PRJEB7988) | marine metagenome | biome: marine biome (ENVO:00000447); feature: surface water layer (ENVO:00002042); material: "saline water (ENVO:00002010), including plankton (ENVO:xxxxxxxx)" | depth 5 m | reverse complement strand
TCAATGCTTTCAAAATTATCTAGTTTAATCACCACATCAAAAAATCGTGAAATATTTAAAGATCAAGGGCGATTTGTAATGCCTATAAGTCGATTAGTAATAAAGAATTAATTTACTGAGTAATTGGCGGAGAGAGTGGGATTCGAACCCACGAAAGAGTTTCCCCTAAACACGCTTTCCAAGCGTGCGCCTTAAACCGCTCGGCCATCTCTCCATAAATTTACAAGTTTTAAGTCAACATTAGAACAAATTTTATTAGAAAAATAGATATAAAAGTAAATAATAGTATAAAAAATACAAATGATTTTTAAATGAAAAAATTAATTTAAATTTTTCTAGATGAAAAAAATTTTAGTCAATAACGCAAAAACTATATTACCTACAATTTTTGCAATTTTTTTTTGCTGGTTTTTGTGGGATTACATAAATTTTGAATTTAAAAATCCCAATGAAATTATTGGGTATTATAGTTTATTTAATCATAGTCCTCTAAATGATAATTTAAGATATATATTTTTTGTGGGATTTCCAATTTTAAATTATCTTTTATTTTTTTTGTATATTAATAAAAAAAATTTATTAAATTTTAAGGAAATTTTTTTGATTGAAGATGAGAATGAAAATAATGCAAAAATTTCGAAATTTTTTATATTTAGTTTTTTTATAATTCAAATTTTTTTTTTGATATCTCATGAATTTAACTTAAATAAGATTGACATCTTTCATGAGGGTCAAGCTTTGTCAGGTGCTTTAAATTTTAAATTAAAAGATCAACTTTGGGAGGGCTCTTTTGTAGTCACAAGTATATTTGTTGATGTTTTAAGCGCAAATATTTCTTGGAAACTATTTGGTGTTCAATCAATTTCTTCATACCGTTATTTTATAGAAATTCTCAATTTGATAACCGCATTTTCCATAATAGTTTTTGTGTTTCAATTAATAAATGGATTAAATTTAAATAAAAATCTAAAAACTTTTATTTTTATTTTTTTTAGTTTTTTTATTATCACGTTATTAAATAATAATACTTTCAGTTATAGAGAGTTACCTCTTTTCATATTTCTAATAACTGTATTTCAAATTATAAAATCAAATAAATTTACTATATTAAGTTTTTTTTTATTAGGTTTTATACCTATATGGGGAATAATATGGAGTTTAGATAGAGGAGTATTTATTATTGCTGGATATATACCTTTTATTTTTGTTTTGTTAAGAAATAAAAAATTTATTGAATTATTAATTATTTTATTTTTAATTGTATTGTTCATTATTATTTTTTACTTAATTATCGGTAATAAAGAATTTTTTTTATTCATGTCAAACTCTATTGATATTTTGACAAGTGCAGATATGCTAAATGGTATTATTCATCCTGCACCATTTTCAAACGACGTTGGCTCCAGTAGAGCTACGAAAAATTTCCTGTTCATGATTATCACTGGAGTAATTTTAATTAATTATATTTTTCATAAGAAAAAAAACTTAAGTAACAACTTGATAATATTTTTGTCAATTTTTTACTTTATTTCTCTAATCTTCTATAAAATAGGAGTAACTAGATCTGATGGAGGCCACTTAAAACAAGGTATTAGTTTATGCTCACTAATACTAATATTTTTAATAGTATATAATTTAACCTATTTCTTAAAACAAAAAATACCTATTATTGAAAACAAAAGTATGTTTTTTAAATTGTTAAACGTCATTATTCTTTTGATGATGATTTTCATTAATCTGCCTGAAAATTTTTTAAATAATGTTAAAAACTATAAACAAAATCTTAATGAATATATGCTAGTTAAAGACGAATTTTATTTAACAGATAAAGAAAATTCTTTAATAAAAGAAATTAGAAATCTAACTAAAAATGAGAATTGTTTTCAAGTTTTCTCTTATGAAACAGCGATAACTTATTACTTAAATAAACCAAGTTGTACTAGGTTCCATCATGTATTTAATTTGGGTCCTAAAAAAAATCAATATTTATTTATAGATGAATTAAAAATAACAAAACCTAAATTTATTCTCATTGGTGGTAATTATGAAAAAATTGGAAATATGAAAGGTAGAACCGAAGTTGAACTCTCAGCTGAGGATAGATTTCCTTATATAAATCAGTTTATAATTAAGAATTATAAATTATTTAAAAAAATAGATAACTGGAAAATTTTAATTAAGGTTTAATATATTTTTAAATGGCTTTAACATTTCATACATTTAAATTTTTAGAAAAATTAAAAAACGAAAATATTTTTTTTGGTAAAACATTGTCTTTAGGTAGACTAAATAATCTAATAAGTAAAGATGAATTCAAAACTTTAAAAATCCCTCTATCTTATGAAAAATATGCAGATAATATTCTATTTGAAAATTTCAATTTAGAATCTCTAAATTCCTTAGATTATTCTAAATTTGAAAATGCAGATATAATATATGATCTAAATGAGCCAATAGAAAAATTTAATAAACAATTTAATACAATTTTAGATTTTGGAACATCAGAACATATATTTGATATTTCACAATGTTTAAAAAATATTTCTAATCTTTGTAAGATTAATGGACATATAATTCATTGCCTTCCAGCTAACAATAATTGTGGACACGGTTTTTGGCAATTCAGTCCAGAGCTTTTTTTTAACATGTATAACAAAAAAAATGGTTTTGAAAAAACTGAAATATTTTTGGTTAATTTATTTGATAAAAAAAATTGGTACAAAGTTAATAAACAAAACCAGGTGAGAGATTAGAACTAAATTCATCTGTACCTTTATATATACTCGTAAAAACAAAAAAAACGGAAAAAAATTATTTTAAGAATATAAATCAATCTGACTATGAATATCAATGGTCAGATACATGCAAAACATATATAAATAAAAAAAGTTTTTTAAGCTCACTAATTAAAAATTTTAAACATAAATTCAAATATTTTTTAAAAAATAATTTTCTTACTAAAGAAGTTTACACAAAAATTGAAAATACCAAAATACATAACAAAAACAATTTTAAAATTAATAAAAATTTAGAAAAAAAATTGATATAGCCATTAAAAAAAACTCTTAATTCTATTTACTCTTCTTCTATAATTTTTTTTTTGTCTGTCAATAAATCTTAGAAAAATATTTCTCTCTTTGTCTCGTTTTGCTATAATTGGATAATTCCATAGATGATCATATGTTCTTTTTCCATTCTCATCTAGAGCCCATTCAGACTCGTATGCAGAAATAAAATCACATTTAATTTTTTTTGCTAAAATTGACAATACACTTTGAGAGTGTCTATGTTCTCTAAAACCTGGAAAAGATTTTTCAATAAATTTAGTTTCATCATCATCTATAAGATCGTATCTATTTCTTGTAATATTAAAATGTTCTTTCATCAAATTTTCAGTAGTTTTACATTTTCTTAAAAAAAAAGAACCCCCCCACACTTGTGGTGTATTTATAATTGAGTCATACTGGTTTAAATTAAAATATTTTATAAGATCTGCCTTGGTATACTCAATATCTAGGTTTTTAGGAAAACTGTATTTTGAAAATTTTTTTTCTAAATTAGGTTTTTTATAAGAAAAAAATAAGCATCCGTTTACATCTTTTTCTACAATCCTTATATACTCTTTTAACCTCCAGACTCCTTGTTTGTTGAAGTGACAACCTACATCGCACCAATGGTATATATCGCCTTCATTCATTTTTGATAAAACTAACTGATGAATATATGTTTGCCATACCCAATGACCATAACCTCTTTTTTTTCCTTTTTTTAAAAGTTGAGAAATATAATTTTTAAAATCATCGTTTAAATCATTTTGATTAAATATATGGACATAATCATAAATATTCATTTCTTCAACTTGCTGCCTAAATCTGTCTGCTGATCTTTTTAAATCTAAACTATAAAATGTTGCTAAATGTACCTTCATGAAATTAATTATTTCAACGGATAAATATCTAATTTATGCTTTATGTTTTTTATAAACTTAGCTGGATTTCCTGCAACAATTTGGTTTTTTTTTACATTTTTAGTTACAACAGCCCCAGCACCTATAAATGCACCATCCTCAATTTTAATTTTCGGTAATATTGTTGCATTAATACCTACAGTTACATAATTACCTAAAAAAGTATTTCCTCCTATAACGGCTCCAGGCATCAAATGAACACCATTACCTATTTCACAATCATGTTCTAAAATTGAACCTGTATTTAAAATGCAGTAATCTCCTATTTTAGCATTATGATGTGCAACTGAATGCGGGAACATTTGAATACCTTTACCAATTAATTTTTTATCTGAAATATATGAGTCCTTGCTGACTATATCTAAAGGTTTTAACCTTTTTTTTTCTAATTCTTTTGAAATCACATATCTTGCTTTTCCATATTCGCCGCCAACACATGTAACAAAATATTCAGAGTTTTTAATAAAATTTATTAAATCTTTTTTTTTATTTGAAAAAGTTGCAACAGAGTTAAACTGAGGCTGTTTTAAATTAGGGTCAAATAAATATTTGATCTTTAAGTTTTTTGTATTTTTTAAAATTTGGTTTTTCTCAACTAAATTATAAATAATACTAGCTTTAAATTTAGCTCCCCAAAAAATAATGTTTTTTTTCATTTTATTTGATTATATTTAAATTTAAACTATATCAATAACTATAAATTTTTAAATTATCTATAAATGAAAAAAATTCTAATATTAGGTTCTGAGGGTTTTTTAGGATCTGTTCTGGTTCCGTATTTACAAAAAGAGAGGGGATTTCACATTACAGGAGTAGATAAGTGTTTTTTTGGAGTAAACAATGAAAAATTTGTAAATTTTAAATTTTTTAAAAAAGATTATAATTTATTATCAAAAGAATTTTTTGAAAATTTTGATATTATTGTTGACCTTGTAAATATTTCTAACGACCCAGCATCGGAATTAAATAGAAAGTTTACTTATCAAACTAATTTTTTAAATAAAAAAAAACTCTACAAAAATTTAAAAAATTTAAAAAATTTATCAAGATATATTTATATGTCATCATGCTCTGTTTATGGAAATAATTGCAATTTGATATCTGAAAAAACGAAACCAAGACCAATATCTTTGTATTCTAAGCTATGTCTTAAATATGAAGAATACCTAAAGAAAAAACAAATAGTTCCTTATACTATAATGAGATTAGGAACTCTTTACGGTTGGTCAGAGAGAATGAGGTATGATATTGCAATAAATAAAATAATTAGAGATATGATTTTTTTAAAAAAAATTGAAATCTTAGGAGGAAATCAGTTGAGATTTTTTTGTTATAATATGTTTGCATGTAGAGTTATAAAAAAAATTATAAATGATGATAAAAAGTTAATGTTTAAAAAAATACTAAATATAGGAAATTTTAATACTAATATAATTAAACTTTCCAAAAAAATTCTAAAATTAACTAAAGTTAAAAAAGTAAATTTATATCATGAAACTAATACAGTTGATAAAAGATCTTATGAGGTTTCAGTCTCAACTTCAAAAAAAATTAATAAGGATATTAATTTTAAAAAATTAACAGATAATTCAATTATAGATACTTTTAAAAAAATTAAAAAAGATAATAAACCATTTTCTAAAAATAAAATAACATTGGCTGTATATAAAAATTATTTAAAAAATAAAAAATTATGATTCAATTTTATAAACACAATCTAAACAAAAATAAAAATTATTTAAAAAATACTTTAAACAGTTCATACCTCACTTCAGGACCAGTATGTGAAAAAGTTGAATCACTTCTTTGTAAAAAATTTAAAAAAAAGTATTCTATACTTACAAATTCTTGGACAAATGGTTTAATAAGCATTTTAATGTCTCTTAATCTAAAACCAAAAGATGAAGTCATAATACCTGCTTGCACGTTTGTTGCCTGTGCAAATGTTGTGGAAATGGTAGGTGCAAAATTAATTTTTGCTGATATTGATCCTTTAACAAAATTAATGGATTTAGACGATTGTTTAAAAAAAATTACCAAAAATACAAAAGTGATAATGCCTGTACATTTATACGGAAATTTATTCCAAACAAAAAAACTGAAAAATAAAATAAATAAAAATATTATAATCATTGAAGATAGTGCCCATGCTTTTTGTGGCGAATATAATAGCGAAGTTTTAGGAAAATTTTCAGATTTCGTTGTATTTTCTTTTTATGCAACAAAAAGTATTACCTGCGGGGAAGGTGGAGCAATAATCACTAATAATAAAAAATATGCAGAAAAAATAAGATCAATTTCAAATAATGGAATGACAAAGCCAGCTTTTAAAAGATTTATTAACAATAAATATATTCCTTGGGACGTTCATAATTTTGGATTTAAAGCAAATCTTAGTGATATAAATGCTTCAATTCTAGTTGATCAAATATACAATTATCCAAGAATTGCTAAAATCAAAAAAAAAATATTTTATCAATTTAAAAAAGCATTAGGTGAAATTGATAAAATTCGATTTCCATTAAGTCATAAAAACAAAAACCGGGATTACTATTTATTTCCAATAGGAGTGGATAAAAAGTATCGAAATAAACTTATAGAACACTTACTTAAAAAAAATATTTTTGTAACAGTTAATTTTAGATCAATAACTGATCTAGATTATTATAAAAAAAAATATAGAAATAATAGTTGTTTGATTAGTAAAAAGTGGGGGGAGGAACAAATTAGTCTGCCATTTCACATAAAATTAAAAGAGAAAGAAATAAAGACTATATCCCATGAAATAAATAAATTTTTTAAAAAATCTTAAATATCTATAAAGGTCCAAGCTTGTTCCCTATAATTTGTGTACTTCCTAAACCAAAAAGATAAATATCTTTCAGATAAATATGCATATATTCTTGTTGAGTCATATCCACTTAAATTATTAATTCCAAACTCTTTTTCACATCTTTCTAACCATGGAAATAAAGCTTCAAACCATTTGCTAATAATTTTTTTTTGTGAAATAAACATTATATGAGGATGAAAAAAATTATATGTATTTACATAAGAATAAAAATCTTCCCTATCCTCTTTTTCTAGTAACTTAATTGCCTTTTCTAAATTTCCGTGTCCATGATGCATATCAAAATGAACTTTTATAGTTTGATAATTTTTGTTAAAAAAAATACTTGGTTTTTTTAAGATATTTCTCCATCCTCTTTTCAGTAATTTGGTTTTTTTTACTCCAGAAACTTTTATAGAATCACAAATAAATGAATTAACTTTATTTTGTTCATCAATAACATCTGTCAAAAGATATTTATGAAGGTTTTGTGTGTTAATAATATCTGTTGTTTTATTATTTATCCAATATCTTCTTTTTTGACAAAATCCAACCCATTGATCTTCTCTTTCATAAGGTAATAAATTTTTCCAATACCAATAATGAAAAGTAAGCTCTGAATAATTTTTTTCCTTATGAAATATATTATCTCTATAATTACACTTTAAATAGTTTGAGGGAGGATTATCTTTTCCAACCCAGGCTAAATTATATCCCTTAAAATCTAAAAAATTGATTAATTTATTTGTAACACAATAAAATTTAATTTTTTCCATTTAGATAAGACATTATTTACATTAAACTTTAATAATTATAAATAAATAAGTAAAAATATTTTATATTTGTTAAATAATTAGCATATAAAAATTTGATATGATTTTTAAAACTTTAAAAAAAATTATTAATCTATTTGGATTTAAACTTGTAAATAAAAATATTATTAAAAATAATAATATTTTATCATCAAATTCTATTTTGAATTTAAAGTTTATTTTAAATAATATTTTTAACAAGCAAAAGATCAGGAATTTAATACAAATTGGGGCTAATGATGGTATATCTTTTGATGAAATTAATTTTTTTATAAAAAAATATAAGGTTGAAAGTATTTTGGTTGAGCCCATTAAGGAAAATTTTAATAAACTAAAAAATAATTACAAAGGTCTAGACTTTATTAAATTTGAAAATGTTGCTATTTCTTGTAACGACGAGATTAACTATCTTTACAGAGTAAACAGTAAATTTAATAAACATTATGATAATCACATTCCAGCTATTCCATCTTTTAACAAAAAGCATCTTTTAAGTCACGGTGTTAAAAATTCTCATATAGTTAAAGAACTGGTTAACTCATTAAGCGTTAAGGAGTTAATTGATAAATATGAAATTAAGGATTTAGATTTATTTTTTGTTGATGCGGAGGGATATGATGGAAATATAGTCTTAGATTTTCTTACCCAAACCGAATTAAGACCTATTATTATTTTTGAATATATTCATATAGAAAATAAAATATTTAGAAGTGTAATTAACAAGATTGCTGAAAAAGATTTTTTTTATTTTCATGTAAATGAGTGTCTAATTGTTTTTCCTAAAGAAAAAAAATTTGAATTATTTATTTAGAAATAATAAATTTCTTAAATTTTTCTTTATTATTTAAAATATAATTTGGAAATTTTCTATCTAAATTCACAACCGTGTATTTGTATCCACGATTGAACAAATCAATTTTTTTATCTATTTTTTTTTTGATTTCACTTTCATCGGTATATTCTTTATCTGAAAATTCTGAGTGAGCAAATGTTTTAAGCTTTAGTGAAATTTCTTTAGGTGTCATAATGTTATTAAAATGCCAGCCACCATCTCTAAATAATTCAATATCTTTTTCCTTATCAAAACGTAGAAAACTATATCTTAAATTTTTTGATTTAATTTCTTGTCTTAAAGAATTAATTGATTTGAGATTTTTTTTTTTAACAACTCTTGTCCCTTCCCATGGGCTTTCAAAGGGATTAAAAAGATTAAATTTATAGTTAAAACAACTTTGCAAAAATATTCCAAATTTTTTTTTTAATTTGAAGTTTACTAATAATTCAGGTTTTACTATTTCATCGGGGTCAGAAAAAAAAACATAGTCATCAGGTTTTGCAAAATTAATATATTTTAGAAGCTCTTCTCTTTGTATCGCTTGGTTTTCCCATCTATTTGTATTTTTTGGAAATGGTTTTTCTAAAATAAAATATTTTATTTTTTTATGATCATATTCTTTTTTAAAAATGAAATTATTTTTTTTTGGATTACCTTTGTGATCAAATTTTGACTCACATATTACAAAATAATCTACATGATTTTTTAAAATATTATACCTTACATCAAATATAAAATTATTATCAAAAAAAGTTATACAATCAATTATTTTACTTTTATTCATGCAACCAACCATGCAGAATTTTTGAATTTAATATTGACTCATTTATACCACAAACTGGAAAGGTTGGATCTTTAATTCCATTTATCAAATTCTTACTTATATCTTCAATTTGATGCGAATATACATTTTTATAAGATTTAAAACTTATTTCTTTTTTATTCTGACCGTTCATTTTAATTATATTTTTTTTTCCAAACCATGTATCATCTAATAGTAAGCTACCTCGCTCTCCATTAATGACACTTTTTCTACCTAAATTTTCTTTAAATGATGCATATATCCTTGATTTAAAGCCATTTATAAATCCCAATTCAGCATTTGAGTGAATGTCAACTCCTGAGTCCCCAATTTCCCTATTAATATTTTTAATTTTAATATTCTTGGTGTTTATTTCATCAAACAAAGAACAGATTAACAAACTAAACGAAGTTGTATAACAACCTAAGTCCAAAATACAACCTCCTCCTAAATTTTTGTTAAACAAACGATTTTTAAAATCAATTTTTTTTTTTTTTCTAAAAAAAATCAATTTTTTTTTTGTTAAAAGATTTGTTCCAAATGAAGACTCCATTGAAATAAGGTTTCCTAATTCCTTATTTTTTATTATTTTCATTAAATTTTTTATTTGAGGAAGATGTCGGTACATATATGCCTCACCAAAAAAAAGGTTTGTATTTAATAATGTATTATTAATATCTAATATTTCAGAAAAACTTGTTGTTGCTGGTTTTTCAACTAAAACGTTTTTTTTGTTCTTAATACTTTGAATTATCCAAAAATGATGTAATGAATTAGGTAAAGCTATATATATTATATCAACATCTTTACAGAAAATAAGATCCTCATAATTTTGAAATACAAATTTTTTTTCAATTAAAAATTTTCGTTCGAATTTATTTAATTTATCCATATCTTTGCTAGCTATTGCTAAAAGTTTTGCATTTGATATTTCTTGAAAAGCTTCTGAAAATCTCTGAGCTATATTGCCTAATCCAATAATTCCCCAATTGATTCTGTTCATCTATTATTCTTTCTGAATTTTTAATACTCCAATAAAAGCTTCTTGGGGTATTTCTACTTTTCCAAATTGCTTTGATCTAGCTTTACCTTTTTTCTGTTTCTCCAAAAGCTTTCTTTTTCTATCTGTAGCACCACCACCATGAATTTTAGTCAACACATCTTTTTTAAAACCTTTAATTGTTTCCCTTGCAATGATTTTACTTCCTATGGCTGCTTGGACTGGAATCATAAAATTATGCCTTGGAATTAGATTTTTCAATTTTTCACAAACTTCTCTGCCTATTGATTGTGCAAAATCTTTATGAACCATCATTGCTAGTGCGTCTACAGGTTCTGAATTGACAAGTATTCCAAGTTTAACTAATTTTCCCTCCTTATGACCAATTATTTCATAATCAAAACTTGCATATCCGCTGGTCATTGATTTTAACCTATCGTTAAAATCAAATACAACTTCATTTAATGGAATTTCATAATTTATCACAGCTCTATTTCCTGAATAGTTTAAATTTTTTTGGATGCCTCTTTTTCCTTGGCATAATTTTATAATTGAACCTAGGTATTGGTCTGGGCTTATTATAGTGGCTTTGATCCACGGTTCTTCAATCATTTTAATAAGTGTTGGATCTGGTAAATTTGAGGGATTCTGGAGTTCAATTACTTTACCATTATTTAAATGAACTTTATAAACAACACCTGGAGTGGTCGTAATTAAATTAATATCAAATTCTCTTTCTAATCTCTCTGTAATTATTTCTAAATGTAAAAGACCCAAAAAACCACATCTAAACCCCAAACCTAAGGCGGAAGATGACTCTGGGTCATAAGAAAAGCTTGCATCATTTAATTTTAATTTTGCAAGTCCATCTTTTAATTTTTGATATTCTGAACTATCAACCGGAAATAGTCCACAAAATACAACTGGCTTACTAGGTTTAAAACCAGGCAGGGCCTCTATAATAGGATTTGATGAATCGCAAATAGTATCTCCAACTTTCGTCTCTGATAGATTTTTTATACCAGTAATAATAAAACCAATCTCCCCTGAATTTAACTCTTTAATATCTATTGGCTTAGGGGTAAATACCCCAACTTTTTCAACCGTATACTCTTTATTTGATGACATCATTTTAATTTTCATATTTTTTTTAATATTTCCATCAATTACTCTTACTAAAATAATTACACCTAAGTAAGAGTCGTACCAACTGTCTACTAGTAAACATTTCAAATTTTCATTTTTATTTCCCTTTGGAGACGGTAAGATGGATATTATTTGCTCTAATATTTCACCTATACCTTCGCCTGTTTTACCTGAACATGGAACAGAATTTGAAGTTTCTATACCGATAACATCTTCGATTTGTTTTCTTGTTCTATCCAAATCAGAAGCTGGTAAATCAATTTTATTAAGAATCGGTATAATCTCGTGGTTTATGTCTAAAGCTTGATAAACGTTTGCCAATGTTTGTGCCTCAACACCTTGAGTGCTATCAACAATTAATATAGATCCTTCACAAGCATACAGCGATCTACTCACTTCATAACTAAAATCTACATGTCCAGGGGTGTCTATTATATTCAAGATATAATCCTTGCCGTCTTTAGATTTGTATTTGAGTTTTACTGTTTGAGCTTTAATAGTTAT
>CETL01069479.1_pt1 | contig 11903 bp, 10 predicted proteins | sample 356371 | NCBI WGS metagenome assembly CETL01 (sample SAMEA2622518, study PRJEB7988) | marine metagenome | biome: marine biome (ENVO:00000447); feature: surface water layer (ENVO:00002042); material: "saline water (ENVO:00002010), including plankton (ENVO:xxxxxxxx)" | depth 5 m | reverse complement strand
CTCACCGACATCCATTGGTTACGCCTCTAAAAATAATACTCCCCTTGTACTCAAAAACGAGAGAGAGAATTGGAAAATGACTATTCGAATGAATAGTCTCTTGACTAGCACCCCAATTATTGTCACTAATAGATGTTCGAATGAAATAAAGGGGGTTTACAAGATTAAGTTTTGGGGTTCAAGTTTCATTACAAATTCAGATGGTGAAATAGTTGAGCAAGCAGGACAAACAAATAAAACTATCACATCATCAATTGATTTGCGAGATAAGGCTAAATCATTGAGAAAATGGGGTTTTAAGGTACCATAAATAGGATCATAAGTGACTATATATTGCGAAAAGGTGTTCATTTAGTGCCCTAGATACTGTAAAATCATAAGAAATAGATGACTAGGTTGTTATCTATCTCATTCAGAAAGGGAGATATATGAGAATTTTATTGCTACTTTTTGTCAGTTTTTTCATGACTAACTTCACAATTGCCTCAACAAGCAGTTATGTTATGCATCATCATAATGAGGTCGAGGTTGTTTCTTCATGTGACTTAGTTTTTAATGAAGAGGATGAAGATGCTGAAGAAGAAGAGCCAGAATGTGACTAATCTATAATAAAGGAGGAGGAGTATGAAAATTAATTCATTACTATCAATATTAACGGTTTCTCTACTTATGACATCATTAGCTGTAGCTGAGAAGCCAGTTGCTATATCTAAAGCTGACGGACCGTATTCATTAGAAATTGGGGTGTCCGTTGATTTAGGTGGCGGAAAAACAATAATGAGGAACCAGAATAATAAAAATACTGTGAATCCCTCATTTGCAAAAACATCAAGACCATGTCCCCCATTTTGCATACAACCTATGCAATTAAGACCTGGTGTTGAAACAATCGGCGAACAAGAGATGATTCATTATGCAATGATGATGAGCAAAGGACAAACAATGCCTAATGGCTCTGAAATAATGATTATTGACTCAAGGACACCTGATTGGACTGCAAAGGGTATGATTCCTGGAGCTGTAAATTTACCTTGGACGCTTTTGAGCGAGCGTAAAGGTGCTGACCCAATATCAATAGCAGAAATCATGACAGAACAATTTGGTGCTAAAGAGCAAAATGGTTTATTTTATTTTGATACTGCAAAAACTCTTGTTCTTTATTGTAACGGGATGTGGTGTGGTCAATCACCAAATAACATTAAAAGCCTACTTAAGTATGGGTACCCAGCTGATAAAATTAAATGGTATCGTGGTGGTATGCAAAATTGGGAAATTTTAGGCTTTAACACAGTAAAATAGTTCTTTACTCAAATTATAAAAAGCAGCACTATGTGCTGCTTTTTTTATGAAAAGGCATTATGGAAGAAATAAATTATAAAATTAAAAAAAATGTTGGAAGTCTTTACGGATCATCACCATTGTATTTTATAAAAAATAAACTAAAAGATCATAAAAAAATAGTTGTTATAGTTGAGAATAATAATCAAGCATTGAATCTTCAGAATGAATTAAAGCCATTTTTAAAACAAGAAAATATAATTGATGTTTTCTTAAACTACGAGACACTTCCATATGAAGAGGTCCTAGAAGATAAAGAAATATTATCTAAAAGGATAAAAACAATCATCAATAAGAACAAATCTGGTGTTGTTATTACAAACATGCAGGCGATTATTAGAAAATTGAGTTCTAATCTAACAAAGAATAACTTTTTAAAAAAGATTGATCATAATATAAAATATTCCGAAATTATAGATCAACTTACTGTAATGAGATTTGAAAAGACAAATGTGATACATAACAGAGGAGAATTTGCAGTGAAGGGGCCAATTATAGATATATATCCAATTTCCTCAAATAAACCTTATAGACTACAATTTGATGATCAAAATTTAGAAATGATAAAGATATTTGATATTGACACACAAATTACAACGAGTGAACAAAATTCTCTATATGTTTGTGACACATCTGAAGTCTTTCTTACTCCTCTTGAGATAGAATACTATAAGAAAAATGCTGCAAGACAATTTGATAAGGAATATCTTGAGGATATTGAATACCAACGTATAGTTAATAATGTTGCATGTCCAAATATCCATAATCTCATACCTTTGGTCTATAAAAATTATTCGACTTTTTTTAATTTATTTGAGAATGCAAATATCTTATATGTATCATCCTTAGATGTTGAGAATGAAATTACAAAGATATATCAACAATATCAGAAATTTTATGAAATTAATGTAGATTTAAAGTATATTTTACATCCCGAAGATATACTTATAAATCAAAAGTATCTAAAGAAGGTATTTGCTAGAAATAATTATATAAAAATATCAAATTTTAAACTTACATCAGATCAAAATTCACAGAATGAACCTATAAAAAAACTGCCAAGCATATTAATTGACAATAAAAAAAATAATCCATATTCAGATTTGTATAAATTATTAAAGAGTAGAATATATAAGCTAAACATCTTCGTAACCAGAGATAGTCTTAAAAAGGAAATTGAGAAGATTCTAGAAGATATAAATCTCAAATATAGACATTGTAGTCATCTTGATGGAAAGTCTGATAAATATGATGTAACTATAATTAATGGAACACTTGTAGAGGGCTTCATTGATTATACAAATAAGCTAGCATTCTTAGGGTCTGCTGACATTTTCGGAAAACGTGCTATCGAGATTAGAAGAACTCATGGAAAGCGAAGTCTTAATGAATATTATAACGATATCTCTGATTTACAAATTGGTGCCCATGTAGTTCATGATGATCATGGAATTGGGATTTATCAGGGCCTCATTAACATGGATATCGAGGGGATTAAGACAGAATTACTAAAAATTGAATATGCTAATAAAGATTTATTATATATTCCTGTCACATCTATTGATCAGATTAAGAAGTACAACAAATCTAGTGGTTTAACAATAACTTTAAACCACTTAGGCACAAATAAATGGCAGAGAATTAAGAGAAAAGCAAAACAAAGAATTAATGACCTAGCAACAGATATATTAGAGATAGAAGCTAAAAGAAAATTATCAAAAGGTAATAAGTATGAGATAAATACGAATGAATATAGGAAATTTATAGAGGAATTTCCATTTACAGAAACTGAAGATCAATTGAGAACAATGACAGATGTTCATTCTGATATGTCGAGTGAGTATCCTATGGATAGGTTAATATGTGGTGACGTCGGATTCGGTAAAACAGAGATTATAATGAGAGCATCATTGATTGCAGCAATGAATAATAAACAAGTTCTATTATTAGCTCCAACAACCTTACTTGTAGAGCAACATTACAAAACTTTTAAAAAGAGATTTATTAATACACCAATAAATATAGGAAAACTGTCAAGACTTGAAAAGAAGAAAAACAGAGATGTTGTTATTAATCAAGTATCAAATGGCGAGTTAGATATTCTTATAGGTACTCATGCAGTATTGTCTAATGAATTATCATTTAAAAGTATTGGTCTACTAATAATAGATGAAGAACATAAGTTTGGCGTTAGAGCTAAAGAAAAAATAAAGAAATATAGAGGTACAATCGATATTATCACTTTAACAGCAACTCCTATTCCTAGGACGCTTAATTCAGCTTTGTCAAATGTCAGAGATCTGAGCTTGATTGAATCACCGCCAGATAATAGGAAATCAATTATTACTCAAATTCTTGAATGGGATGACAAAGTATTATCTGATGCAATAGAAAGAGAGATGCAAAGAGGAGGACAGATTTATTTTGTACATAATGACATACAAACTATACCTGAAATAAAAGAAAAAATAATATCGATTAATACAAACATGTCAGTCGGAATTATCCATGCAAAATTAGATAATAGAAAAATTGAAAAAGAAATGAATATTTTTATTAATAAAGAATATGATATTATTATTTGTACTAGTATTATTGAGAGTGGCTTAGACATCGCGAATGTTAATACAATAATCATCAATAATGCAGATAAATTTGGGTTATCTCAACTACATCAAATCAGAGGCCGAGTTGGAAGAAGCTCGACTCAAGCATACGCCTATCTACTGATAAGTAACAAAAATCAAATTACATCGAAATCGAAAAATAGATTAGAAGCGCTTGACTCGATTAAGAGTCTCGGTGGCGGTGTAGAGATAGCAACTAAAGATTTAGAGTTAAGAGGAGCAGGAGAAATTCTCGGAGATGAACAAAGTGGACAGATGTATGAGATTGGATTTGCAATGTTTGCAGATCTGCTGAAAAAGACTATAAATCTACTGAGAACTGGAAAGAATACTGAAAACCCCCAATTGATTATAGATATTAACAGACCTTGCTTAATACCAGACTATTATATGGAAGATATATTTCAAAGACTCAAATACTATCAGAGAATATCATTATGTAAGTCGGAAGATGAATTGCTATCTATTAGAGATGAGCTTATTGATATATTTGGACCAGTACCTGATTATCTAGAAAATTTACTCCTATTAAGAAAACTAAAGAGTAAGATTGGTGACAAAATGATTACTTATATGAAAATCATTGATTCAAATGTCACGATTGATTATCAGCCCAATAAAAAAAATTATAAAAAACTTCATAAAGACGACAATGAATCAAAAGTAAGAATTAAAATGTCATTACAAAATGAAGATTTCGAAAGACAATGTATTGAAATTCAAAATAATCTCAATAATCTAATCTGATAGTTTTTTATCCCAATCAATAGTTGTGGTTGGAAATGCGATTGCAGAATTATTATCAGAGATAATGTTAGCTATCTTGAAAAGTATTTCTTCTTTTACCTTTAGAAATTGTCGCCAATCTTTCGTATTAGTAAATGCATAAACTATGATATCGCATGAAGATGCTTCGAAACTTGTAAAATAAACAACTGGTGGATTATTTTGATCGATGTCATTGTGAGATTCAAGAAATAAGCGTATTTCGGTTACAATTTTTGGAATTTTATCTATATCCTCATATCTAACGCCAATAACTTCATTAAATCTTCTGTTAGTCATGCGAGTCGCATTTTCAACTATAATATTTGAAAAAGCAGAGTTAGGGATATATAACACATTTTTTGAAAAAGTTCTCACGACTGTTAACCTCCATCCGATACTCTCGACAATACCTTCAATATTCCTATCAGGTGATTTTATAAATTCCCCAATCTTAAAAGGTCTATCAAAATAAATCATTAAACCACCAAAGAAATTTGACAGAAGATCTTTAGCTGCTAATCCAACAACTAAGCCACCCACACCACCAAATGCTAGAAGTCCTGAAATACTTAATCCAAATTCTTGCATTAGGATTAGTACTGTAATAACTATGACGATAATCTTAGAAACTCTAATCGTTATTTCATAAGTTTGCTCTACAACAATTGGATCATCTAATTTAGAAAGATTTTTTAAAAATAATTTATTTTCATAATACTTATCAAGAAATCTCACTAGAGATAGTGCGAAAAGGACCAAGAAAATGCTATAAAAGAAATGAGATGGATCAAAAGACTCAATATAGTTGTAATAATGATTGAGTCTATCAAATACTAAAAGAAAACTTATTATTATAATTAAATATGAAAACGGCTTACTGACAGAATCAAGAATTATGTCATCAAATTCATTCATTGTATTTTTTGTAATACCAGTTAGAAACTGAATCAACCAATTCTTTATAATGAGTAGTAGAAAGCCAAAACCTAGAATTAGAAAAATTTGTAAAGATATCTCACTCGAAGATATTTGGTTAAGAAATTTATCCATATTTATAACCTTTTATTAATCCTAAATTTTCTTTATATAAGTCTGTTTCACTATCATCTTTAGGGATAAAACTTAGATTACTTATATTATCATGATTTTGCTGTCTATAATCTAGTAAATTGTCAGATATATAATTCTCGATAAAGTAGTGAGATGACGATTTATACTTATTAATATCATCTACTAATTTTGAAGTACATATTACGTATTGACATCCAGCTTTTAAAGCCAAGAGGACACGATCTTGGCATTTGATAAATTTATTATTAATATATTTGGCAGAATGCATTTCTAAATCATCGCTTATAAAGATTGGTTTTGATCCAAAGATATTCATCGGTATATCATTAAGTAGTTTTTTTGAATAACTGCAAATCACTTCATCTATATTACGATACAAAACATGATTTGTCATAATAGGCAGAGAATAAGATTTCTGAGCTTCTATAAAAGGTATTAAATCTTTATTTAACAAGTTTTGAAAACTTATTTCAGTGCTACATATTTGTGTATGTGTATCCGTATCTACGCTGCCATGGCCTGGATAATGTTTGAGTACAGGTATTACCCCTGCTTTTATGATCCCCTTAATATATGAAAATGCTAATGTTACAATAGAATCTACATCTGATCCAAAAGTTCTATCTTTGAGTAATTTAGATGATGGGCGTGATATATCAATAACAGGTGAATAATTAATGTTTACACCAATCTCACTAAGCTCATAACCAGCAACAAACCCGCAACACATTGCTAATCTCTCTCTTTCTATAGGATCTCTAATCTTAGATATAAACTCAAAACTTGGAAGGTGTGTAAAGTTTTTTTTAAATCTTTGAACTCTGCCACCTTCATGATCTATTGAAATGATTAAATCTAAGTTTATTTTCCGAATACTATCAATAAGATCTTTAATTTGCTGATGGTTTTGATAGTTATTCTCAAAAAGAATTACACCCCCAACAAGTGGATTATTAATTAAATCAATGTCTTGAGTGGTTAATTTATAACCATCTATATTTATAATTAATGGTCCTATAATTTTCTGCATCTACTTAATAGTAACCAATGCATGGCATGATATTCCCTTACCTTCGCCAACAAATCCCATATTTTCATTAGTAGATGCTTTGACATTCACATTATCACTACTACATTCTGTAAGTTTAGAGATATTTTCTTTCATCTCATTTTTAAATTGAGAAATTTTTGGTGATTGTAGTAATATTACAATATCAATATTATTAATTTTATAATTACTATTTGATAATGATTCAATAGCATGGCTAATTATCTTAGAACTATCGAGTCCTTTATTTGAAGGATCTGAGTCTGGAAAATGATCTCCAATATCTCCCATTGATAGACAACCATATATTGCATCTGCAATTGCATGATAGACTATATCACCATCTGAATGTGCTAAAATAGATTTACCACAGGGTATTTTGACACCAGCGAGTATCAAAAAATCACCGTTAATAATTTCATGAGTATCAATACCAATGCCAACTTTCATAATACTTTTGCAACTTTATTTATTTGTTCAAGATCGTCTATATATGTTAATTTAACATTAAAAGGTGATGATTTCAGAATTTTAACCTTATGAGAATTTATGTGCATAACTTCAAGATCATCATCAACATCAATTTTTTTTTCTATTACATATTTGTAAGACTTAATGAGTTTATCGAAATTAAATAATTGTGGCGTAAAAGATACATAATAATTCTCTTTTTTTATATTTTTCTCTATTATATTGCCTTTGCCAACTTTCTTTAATGCATTGGTTAGCGGATATCCAAAACCAATACCAGTTTTAATTTTTTCTGAATGGGATAATAGATTCTGCAAATCTTTCTTATTGATAAGTGGTCTAACAACGTCGTGTATTATAATATTTTTGGGTGGTTTATTATTAAGCAGATTCTTTAAGCCACAAAATACTGACTTTGCTCTGTTAGATCCGCCTTTTATAGTCTTTAACTTGTCTTTATATTTAGAGCTATTTGCTATAGTCAAATCATTAGTAATTAAATAAATATTCCGGATTTGCTTAAAATCAAGAAATTTAGAAATTGCTACATCTACTATTGATATCCCATTTATCTTCACTTTTTGTTTTTTTGTTCTAGATATATATCTAGAACTTTTACCTGAAGCTAATATTAGTACGTCAGTTGTTAATACTGTCATTTTTAATTATCTGTACAAAAATCTCGTCTTTCTTGATATACCCAAAGATCTCCCTGGCATATATTTCCAAAGCATCATTATTGTTATTTAGTTTGAATATTATATTTTTTACTTCGTTACTATCATTTTTGATTTTAGTAATTTGCTGATGTCTGATATCAAGTTGATGTTTATAATCCCAATAAGAAAAAACACTATTATCAGAGAGTAAAAGCGAGTACTGGAGAAGACTAAATAACAGAAATGATGTTAAATAAAATAGCTTCATTTTTGCCACCTTTTAAAAATGTTTGCTGTATTATACATATTTTCGCCAAGCTTTTCCTCTATTCTCAAAAGACGATTATACTTTGCAACTCTATCTGATCTCGATAATGAGCCAGTTTTAATTTGATTTGACCCTGTCCCAACACTCAAATCTGCAATAGTTGTATCCTCCGTCTCGCCTGATCTATGAGATATAATAAATGTATAATCTGATTGTTTTGCAATATCAATAGTTTGAATTGTCTCTGTAACTGTTCCGATTTGATTTAATTTAATGAGTATGGAATTTGCTATACCTGCATCAATTCCTTTTTTCAATATTTCTGGATTAGTAACAAAGACATCATCTCCGACAAGCTGGACTTTATTTCCCAAGCTGTTAGTAATATGTTTCCATCCATCCCAATCATCCTCAGCCATACCATCCTCAATACTAATTATAGGGTAGTTATTACACAGTTTACTCAAGTATTCACAGAAATCAGAACTATTATAAATTCCGTCATTTAACGTGTATTCACCGTGATTAAAAAACTCTGAACTTGCAACGTCTAAGCCAAGGTAGATGTCATCACCAGGTGTATATCCTGCAATTTCGATTGATTCAGATATAATATCTAAAGCTTGTTGATTCGAAGAAATATTAGGAGCAAAACCACCCTCATCTCCAACCGCAGTACTAAGAGATCTTTTAGATAATTGATTCTTTAATGAATGAAAAACTTCACATCCTGCCTGGAGACTCGCTGAAAAAGATGGGAATTTAATAGGAATTATCATAAATTCCTGAAAATCTAATTTGTTATTTGCGTGCGCGCCACCATTTAGGATGTTCATGAGAGGAACGGGTAAAGAGCAACCATTACCAAATGATTGGAAGAGTTCTATTTCATTAAATTTGCTTTTCGCTTTACAAAAAGCTAATGAAGCAGCTAAGATTGCATTAGCGCCTAAGTTTTTTTTGTTGTTAGATCCATCCAATTCTATAAGAAGATCATCAAATTCTTCCTGATTTTTGAAAGTGCAACCAATAATTTTTTTCTTTACAGTAGTGTTAATATTACTCACAGCTTTATAAACAGATTTACCATTGAATTTAGCTTCATCATTATCTCGTAATTCAATAGCCTCTAACTTTCCAGTTGAAGCACCAGATGGCGAGACACCTATCCCAACCTGACCAGAACTAAATATTATTTCACATTCGACTGTTGGGTTTCCCCTAGAGTCTAAAATCTGACGAGCATGAATCGTTTTTATTTTAATCATCTATTATTTCTTTGCAATCTCATTAATACTCACTATTGAACTCAACAGGCCTTCCATCTTACTTAGATGAAGAGAATTCTTCCCATCACTATGCGCATTAGATGGGTCTGGATGTGTCTCTATAAATATTGCATCTATTCCAACTGCTGTAGCTGCTTTAGCTAAAGTAGGTATATATTGACTTTCACCTCCTGACTTGGATACATCGCCACCTGGTTGTTGAACAGAATGAGATGCATCGTAAATAACTGGACAACCAGTCTCCCTAAGAATGACTAGAGATCTCATATCTGATACGAGATTATTGTAACCAAAACTTACACCTCGCTCACAAACATATATTTGATCATTTCCTGTTGATTTTGCTTTTTCGACAACACTTTTCATTTCTATAGGAGATAAAAATTGTCCTTTTTTAATATTAACTGGTTTTAATGTTGACGAAACTCTTAGAATAAAATTTGTTTGTCTGCACAAAAAAGCTGGTGTCTGAAGAATGTCAACACAGCTTGCGACTTCATCTACCGGTGTATCTTCATGAACATCAGTAAGAACTGGGATATCGAATTCTGATCTAATTTTTTCCAGAATTCTCAGACCCTCCTCCATGCCAATGCCTCTCTTAGAGGTCAATGAGGTTCTATTTGCTTTGTCAAAAGAACCCTTGAATACATAAGAAATAGGCAGTTTTTCGGTAATTTTCACAAGTTCCTCAGCCACAGACATGCAAAGTTGTTCCGATTCTATTGCGCAAGGTCCTGATATTAGTGTTAAATTTTTCTCTTTACCAATATTAAGCATTTATATTTTTCCTCTAAAACTTGCTTTGATGAAACCATTAAATAGTGGGTGTCCCCTCAACGGGGAGGATGTAAATTCTGGATGAAATTGACAACCAAGATACCAAGGATGATTTTTAATTTCAACAATTTCCATAAGACCTTCTCTTGCTGATTTACCACTAAAGATTAAGTCACTTCCTTTAAAAAATTTGACAAAATTACTATTAACCTCATATCTATGTCTGTGTCGTTCGTCAATTGAAGATTTTCTATACATTTTGTATGCTAATGAATTCTTATGAATGTTACATTTTTGAGCACCCAACCGCATAGTGCCACCATAATTAGACTTATCAACAATAATTTTTTTACCTTTTGAATCACGCCACTCGTCTACTAGAGCAATTACTGGATTAGAAGTCTTAATGTTAAATTCAGTACTATTAGCTCTTTTTAAATTAATAACATTTCTTGCATATTCAATCACAGAGATTTGCATACCTAGGCAAATACCAAAGTAAGGTATACCATTTTCCCTAGCATATTCTGCTGCCAAAATTTTTCCCTCTATACCTCGATTACCAAAACCACCTGGCACCAATATTCCGTCCATCATACCTAATGATTTAATGGTAGACTTTTTTATACTTTCAGAATCTATATAATCAATATCAACTTTGAGCTTATTAATAATTCCAGCATGATACAACGCTTCATTGAGAGATTTATAAGAGTCTTCTAAGTCAACATATTTTCCGATCATTGCAATTTTTACATTTTGACGACATTTGCTAACTTTCTGCTTATATTCTGTCCAAGGTTTAATATTAGATTTATTTTTTTTAAAATTCATTTTTTTTATGATGAAATCATCCATCTTTTGGTTTCTAAGCATGATTGGGATATCATAAATAGAGGTAGCATCTTCAGCAGAAAAGACTGCATCCTTGGAAACATTTGTGAATAAAGCAATTTTCTTTCTTATTGATTCATCAATAAAATTACTTGATCTACATAAAAGTATATCGGGCTGAATTCCAATAGATCTTAGTTCTTTTACAGAGTGCTGTGTTGGTTTTGTTTTTATTTCTTTTGTAACAGCTATATAAGGTAATAATGTTAAATGAATGAATAATGAATTTTTAGAACCTAACTCTAATCCAAATTGTCGAATTGATTCTAAAAAAGGCAATGATTCAATATCACCCACTGTGCCACCAACCTCAACAAATGCGATATCGGATTTCTTTGCTCCTATAATAATAAGTTTTTTAATCTCATCAGTTATATGTGGAACTACTTGTACTGTACTACCTAAATAATCACCTTTTCTCTCCTTGTTAATAACATTTGAATAAACTCTACCAGCAGTCACATTACTGTCTTGTGACATCTCAATATCTACAAATCGCTCATAGTGGCCTAAATCAAGATCAGTTTCCGCGCCATCTCTTGTGACAAACACCTCTCCGTGCTGTATTGGACTCATTGTTCCAGGATCTAAATTAATGTATGGATCGAGTTTTTGTAGAGAGACATTAAATCCTCTAAGTTTGAACAAGGATGCTAGGGAGGCAGATGCAATACCCTTTCCTAGGGATGA